>Ga0193743_1000324_pt1 | contig 37397 bp, 29 predicted proteins | sample L2c2metaG_FD_143038 | JGI IMG/M metagenome (GOLD analysis project Ga0193743, IMG submission 143038) | Soil microbial communities from a riparian zone of the East river system, Colorado, United States - L2c2 | ecosystem: Environmental > Terrestrial > Soil > Riparian zone | place: USA: East River... | reverse complement strand
GTCGCTCATTTTTCTGACCAGTAACCTGGGAGCGAAGGCGCTGCGGCGGGCGAGCAAACCGGATTTCGGCCTGGAGGCAATGCTGCCGGCGCGGCCCGAAACCCATTCCAGGCTGCAGAGCATCGGTGTATCGGCGGTGAAGCACAAGTTTGCACCGGAGTTTGTCAACCGCATCGATTCGGTAATCACCTATAAGCCGCTTGACCGCGAGGCTTGCGACCTCATCTTGAACCAGATCTTCGCCAACTTCGCGCGCCTGGTCCACACCCGCCTGGGGCTGCGCGCCTTCCGGCTGCATTGCACCGCGGCAGGGCGGAACCAGTTGCTGGATGAGGGGACCAGCCTCGAATACGGCGCGCGCGAATTGAAACGCACGGTGCAACGAAACTTCATTCAGCCGGTCGCGGCGATGGTGGGGCAAGGGCAGATTGCGCCTGGGACTTCGGTGATTCTGGACGCCAAGGACGGTGAGTTCACGATTGTGCTGCGGGCGTGACGAATCTAACGAGCGGGGAGCGGCGTGTCCATCTGGAGGCCAATGAAAATGCCCGAAGAGGACAATTGCAGATTTTCAAAAGGCGCCGAGGCGCCGGCTTTGGCGGCAACAGACTGTAAGGCGCTGAGCGCGCCCAGCGTCTGACGCAAAATAGCGGCCGTTGCGGGCGACTTGCACTGCAGCGTGGCCGCTACATGGGCTTTGCTGTCCAGTTTGACGCTGTAGCCGAAGGCGCTGATGTTCGAGGCTAGCCGGGACCAATCAATATCCAAACTGCTCCCGCCTTGCATGGCATCAACGAGGGAGGCGGTAAGCTGGCTCCCGGAAGACACACCGCGCACCGGAGCGTCGCGTTCCGTTTGGTTTAGTAAGTGAACCAAACTGAGGTTTGTACTGAAGCGCGGCGCAGCTCCACGCCGCGCTTCAAGCATGCGTTTTATTTCCGCGGACGTTCCAAACGCAGCGAGAGACTTGGTTAGGAACAACACGGACATTTCGGCGGTCGGGCACAGAATCTTGTTGTCTTCCACCGTCAGGTAGGCACAGCCTTTCGTGACGGCGTTTTGCGTTATGGCTGCGCCGCTGAACGTGCCGGAGATCAGTCCATAGAAGCCGGCGGGACTCGAGGCCATCACAATCTCATCTACCGCGGACTCCGGCAGATCTATTTTCGTCAATGCCGTCTTCAGCCGCTCCAACTGTTTTCCGGTGAAACGCTGCTTCAGCGCATCGTAGTTCGGCAAGGCGCGGAGCTGTGCGAGGTTATCGTATTCGAGCAACTCTGTTTGAGGCGGAAAATCCGATAGAGCTTCAGCTAGGATCTGCGCCCGCAACTGTGGAAGCAAGCAAGCAAAAAAGAAAACGGGCACCAGACGGATGAACACTTTGCTGTGCATGTATCCTCCTTGCTTCAGGGTCGCACCGCCCAAAAAAGGTACTCTAATAACTGACCCAAGAGGAGACATATATGGCGGCCATAGCGTTTTTGCTGAACGGCAAGCGGCGGACGGTGGACGTAACACCGGAGATGCCTTTGCTGTGGGTTTTGCGGGATACGCTCCAGCTAACCGGGACAAAGTACGGATGCGGTATCGCAATGTGCGGGGCTTGCACCGTGCATGTGGACGGGCACCCGACGCGTTCGTGCATGACGCCTGTCTCCGGGGTTGCCGGCAAGACGGTCACCACCATCGAGGGCCTGTCGGCGAATGTCACTCACCCGGTACAAGTGGCATGGATGGAGGAGGATGTTCCTCAATGTGGATATTGCCAATCGGGACAAATCATGACTGCCGCAGCCTTGCTGCAGAAGACGGCGCATCCCACGGACGCTGATATCGATGAAGCGATGCGCGGAAATATCTGCCGCTGCGGAACCTATAACCAGATCCGCCGCGCCATGCATCGGGCGGCCGAGATCAAAGCGAAAGGAGAATCGGCGTGAGCACGAGTTCTATCTTCGAGGGACGCGCTTTCCACCGGCGCGATTTGCTGCGCGGCGCCGGAGGGCTGCTTCTGGCAGTGGCCTTGCCGGAACACTTGCCTGCACAACGGACGGGCGTCGCGCGGCCGGTAAAGCCGAACGCCTACATCCACATCGGCGCGGATGACTTCGTGACATTCATCATTCCGAAGGGCGAGATGGGCCAAGGAACCGTCACGTCGCTGGCCATGATTCTCGCCGATGAACTGGATTGCGACTGGACGAAAGTCCGGACCGATTTCGCACCGGTCGATCCGGCTTCCTATGGCCCCATGCAAGGCGTCTTCGGCAGCACTAGCATTCGAACGATGTGGAGTCCTCTGCGAAAGGCCGGGGCGACCGCTCGCATGATGTTGATTCAGGCCGCGGCGCAGAGGTGGAGCGTCGACCCATCGCAAATCCGGACGGAAAAGGGCTGGGCCGTGGGGCCGTCGGCGGGCCAGCGGCTGAGTTACGGCGCACTGGCGGACGCGGCGGTCCAATTGCCGGTTCCGGCGAATGTTCCGGTTAAAGATCGAAGCACGTTTACACTGATCGGCACGCCGGCGAAGCGGCTTGATACGCGCGGCAAGGTGAGCGGCGCAACGAAGTTTGGTATTGACGCGCAGGTTCCGGGCATGGTTTACGCCGTGGTGGTCCGCTGTCCGGTATTTGGCGGCAAAGTAGCCAGTTTCGACGCGGCCAAGGCTAAGGCTGTGCCGGGCGTTAAGTCGGTTGTTCCGACTTCTAATGGAGTGGCAGTGATCGCGGATAACACCTGGAGCGCCATGCAGGGCCGCCGCGCGCTCGAAGTCAAATGGGACGAAGGGACGCATGCTCTTCTCAGCAGCGCCGCCATCCGCACTAGCATGATTGCGCTTTCGGAACAGCCGGGAATGGTAGCCAAAACCAGCGGGGATGCAGCGGGCGCGATTGCCGGCTCTTCCAAGAGTGTGGAGGCCGTCTATGAAGCGCCTTACCTGGCGCACGCGTGCATGGAGCCGTTGAATTGTACTGCCAGTGTTCGCGCGGATGCTTGCGATATTTGGGCGTCGACGCAGATGCAGAGCGGGGCGCGCGAAACGGCGGTGAAGATTACCGGCCTGAAGCCGGAACAGGTGCAAGTCCACAGCATGTACATGGGTGGGGGGTTCGGGCGGCGCGGAGGCACCGACTTCATTGGCGAAGCAGTAGAAATTGCGAAAGCCGCGGGTGTGCCGGTGAAGCTCACGTGGATGCGCGAAGACGATATCCAGAACGGGCCGTTCCGTCCGGCGGCATACGTGAAGTTCGGCGGCGCGGTTGACGCCGACGGGTGGCCGGTGGCGTTCATGGCGCGCGTGGTTTGCCCGTCTTTCTTTAGCCGTGGCGCGGGAGTCGACGGGATTGCGGTAGAAGGCGTAGATACTCTCGAGTATCGTTTTCCCAATTTCCACGTGGAGCACCAGAAAGCCGATGGCGCCATACCCACTTCTTTTTGGCGGTCAGTCGGATATTCACAGAACACCTTTTTTGCCGAGTGCTTCCTGGATGAGCTGGCAGCAGCGGGCAATAAAGATCCGCTGGAACTGCGGCGGCGGCTTCTCGCGCAGTCACCCCGGTTGTTAGGCGTGCTGAACCTGGCGGCGGAAAAGGCCAATTGGGGTAAAGCGCCGGCGGGACGGTTTCGGGGCGTGGCGCTGGTCAACAATATCGGCAGCTATACGGCTGAGATAGCCGAAATCTCTGTTGAGCATGGCAAACTGCGCGTGCACCGGGTCGTGTGCGCGGTGGATTGCGGCCAGGTGGTGAATCCCGCGATTGTGAAGCAGCAGATCGAAAGCGGTATCGTGTACGGCCTGACGGCCGCGCTCAAAGGAGCCATCACGATTGATAAAGGGCGCGTGCAGCAGGCGAACTTCGACACATATGACATGTTACGGATAGATGAAATGCCGGCGATTGAAGTTCATATCGTCCCGAGCACGCAGGAACCGGGCGGCATCGGCGAAGCCAGCGTTCCGCCTATCGCTCCGGCTGTCGCCAATGCCCTGTTTGCTGCGACGGGCAAGCGAATCCGAAGTCTGCCGATCCGGCGAACGGATCTGATCTAAGTCAATCTGGTGTAGTTCAAAGAACCCGGTACATGACAAGAGCATCCACGTAACCGAGTTCCGGGTGCAGGAATGCTTCGGGAAGCCGGCCGGCGATGTTGAAGCCGAACTTACGCCAAAGGCTCACGGCCCGCTCATTGCTGCTGACGACAAAGTTGAACTGCATAGCGCGAAATCCAAGCGCTTTGGCATGGTCAAGAGAGTGCGCGCACATCGCCTTTGCGACACCACGCCCGGATGCCCACTCAGCGGTCATGTAGCCGCAGTTCGCAACGTGAGCACCTCCGCCTTTCTGGTTGGCGCGAAGGAAATAAGTGCCGGTGATCGTCCCGTCCTCTTCCGCGACGAAGACCGCGTTCTCAGAAGACAGCCAGTACACGAGTGCTTGTTCCCGGTCTAAATTCCGGGGCAGAGTATAGGTCTCACCGGCACGGATAACTGGCTCCAGAATGGCCCAGATTGCGTTCGTGTCCGCGGTATTCGCCGAACGGACGGTAATCATTTAACGAGCTTACTGAACCGGGCGCGCGATTCCCGCGAAGCGTTTAGCGAAGGCCGCCCGAAGCGAGCAGCATCTCTCCGGTTAGCCAGCCCGAATCCGCTGAAGCAAGAAACACGGCGATGGGCGCGATGTCTTCCGGCTGCGCGATGCGGCCCAGCGGCGTCTGCGCCTCGAAGGTCTTTTGGAAGTCGCTTCCCATAAACCCCAGCGTATGAACTCCCTCGGTCTCCACCATTCCCGGATTGATGGAGTTGACCCGAATGTTCTTCGATCCCAACTCCTTCGCGAGCACATGAGTCACTGCGTCCACAGCGCCTTTGGTAGCCGTGTAAACGGCGGTCGTCGGCGGCGTGAGGGAACTAGCGGTCGAGCCGATATTGATAACGCTTCCGCCCTCCGCTCCAAAGTGTTTCACCGCTTCCTGCGTTGCCAGAATGAGTCCAAGAACATTCGTATTGAACTGCCGGTGGAAGTGCTCTTCGGTGATCGACTCAAGCGGGGCGAACTGATAGACTCCCGCGTTATTTACGAGCACGTCCAGTTTTCCGTAAGCGTGCTTGGCCGCCGCAAAGATACGCTGTACGTCGTCTGCTTTCGCCACGTCGCCGTGGACGGCGATTGCCTTGCCGCCTCTGCCCGTAATCTCCGCCACGACGCGGTCCGCGCCTTCCTTGCTGGAGGAGTAATTGACGACTACTGAAGCGCCCTCCGCAGCCAAACCCTTCGCGATACCCGCGCCAATGCCCTTCGATGCTCCCGTTACAATGGCCACCTTACCTGTCAGCTTACTCATCGCTTTACGTTCCTCAATTTCAGTTTGATATTTTGACAACCGTCTAAATGATGAGAAGGACTGAGAAACGATTCAAGTGAGGCAAGAAAGTTTGCGGACCTAATTCTGAGACCAGATGAGCGTCTGGGGCGGCAGATTGGAGCCCGGTGAATTGAGCGTAACTACAACGGAGACTTTCGCGCCTTGCCGTTCGTAGTCCACTTCTCCCACTTTCAACTCATCGGGCGCCAGGATCATCTCGCGGTGGCTGGAGCCGTCGTCGATGGTCAGCAGCGCGCTCTTCGCGTTCAAAACGAAGGGTGCGTTGTGGTCCCAGGTGATCTGCAGAACATTTGCCTTGGAGACTGCGACGAGATTCAGTTTATTCGACTCAGGACGAAAGTAGCGCGTAATGGCGCCGGAGAAGACGATGAGCGCGCCCAACACCAGGAGTGCCGCCATGCTCAGACCGGCGATCCAGCGATGCCCCCGCTGCTTCGATTCCGCTGCAACGGCAATGGGCTTGGGCGGGAGCACCTGTTCCACCGGCACCTCCGGGAGGCGCTTGAACTCGGTAGCATCGAAAAAGAACTTCCTGACCGAGGGCTGGTCCGGCAATTGGCCTTCGACCGCCAGAAAGAAACCGGCCGTCCGCGGCTCCTGACTTTGTACCAGCAACAGGGCATAATCGCCCCGCGGGAACTGCTCAGCCAGCAGAGTCTTATCGGCGATCGAAGGCAACAAAGGCCCGGGCCGGAGATGGCTCCTAAAGAATCCGACAGGTTGCCTGTTCTGCAGCCTGGCAGTCTGTTTGATCTCGGTGAGCTGGAAAGCCTGTTCGGGATCGAGCATATAAATCGGCCCGTCTTCGACGCGCCTCGCAACAATGGTCATGTCATCCACGCGCAAGACCGGAGACTCGCGAGCCGGCAACTCACCGATGAGCATCCCGCCGATTTCGATACCAAGGCTCTCGGCTTGAGCCAGATCGGCAGTGACGCGCGCGACGAGATCTAACCGCATCTCCAACGCATAGGGATAACGCTCGGGAGTCCATCGGACGTAAAGCGGAATCTGGTCCACGCTAATCTGCTGGGACTCGATTTGCGATTCTTTGCTCAATTTGCTGAGACTACTCCCATACTTAAAATACAGCGAGCGCTACACTGCTTAGTGTTTGGCAGGTACGCTTTATCTCGTCGCAACGCCGATCGGCAATCTGGAGGACATCACATTGCGGGCTTTGCGCATACTGCGCGAAGAAGTGTCGGTGATTGCCTGCGAAGATACCCGCCAGACGCAGAAGCTGCTTCATCATTTCGACATCCGCAAACCGCTGATCGCTTATCACGAACATAACGAAGCCAGCCGCAGCGCGGAGATCGTGCAAATATTGCAGCGGGAAGACTCCGTGGCGCTGGTGACCGATGCGGGGACGCCCCTGGTTTCAGACCCGGGATACCGGGTTGTCGCGGCGGCGGTGGCGGCCGGAATGACTGTTGTCCCCATACCCGGCGCTTCCGCCGTACTGGCGGCACTGGCGGCCTCGGGGCTACCCACGAATGAATTTCGCTTCATCGGCTTCTTGCCGCCGAAAACGTTCGCCAGGAAGAAAGCGCTGGAGGAACTCAGGGCGGAAACCGCCACGCTGGTAGCTTATGAAAGTCCGCATCGCATTCTGGACACGTTAGCCGATATACAGGAAGTGCTAGGCAACAGGCCGCTGGTTCTGGCTCGCGAGTTGACCAAACTACATGAAGAATTTCTGCGCGGGCCGGCGGAGGCAATTCGCGAACAGCTGCAAGCCAGAAGCAGCGTGAAAGGCGAAATTACGCTTGTGATCGGATGCGCGGCAAAACAGGGCGCGATATTAGGCGATCCGCTTTTGCATGATCCAGTTTTGAACAACCCCGCGGAAGCAATTGCGCAATTGCAAAGCGCGGGCGTTGAACGGATGGAAGCGATCAAGGCCGTGGCGAAGCGGCTGGGGCTTCCGAAGCGGGAGGTTTACCGGCTCGCGATGGCGCAGGGCAGCAGTTCGCCGGACAAACATCGTGGTTAGGGCCATAGCAGCCGGTGGCGAGCCTGGCTGCCTGCGGCTCCGGGCCTGAAAGGCGTTCCTGGATCAACTGCCGCAGCATCCGGATGAACGCAGGGTGAGTGCCGGCTGTTCCGGCGCGCACCATCTTTATGTCCAGTTCCCGCGCGAGCGCTTGTGCCTCGTGATCCAAATCGTAAAGAACCTCCAGGTGGTCGGAGATAAACCCTAGCGGGGCCACGAGCACGTTCTTGATCCCTTCGGCATGCAGTTTGCGCAGGTGATCGAGAATGTCAGGCTCGAGCCAGGGCTGCGCCGGAGGGCCGCTGCGGCTTTGAAACACCAGGTCCCAAGCGTTGAACCCACCGGCTTCCGCCACCAGGCGCGTCGTCTCGCGCAGCTGCTTTTCGTAATCACTGGTTTGCGCCATGGAGCATGGAATGCTGTGCGCCGTGGCCACGAACCGGACACGGGAACGCTCCTCATCCGCAAATTCGGCCAGCGCAGTTTGCACACGGTCGACCAGCGTTTCGATGAAGCCAGGATGGTTATAAAAAACGCGCAGCTTATCGGCTTGTGGTGCGTCCTTACCAAGTTCCGCCTGCGCGGCGGCGACATTTTCGCGATATTGGCGGCAGCCAGAGTAAGAGCTATACGCGGACGTCACCAGGGCAAGCGCGCGCTTCACGCCGGCAGTGCGCATTTGGCGAAAGACATCAGGCAGGAAGGGCTGCCAGTTCCGGTTGCCCCAATAGATGGGGAGCTCGATGCGATGCTCGTCGAGTTCTTTACGCAGAGCGGCAATCAGCTGGCGGCACTGATCGTTAATGGGACTCTTGCCGCCGAAGTGATAATAGTGCTCCGCCACATCCAGCAAACGCTCCCTTGGGATATTGCGGCCGCGCGTCACGGTTTCAAGGAACGGCATGACGTCTTCCGTTTTTTCCGGTCCACCGAAGGAGACCAGCAATACTGCGTCGTACATTCCGGCTAGCGAACTCCGCCGACGCGGTGCAACTTCAACATGTTTGTAGAGCCACGCAAGCCCACGGGCTGCCCGGCGACGAAGACGATGTTATCGCCCGGATGAACGCGTCCGGATTCGACCAGCATGCGTTCCATCTCATTCAGCATCTGATCAGTAGACGTCATCACCGGCGAGACAATCGCGCTTACGCCGTAAGCAATGGAGAGCTGGCGCACCACGGTAGCATCAGAGGAAAAAGCGTAAATCGGCACCGGAGGACGATAGCGGGCCAGCATACGCGCGGAAGAACCTGAGGTGGTGCCCACCGCCAGGGCCACCACTCCGGCCGTGCGCGCGCAATGATAGGCGGCGTCGGCAATAATCTCGGGGACGCGATACTCCTCCGGCCCCCAGGCGTCTACAAAGCCGCGGCTCTTTATCGAAGACTCTGTTTCGCGGGCGATGCGCGCCATCATGCGAACTGCTTCCACCGGATATTTGCCCGTCGAGGTCTCCGCGGAAAGCATTATGGCGCTGGTGCCGTCGTGAATCGCATTCGCGACATCGCTCACTTCAGCGCGCGTCGGCAGCGGATGTTCGATCATGGATTCCAGCATCTGCGTAGCGGTGATCGAGAACTTGCCGCGCATGCGTGCTTTTTCGAGGATGGATTTCTGAATGGCGGGGACTTTTTCGAGCGCCATTTCGACGCCCAGATCGCCGCGCGCCACCATCACACCTTCGCATTCGTCGAGTATGGCATCCACATTCTGCCAGCCTTCCGGCTTCTCGATTTTAGCGATGATGGGCTGCTTGGCGTCGACCTCTTCCAGTAGATGCCGCAGGCGCAGCACATCTCGCGGCTGGCGGACAAAGGACATCGCAAAAAAATCCACGCCTTGCTCGACGCCGAAATGCGCATCAGCCACATCTTTCTTGGAGAGCGAAGGAGTACTGACCTGCACGCCAGGCAAATTGATGCCTTTGCGGTCATTGATCATGCCGCCAATGACGACCCGGCAGCGAGCGGCAACTCCATCGCTTTCGAGCACACAGAGCTGCACCGAGCCATCGGCCAGTAGCACTGCGTCGCCCGGCTTCACATCGCGCGCGAACTCCGGATAGCCGGTGGACGCGATGGTTTGACCGCCCTCCACGTGCTCCGTTGTAATAGTGAATTCAGCATCTTCCCGCAACAGATAAGGGCCGTCTTTAAAGGTCCCCAAGCGAATTTTCGGACCCTGCAGATCAAGCAGAATTCCGCAGTTGCTCTTGTATTCCGCAGCCAATTCACGAACCGTTTTGATCCGGCGGGCATGATCGTCCTGGACGCCATGCGAAGCATTCAACCGGAACACGTCGACGCCAACGTCGAACAGGCTTCGCATGACACTCTCGGAGTCGGTGGCAGGACCGAGAGTTACGACTATCTTAGTGGCGCGCATGCTTGCATTCTCTCATCGAACACAACGCGCAGTTGGCGCATAGACATCATCAATTAGGCCGCAATGTTTAAGACTGCGCTTCCGCCAGCTTTTGCGCGCGCTGCCACTCGATGCGTCCGCGAAATTCTTCATACAGCGTGCTAAATCCAGCCCAATAATACCCGCACACAAATAGCAATAAGAAAGGAATGGCCAAGTAGTTCATGGTCTCAATGGCAAAATCCACCATGTAGACAAAGTAGGTTCCGAAAGCCAGTTCGGCATAGGGAAGCCAGCCGCTGCGCCGCTTGTAGGCGGTTGGCTGAAGCTTGACTTTCTTCGCGCCCATCGCGTATTTGGCGGTGCGCGCAAAACTGCTTTGGATGCCGAGCAGCGCCTCGATGACACCTTTGGTATTGCTCAGTGTGAGGGCCACGCCGGCGGCCATCAGCATGGGCAGGAAAGCTATCGATTTCCACCACACTTTCGGATACAGCTCACGCTGGGCGTAAAGGTAGAAAGCGGATATAGACCAGAACGAGGCCACAATCAAAGGGAAATCAATGAGCACCATCTGGAACATGCCCATATAAAACCGCACGATCATCACCGGCAACATGAGCATGGACACCACGATCATGAGCGGATAAGAGATGTTGGGCGTCAAGTGCATGAATGCTTCCGCTTTTACCTGGAATGGCAAACCGGATTTGAGGATGCGGGGCAGCAGTTTTATCGCAACTTGCGTCAAGCCCTTTGCCCAGCGCGCCTGCTGCACCTGAAAACTGTACGTTTCAGCGGGCAATTCGGAAGGGCAATCGAGCGAGGGCAAATAGACAAAGCGCCAACCGTTCAATTGAGCACGATAGCTCAGATCCGAATCTTCCGTTAAAGTTTCGTGCTGCCAGCCGCCCGCATCGTCGATCATCTTGCGACGTAGAATTCCGGCCGTACCGTTGAAGTTGAAAAACAAACCCGAGCCGCAGCGCGCGCCATGTTCGAGGACGAAATGACCGTCGAGCAGCATGGCTTCCACTTGCGTGAGGATGCTGAACTCCTTGTTCAGGTAACTCCAGCGCGTTTGCACGACACCCACCCCGGGATCGGTGAAGAAATGGATGGTGCGGTTGATGAAATCGGAGGGAAGGAGAAAATCGGCGTCAAAAATCGCGATAAATTCCCCGGTGGCCGTTTCCATGCCTTCCTGCAGGGCGCCCGCCTTGTAGCCGTGCCGGTTAGTGCGATGGTGATATTCGATGGGAACGCCCGCCGCGGCATATTCATTGCAAAGACGCTCGGTGTAGGGGTGCGTTTCATCCGTCGAATCATCCAGCACCTGAATCTGCAGCAGTTCGCGCGGATAATCAATGCGGCTGACTTCGTCCAGCAAACGCTCCACCACGTAGCGCTCGTTGTACAGGGGAAGCTGAATGGTGACTTTTGGCAGCTGCTCAAACGTGCTGGGGGCGGCCTTGGGAAGATTCTTGCGGAACTTACGGTAACGCCGGATGGTCTCGTAACGGTGCAGGCCATAGACCGATAGGACCGCCAGAATCCCGAAGTACGGAACCAGCAGGCACCAATCGAACGGCGACAACTTGTAAATGCCGGAGAAAGTATCGTCGAATAAACCGGTGGCAATGCGCGAACCGAGGCTAGGCTGTACGAACAGAAGCGAGAAAAGCGGGTTGAAAAGACTCATTGCGAACGTTATGAATGCAAGGCTCGTAAGCTCAATAGCGATATCTAATAGTTTAACGGGTTTTGGGCGGGTTGAACAAGCCTTCTACTTTTAACGTATTATCCAGGTAGCACAACTCCTGGAAGGACGAGCGAAATGCGAGACCATATAAAGATACTAGGAATCATGAATATCGTGATGGGCGGTTTGACCGCGCTGGCTGGAATTGCGGTTCTGCTGTTGATGGGCGGACTGGCCAGCGTGATTGCAGCCTCTCTCCGCGCATCGATGGGCGATTCTGATGGTAGTGCGATTGCAGCACCCATTATTGCGACCATTGGCCTGGGAATAGCAATCTTCCTGCTGCTGCTCGCGGCTCCGTCCGTCATCGGCGGCATCGGTCTGCTGCAGTACAAGCCCTGGTCGCGAGTGCTCATGATCATCGTGTCGGGTTTTCACCTGCTGTCTGTCCCACTGGGAACGGCGCTGGGCGTTTATGGCCTGTGGGTGCTCTTAAGCGAAGAGGGGCGCCGGATACTGGAAAGCGGCGGAGCTGCTCTTCCGGCCGGGGTCGGTTATCCACCTCAACAGCAACCCATCCAGCCTTATTAAAGTACGGCGGATTAAGGTGCGGCGGACGCAGGCCCGGGCTAGGCCTCGATGAGCGCGCGCGCCCGAACGAAAATTTCGTGCAGCATTGCGGCGGTGAGACGCTTGGTGGACGTGTTTTGCTGGCTCGGATGATACGAAGCCAGCACAACGGGACCGCCTGGATGAGTAGTGTACGTCGCTCCATGGGCGAAACGGAAGGGTGTTCGCGATTTCAGCAGCCCCTGGCTCTGCAGGACGGACAGATACACATCAAGCGCGATTCCGCCAAGCACCACGATGAGTTTCACGTGTTTCAACAGAGCGAGTTCCCGGACCAGAAAGGGGCGGCAAGCCAAAATCTCTTCGCGCGACGGTTTGTTATCGGGCGGGGCGCAGCGCACGGGCGCGGTAATGTAGGCGTCCTGCAAGCGCAGCCCATCCTCCAGCGATACACTCTCCGGCTGGGTAGCAAAGCCTGTTTCCCAGAGCGCGCGGTATAGAAAATCGCCGGAACGATCGCCGGTGAACATGCGGCCGGTTCGATTCGCGCCATGGGCGCCGGGCGCCAGGCCGATGAGGAGGAGACGCGCCGCGATATCGCCAAAGCCCGGCAATGGACGGCTCCAATAGATCATCTCGCGGTACGCGCGCCGGCGCACTCTGCCGATTTCTTCGCGATGCGCCACTAACCGGGGACAACGAAAACAGGCGGACACTTGCTCATTCAAGATGGGAAACGAGTCGGACGAAAGCAAAGAGTGAGATAGCCTCTGGCAGCGATTATAGGCTTCAGCGGGCGAGGGAGAGGTGCTGCAAAAAGTCTAAGGTTTTCGAGCCGGCCGTAGCTGCTATATCCACAGTCCCGGTGCGCGGCAAGATTACAGCTTGCGACCCAAGTGCAGCCGATAGCGACTGCAGCGAGAGACCGGCAAATTCCGGTTGCACGGGAGTCTGAAACATAGGCCGAAGCTCCGCAAAGACTTTGACCAGTTCGGGGTCGCGCCAGCCCTTGGCTGTCTCGTCTCGAATAATGGCCATAGCTTCGGTCGAAGAGAACGCTCTCTTATAGGGACGGACCGCGGTAAGCGCGTCGTAGATGTCGGCCAATTGCAGTGCGCGCGCCAGAAGCGGGATCTGCCGGCCCGCCAACCCATCGGGATAGCCCGATCCATCCCAGCGTTCGTGATGACTACGGATAATGGGCAATACGCCCGCCAGCGACTTGACACCGCGGCAAATCAGCTCTCCTCGGATGGTATGCGATTTCATAGTCTCCCACTCTGCCGCATTCAGAGGGCCGGCCTTGAAAAGCAACCGGTCCGGCATGGAGATCTTGCCGATGTCGTGCAGGTAGCCGGCGCCTTCGAGCGATAGAATGTCGCGGGTGGGCAGCTTCAGAGCCGCCCCCAAGGTCGCGCCCATAAGAGCTAAGCGCTGGCAATGTTCGCCTAGATCGGGATCACGTGCCCCCACGGAGCGCGCGAGCGAAAACAGAACCGTTTCGGAATCGTCGAGCGAATCGACCAGCGCTTTACGGCGCAAGCCGGCGTGAATACGCGCCCGCAGTGCGTCCGCGCGCCAGGGAGCGACCAGGAACTGATCGGCGCCGGCTTCTATCGCGCGCACTTCGGCGGAGAGATTTTCGCTGTCCGCGAGGACAAAAATCGGAATGAGACGTGTCGCGGCGGCACGATGGATCGTCCGGCAAAAGCGCTCGGCTCCACCTCCCGGCGCGGCCACATCGATCAGAACCAGATCAACGCGGTGCACCGCGACGGCGGCCTCAGCTTCCAACGTTGTTCCGGATTCGATCAGCTCGTATTCCTGGTTACTCAGCAGCAGGCACAACTCACGCCGGCGCGCGGAGGAACCGCTTACGATCAGAACTTTTCCGTAAGCCACCGCCCAGTCCTGGACCGCTCCGCGCATCGCGAGTGTTTCCGGTTTTTCTGGAGATAACAATTTGGCCAACTCAAATTTTCGAATCCCGCCGGGGCGAGATCCGATCTGTTGTCTCTATCGACCCGATCGGGAATGGCTTTAAGCACTCGCGGACATTCTTCGACTGCTGGACACGTCGGGATTAAGCTCTCCGCTCTGGCGTAATAGGGCGCTGGCGGGGAGAAGAATTTCCGTGCTTTAATTGAGTCGTGGAACAGGTCGCCCCGCGCGAAACCATTCTGTAATGGAAACCTGCAACAGAGAATCCCAAGAGGGTTCCGCGGCGGTTGTTTGTACAAATAAGGAGATACTCCCACTGAGCACCAAGCTAACGGCCGTTGCGGGCCAAGTGCGCGAACCGGCAGACCGCTGGACCACTACCGATGCTGCTGAACTGTATGATGTCGCCCGTTGGGGAAAAGGCTATTTTTCCGTTGGCGATAACGGCAATCTGGTGGTTCACCCCACCAAGGAACCCGATCGCAAAATCGACCTAAAGCAATTGGTCGATTCGCTGCAATGGCGCGGCATTTCGCTGCCCATTCTCATCCGGTTCGGAGATATCATCCGGCATCGCCTGGGCGAGATCCATCAAGCCTTTGATGTTTCTATGAAAGAGCATGGATACCAGGCCGGGTATTGCTGCGTTTATCCGATCAAGGTGAATCAGCAGCGGCAAGTAGTGGAGGAAGTTTTTCGATTTGGCCGCGCCTACCGCTTTGGGCTGGAGGCCGGCTCGAAACCGGAACTGCTGGCGGTGCTGGCCATCGCGGATAACGAGACGCCCATCATCTGCAACGGTTTCAAAGACGACGAGTACATCGAAATGGTGATGCTCGCGAAAAAGATCGGGCGGAAGATCACTCCGGTTGTTGAGAAGTTTACCGAGCTGGAACTGATTGCCAAGCACGCCGAGAAAGTCGGCGTGAAGCCCACCATCGGCATCCGCGTTAAGCTGGCGAGCCGCGGCTCAGGACGCTGGAAGTCTTCGGGTGGGTACCGTTCGAAATTCGGGCTGACCGTCAGCGAGGCGCTTAAAGCCGTTGACTTTTTGAAGCAGCGCGGCATGGAGGACAGCCTGGAACTGCTGCACTTCCATTTGGGCAGCCAGATCACCAATATCCGGCAGATTAAAGCGGCGGTTACCGAAGCTGCCCGCATCTATGTAGACCTGAAGAAGGCCGGCACGGGTTTGAACAGCCTGGACGTGGGCGGCGGGTTGGGAATTGACTACGACGGTTCGCAGACCGATTTCGAATCGAGCGTCAACTACACGCTCGAAGAGTATGCGCGCGACGTGGTGTATCACATCCAGAGCATCTGCGACGAAGCGGAGGTTCCGCATCCCACCATCATCACGGAAAGCGGCCGGGCCGTGGCGGCTTACCATAGCCTGCTGGTATTTAACGTATTGGGCGTGAGCGGGTTCGGCGAAGAAGACCTGCCCACCAGCGTTGCCGAAGACTCCGAGCAGGCGCTCATCGATCTGTTTGAAACGCACAAGTCGCTCACCAAGAAAAATCTTTTGGAGACGTATCACGACGCGCAGCAGGCCCTCGATTCGGCGTTGAATCTCTTCAGCCTCGGCTATCTGCCGCTGGAGCAGCGCAGCCTGGCGGAAAACTTCTATTGGGCGATCTGCCGCAAGATTCTCAGGATGGCGAAGGAACTCGACTTCTTCCCGGAAGAGTTGGAGGGACTGGACGGCATGCTCTCCGATACCTACTTCTGCAACTTTTCGCTGTTTCAAAGCATGCCGGATAGTTGGGCGGTGAAGCAGTTGTTTCCCGTCATGCCAATTCACCGGCTCAACGAACAGCCTACACGCTCGGGCGTGCTCGGCGACATCTCCTGCGATTCGGATGGCAAGCTGGATCAATTCATCGACCGGCGCGACGTCAAAAAAACCTTGCCGCTGCATGCACTCAACGAGAACACTTATGTGCTGGGCGCATTTCTGCTGGGCGCGTACCAGGAAATACTGGGCGATCTGCACAATCTGCTCGGCGACACAAACGCGGTTCACGTGAGCCTGGACGAGCACGGTGAGACAGTGCTGGAAACGGTGGTCCAAGGCGACACGGTGCGCGAGGTCTTAAATTATGTCCAGTTCAACGCGCAGGCGCTTCTGGATGAGTTCCGCAAAGACGTGGAACTTGCGGTGCGCGAACAGCGCATCGGCTACGAAGAATCGGGCCGTTTGCTAAAGTTCTACGAAGAGGGCTTGCACGGCTACACCTATTTGGAACAATAGTTTGGTGTTTACAGTTTGGCAACTACGGCTCTGACGATCGTCCTGGTAGAGCCGCGCAATCCACTCAATATCGGAGCAGTGGCCCGCGCCATGAGCAACTTCGGCCTGACGCGACTGCGCCTGGTCAAGCCCTACGACGTCGCATTCAAGGAGGCGCGCTCGGCTGTTCGCGCGCATTACATCCTGGAGCAGGCAGAGGTTTTCGAGAGCCTTGGCGAAGCGCTGTCCGATTGCACGCTGGTGGTGGGATCCACGGCGCTAGGCAAGCGCGACCTGCATCTGCCGCTGTATCGCCTGGAAGCCGCCGGCCAACTCGTGAAGGAACATCTTGCGGCGCAAGGACCGGCGGCGCTCCTGTTCGGTTCGGAAAAGTTTGGTCTTTCGAACGAGGATATGAGCCATTGCCACTGGCTGCTGAGAATCCCAACGCGGCCGGAACATGGGTCCATGAATTTGGGTCAAGCGGTCGCTATCTGCCTTTACGAACTTTGCCGGGACGCGGATGCCGTGGCACAGCGGTTCGATCCTGCTCCCACAGCTGCGGCGGAGGATTCTGAACGCATTACGGGGCTGCTGCTCGATCTGTTGAGCCGGTCCGGGTGGGTTCAGGAACGCACATCACAATCGGCCGAGTTAAAGGTGAGGCGCTTAGTGAGGCGGTTGGGACTGCCAGCTTCGGATGCGGAAGCGTGGCTCGGGATTTTGCGCCAGATCCTATGGAAAGTGAAACAGGACACCGGCAACAAATAAGCCGTAAAATGTTATTCTGAAGCGCGATGACGAAGGTTCAGCTCTCTTTTAAATTGTCCCGGCCGCTCAGGGATGACGACCTGAAACAGATCTCGCGCGTGCACGCCGTATTTGGCATGCTGGCTGTTAAAGTATCGGCTGGAGGAGATGAATTGTTTGTCGAATATGACGCCTCCCGCCTAACGGTTTCAGATGTCAAAGGCACATTGGAAGCACACGGACTTCCACTCCAATAACGACTATGATGAAGCGGCCAGTCGCGCTGCTGCTTGGGCTATCCGCAGTCTTTGCGGCGGATAAGGGCGAGTGGCCCAACTATGGGCGCGATCCCGGCGGTCAGCGTTATTCGCCACTTAACTCCATCAACCGCTCCAACGTGGCCGCGCTGAAAATTGCCTGGACGTTTCGCACCGGTGACGCCTATCAACCGAAGGACAGCACGCCGACACGTTTTGAAGTGACACCACTGTTTGCAGAAGGCACTTTGTATATAAACACGCCGCTCGGCCGCGTCATTGCGGTCGATCCCACAACCGGGAAGCAGCGCTGGGCGTACGACTCGCATGTGGACAAGGACCTCGGCTATGGCGACTACTCTGCCCGCGGAGTTTCAACGTGGAAGGCCGGCCGCGGTAAGCGCCGGATTTACATTGCCACCATTGACGCGCGATTGATTGCTCTGGACGCTGCGACGGGTAAGCCCTGCAGCGATTTCGGGGACAACGGTTCCATTAACCTGCGCAAAGGGCTGCGCATTCCTCCGCTGCCGAACGGTCTCGATGACTATGAAGAGACCTCCGCGCCCGCGGTCATCGGCAACATGATCGTGGTTGGCTCGGGCGTAGCCGATAACGGATCCATCACTCAGCCAAGCGGCGAAGTGCGTGCCTTCGATGCCCTGACCGGCAAGCTCAAGTGGACCTGGGACCCCATCCCCCAAGATCCCAAGGCGGTGGGCGCGGATTCATGGAAGAACGGGAGCGCCGCGCGGACAGGGGCCGCGAATGCCTGGTCCACGATCGCCGCCGATCCGGCCCGCAATCTTGTCTTCATTCCCACCGGCAGTCCCAGCCCCGATTACTACGGCGGCGAACGGCTGGGTGACAATCTGTTCGCTAATTCGGTGGTGGCGCTGAAGGCGGATACCGGCGAACGAGTCTGGCATTTTCAAACCGTGCATCACGACCTCTGGGACTATGATGTGGCTTCGCCTCCGTTGTTGTTTGACGTGAAGCAAAACGGCGTCAGCGTTCCGGCGATTGCCATTGGCTCAAAGACGGGCAATCTGTTTTTGCTGAACCGGGAAACCGGCAAGCCATTGTTCGGCGTGGAAGAGCGCGCCGTGCCGAAGAGCGAAGTGCCGGGGGAAACGGCCGCCGCTACGCAACCTTTTCCGGTGAAGCCCGCGCCGATCAGCGCGCAGCAAATTACCGCCGGCGATGCTTGGGGCGTGGACGAGGCCGACCGTAAATGGTGCAGTGATGAGATGAGTAAGCTGCGAACCGGGAACATCTTCACGCCGCCATCGCTCGAAGGTACGCTCCAACTGCCTGGCAATATCGGCGGCATGAACTGGGGCGGCATGGCGTATGACCCGGCGCACAGCCTGCTGATTCTGCCACAGAATCACCTTGCGGCGGAAGTACGCTTGATTGCGCGCGCTGGTTATGAGGAAATGCGTTCTTCGAGAGGGCGCAGGCTGGATGGCGATTGGGAATTCGCTCCGCAGCGGGGTACGCCTTACGGCATGATGCGCCGCCTGCTGGTCAGCCCCAAGCGACTGCCCTGCACTGCTCCGCCGTGGGGAACGCTGCTCGCCATCAACACGCGCAACGGTGACAAAGCTTGGGAAGTGCCGTTGGGCCGGATGTCCGCGAAGCTACCCAAAGAATGGGGATCTATCTCACTCGGCGGCCCGATTGCGACAGCCGGGGGCCTGGTGTTTGTTGCGGGCACGCTGGATCCGGCCATCTATGCGTTTGACGTGGAAACGGGAAAAGAGGTGTGGAAGGGCGCTCTGCCGACCAGCGCGCGCGCCACACCTATGACCTACAAAGGCCCGGATGGCAAGCAGTACCTTGTAGTTGCGGCGGGCGGCCACCAAATCCCTGGACTGGAGCCGCTAGGCGATTACTTGATCGCCTTCTCGTTATAAGTAATGCGTTTTACCCTGGGAATTCATCCCGTCCGTGAAGCCTTGCGGGCACGCCGGCCACTCGACAAAGTTCTGATCGCGAAAGGAACGTCTGGACCGCGTATTCAGGAAATTGTCGAACTGTGCCGCGCACAGTCTGTCCCGGTTCGTTTCGAGCCGCGCGAGATGCTGGACCGTCTTGGCAAAGGTGTACCGAACCAAGGCGTGGTTGCCTTCGGCGCGGTGCATGGCTACGTCGAGCTGGAAGAAGTGCTACCTGACGCCACCCTGCTGGTGGTGCTGGACGGCGTGGAAGATCCGCACAACTTAGGCGCCATTATTCGCACCGCGCACGCAGCTGGAGCCAATGCCGTATTAACACCGGAGCGCCGCTCGGCGCCTTTGACGGAGACGGTAGATCGAGCCGCCGCCGGCGCCCTGGAGTATTTACCTATAGCCCGCATCGCGAATGTAACTAAGACGCTCGAGCAGCTCAAAGAGAAGGGCTTCTGGATTTATGGGCTGGATGAGAGCGGAACCGCACTCTATGACGAAGTGCAGTACGCCACGCCCACTGTGATTGTGATGGGCGGCGAGGGCAAAGGCATACATCAGGGAGTGCAGAAGCATTGCGACGTGCTGGTGCGCATTCCGATGGCCGGCGCTGTCTCCTCGCTGAATGTCTCGGTAGCGGCGGGCGTTGTCCTGTTTGAGTGGCGCAAGCGGCATGGGTAAATTACCTGGCTGTACGATTTACTAGAAGCCTCTATTTTTCAGGATTTTTTCAGAAATACTTGCTTGTTACTGGATTAGCTAAGCCGTATAATATTCCCTGAACAATTGATATGACTGTAATTTTCCGGTTCTATCATTGCAGTCATGTTCAAAAAACTTTTACTGATAGCGGTGTCTGCCGCTTGCGGGATAGCAAGCGCCAGCAGCTCTTACGTATCTGTATCAGGGCAATTTTCCGGCTCCGATGTTGCAAATTCCTTGGTAGCGCCCAATGGAACTTTCGCACTTACTTTCGTTGTCGATAACAGCCCCACACCTACGAGCGGTAGCGTGACAAGCCTCGGTTTCGAGGCGCCACTGTCGGCGTTTTCTTACGAGCTTAACGGAAACATAGTTCCTGTTACACCTAGCGAAGTTCGCTTCAACACAGGCGCCAACGGCGGGCCGTTCGATGTTACTTTCGGTTCTGGCCTGACGGCCTCCGAATTTGATTTCGAAGGCGACCAGCTGTTTAGCGGAACAACTGGCGCGCCGATGTTTGCCAACGGCAATTATGCGCTTACCAGTTGGACTTACTCCGATCCCACAAACTTCGATTCGCAATCTCCCGCCGGGGCAACGGTAGCGGTCACCGCGACTCCGGAACCATCTTCGATTTTGTTAATGCTGAGCGGTCTTACGGCATTTGGCGCCGCCGCCTTCCGCAAGTCCGCGTGGGCGCGCTAAGAGCCTCCGCGTCTCATTTACCCGCTTAAGCATTCATAAGGAAAAAAGATGAACTGGAAATCTCTACGCGCATCCGCCGTCATGTTAGCCCTGGGCGCGTCTGTCCGGGCTGAAGTTCCTATTAAGCAAGTGATGAACATCCCGAACACGGGACAACAGATCACTCCGCTGGCGCCCCGCGGCGCCCGCTTTACATATCTCAATCCCGGTTTAGCGGCTTATCCGGACCACGTTGTTGGCCAGGGTGTTACCGCCGTCACCAGCCCGGATCATAAAACCTTGCTGCTGCTGACCACCGGGGATTACGGCATTGACAAAGCGAACGGAAGCAAGGATACGCCTGCTTCCACGGACTGGGTGTTTGTTTACGACATTACCGGACCGGTACCCGTTCAAAAGCAGGCGCTCCAAGTTCTCAACACTTACAACGGAATCGTGTTCGACCCCAGCGGCCAAACCTTCTATGTGGCCGGCGGCCGGAACGACAATGTTCACATCTTCGCGTTGACCGGCGGCGTTTGGGCCGAGCAAGCAGGAAGCCCGATTGCGCTCGGTCACAAGAGCCAAGCCGGCGGCACGAGCCCGGAAGCAGCAGGTATCGCCATCAGCGCGGATGGCACGAAGCTGGTTGTAACGAATTACGAAAACGATTCGATCACATTGCTGACGAAAGCCTCCGAAACTTGGACGAAGACCGCCGACCTAGATCTGCGTCCCGGTAAAATCAATCCGGCGGACAGTGGAAAGCCGGGCGGTGGTTATCCGTTCTGGGTGACCATTCAAGGCAACGATAAGGCGTTTGTTTCCTGCATGCGCGACCGCGAGATCGATGTGGTCAATATTGCTGGAGAGCCGTCCCTTACCACGCGCATTAAGTTAAAGGGTCAACCGCTGAAGTCCACTCTGAACACTGCGCAAACTACCCTCTATGTCGCCGAAGACCAAACAGATTCGGTGGCGGCAATCGACACCGGGAACAATACGGTGACCACGGAAGTAAACGTAGCGGCTCCGGCGGGTGTGATTCCAGCAGCCCGCGCCGCGCTCGCTGGGAATAACACCAACAGCGTTACAATCAGCCCCGATCAAGCTACTCTCTATATCACCAATGGCAACACCAACAACGTAGCCGTGGTAAGTATCGCCCAGTTGCACAGCGGAAATCCAGTAGAGGGCCTGATCCCTACCGGCATGTACCCGAACTCTGTTGCAACAAGTTTCGACGGCAAGTATTTGTACGTCGTCAACGGGAAATCGCCGGCGGGTCCGAATGCCGGCTATTGCAAGGGCGGAACGGTCAGCCAACCGGACCTCAGGAGCGCAGCTTGCGCATCCACCAACTCCTACAGCCTGCAGTTGATGAAAGGCGGCTTGCAGTTTATACCGACGCCGCCGGCCGCCCAGCTACCCGCGCTGACGAGCCAAGTGGCAATCAACAATAACTTTCAAGTGACCGAGAGTTCCGCGACGACCGCCACGATGGACTTCCTCGCGGCGCACATCAAGCACGTTATCTATATCATCAAAGAAAATCGGACTTACGACCAGATCCTCGGCGATCTACCCAATGCCAACGGCGACCCGTCCTTGACTGAGTTCCCCGCGAGCATCACGCCGAACTTTCACAGCCTTGCGCAGAATTTCGTAACGCTGGACAACTTCTACGACACCTCCGAAGTCAGCTATGACGGTTGGGCGTGGTCTACCGGCTTGCTGGCGCCGGACATCGTGATCCGCCAGACTCCCGTGAACTACTCATTCCGCGGCGGCTTGTCTTATGAATCAGAAGGCGACAACCGCGGCGTGAATTTGGTATCCCGCACGGGCACTAACGCGACCGACCCCGACGTTCTCCCGGGCAAAACCGACGTGGCGGCTCCGGATGGCCCGGACCATGAACTCAACACCGGCTATATCTGGGATCAAGCACTCCGCGCCGGCCTGACCGTCCGGAACTACGGATTCTTCGGTGATAACATCGGCAAGGCTGTAGCGTTCCCGGCTAACACCAGCACCGCGCAGGTGCGCCCGTCCAACTTCGCACTGGCTCCGAACACGGACATCTATTTCCGTGGTTTCGACCAAAATAATGCGGACTACTTCCTCTACCAGGAGTGGGCGCGTGAATTCGATTCGAAGTATGCGGCGGGCAACTTTCCCAACCTGAACCTGATCCGTCTGCCCCACGACCACACCGGCAGCTACACCACCGCGCTTGCCGGAATCAACACGCCGGAATTGGAACTTGCCGACAATGACTATGCCGTCGGATTGGTCATCGACAAGATTGCACACAGCATCTATGCCAACGACACACTCGTTTTCGTTATCGAAGATGATGCCCAAAATGGCGGCGACCACGTGGATTCGCACCGCAGCACGGCTTTCATCGCCGGACCCTACGTGAAACACAATGCCGTAGTGTCCACGCAGTACAACACCATCAGCTTCGGCCGCACCATGGAACGCGTCCTCGGGCTGGGACCGGTCCATTTGACCGATGCCGTCGCTCAGCCGATGGCGGATGTATTTGACACGACGCAGGCGGAGTGGACCTACACCGCTGCTCCGGCGCCAATCCTCTACAACACCACTCTTCCGCTGCCGGCTAAGTCGGCGGGCCTTCAAGTTCCGCAACCGACACACGATGCCAAGTACTGGGCGCGCGTGACCAAGGGACTTGATTTTTCGAAGGAAGACCGCCTGGACCCCGAAACCTACAATCGCATTTTGTGGCAAGGTCTGAAGGGCAACGCGGTTTATCCCGGCGACGCCAATCTAGCGGAAACCCGCAAGCACTACAAGGAAGCGCTGAAGAAACGCAACGCTGCTTTTGTAGACAAAGACGGCGAATAAACTCAGCTTTTCGCTGAATTGCTGCAAGAAGGCCGGTGTTCTCGGAACGCCGGCCTTTGTTTATTGCTGATAGAATCAATTTTTCCGACTCGCAGCCCATGAAGTGCCTTTTCCTTTGTTCCTGCTTCCTGGCGGCAAGCATAGTTTACGCGCGAGCCGATGATCCGGCTACGCTCTTTCAGCAGGCGCGGCAAACCCTGGAGGCGCCCTCCGGCGGCGATGTCGACAAAGCGGTTTCCTTGCTCAAGCGCGCCGCAGCAGGATGGCAGGCGGCTTCCTCGAATGCCCCAGAATATGCAGCCGCGCTGGATTACCTGGCAGTGGCCCTAATGGTGCAACTGCGCGAGGATGCCGCTGCGCGAGAGGATAACAGCTTGGCCGACTTTAGGGAATGGATTAAGCGCGCCGGCCCGTACACAAAACGCGCGCTGGAGATTGCCGAATCGAATCCGGCGGTTAAGCAGGAAGACTTGGCCCTGGCGCTGGAATTGGAGGCACAATTGCGGGGACAGCAAGGCTCCGGAGCAGCGCTATGGGATCGCGCCGCGAAAATTCGCGCGGAGCGGGTAGCGGCGCTCAACCCAGTCGATTTAGCGCTTGGCCCACTCGTCAAGACGACCGAAGAAAACACCACCGAGCCGCACGGGATTTCAATAGTAAAGCCCGATTACACCCGCATTGCAGCTCTAGCGCAGTACGCGGGCCGCGTTGCGCTGAAAACAACCATCGGCGTCGATGGGAAAGCGCGCGACATTCAACTGCTGCGAGGACTGGGCTTTGGGCTGGATGAGCAAGCTGCCAAAGCGTTGCTGCAGTCGAAATTCCAACCCGGCCAGAAAAGCGGCCAGCCCGTTTCCATGTCCACCGAAGTGCAAGTAGAGTTCCGGCTCAACTGAAAGGCGCAAACCGGCATACGGTAAAAAGGTTGTAATACGCAGATGGCCTGGAAAAACAGGGAAGACGACGCCGAGCTGATGGAAGCGCCCGCGATGGATGAAGACCATGCGCCTGCCATGGACGAAGCGCAAAAGCCCAGTTTTGACCCGGGGCTTACGCAAACGTATACAGGCAGCCTGAAGCGCATCATCAATAAAGACGGCCAGTTCAACGTGCGGAGAGGCGGCCGGACCTGGCGCGACTGGCATCCCTACCTGGTCCTGATCAGCACGTCCTGGCCGCGCTTTATACTCATGGTGACGGCGGGATTTCTAATTGTGAATACGCTGTTTGCGCTGTCGTATGCAGCCGCCGGCTTGGAGCATTTAAGGAACGCTGACGCACCCACCGAGTTCCAGCGTTTCATGAACGCGTTTTTTTTCAGCGCGCATACGTTGACTACCGTCGGCTATGGAAACATGTGGCCCATAGGCCCGGTGGCGAACTCGATCGCGGTCCTGGAGTTGCTTTCGGGTGTTTTGGGATTCGCCATTGCCACCGGCTTGCTGTTCGGGCGATTCTCCCGCCCGTCGGCCCGCTTCGGCTTTAGCGACACTATGATTGTTGCCCCTTACAAAGGCGGCACCAGTTTGCAGTTCCGCCTGGTGAACCGCAGAACGAACAATATTGTCGATTTAGAGGTCCGCCTGTTACTCATGCAGGTAGAATTGTGCGGCGGTAAACTGGAGCGGAAGTTTCTGCAACTGGACCTTGAACGGAGTTCGGTCCTTTTCTTCCCGTTGACTTGGACGGTGGTGCATCCAATTACTCAGCACAGCCCGCTCTTCGGCAAGACGGCGGCGGACCTGGAAGGCACGCAGGCGGAAGTGATGATCCTGTTGAAGGGCTTTGACGATACGTTCGGCCAAGCCGTGCAAACGCGCTATTCCTATCGCTATGACGAGATCGTTTGGGGAGCGAAATTCACGAGAGCGTTCGAGGTGGAACCAAGCGGCGATTTACTCATTGAAGTAGATAAAGTCAGCGACACCGAGCCCGCGGACCTCCCCACGATGGCAGTATCCGCATGAGCGCCGCAAGCAGTGTGGACCCGGATTGTCTGTTCTGCAAAATCATCGCGGGAAAGGAACGTGGGCTGAGCGTATACCAGAGCCATGATGTGTCGGCATTTCTGGACATTCATCCCCTGTTTCCCGGCCACGTGTTACTGTGTCCCCGCCAGCACTATGAAACTTTGCTCGATCTGCCGGCCAGCCTGAGCGGTCCGCTCATGGCGGCGACTCAATTACTGGCCAAAGCGGTTGAAACCGCGGTGGACGCGGATGGCACCTTCATTGCCATGAATAACCGTGTCAGCCAAACCGTACCGCACCTGCACGTTCACATTGTGCCGCGCAGGCGGCGCGACGGCTTGAAAGGGTTCTTCTGGCCCAGACATCCTTATCGGGACGATGCCGCTCGCGAAGCGGTGCGGGCGGCGATTGAGCGTGAAGTGGAAAAGCTGCAGGGCTAATCCAACCTCTGAATCCGCCGCGACAGGAACCCCGGCAAGGCAGAATGAAGGTAGGATGCACTCACAGCTCATCGAGAATTACGGCATTATCGGCAATATGCGCTCCGCTGCGCTCGTTGGCGTTGATGGGGCTATCGACTTCTACTGCTTCCCCTCGTTCGATTCGCCTTCCGTATTCGGAGCTCTGCTTGACGCAGAGAAAGGCGGCACATTCCGCATCGACCCGAACATGGATGAGATGCGCACAAAGCAGCTCTATCTTCCAGACACGAACATTCTGGTGACGCGCTTTCTCTCGGAGGAGGGCGTGGCCGAGCTTACCGACTTTATGCCGGTAGAAAGCTGCAACGAAAACGGCGCGTATGCAAACCAGATCATCCGCAACGTGCGCGTGATCAAGGGCCAGGTAACGTTTCGACTGTGTTGCGCGCCGCGCTTCGACTATGCGCGTTCCACGCACTCTGCGTGCTTTGAGAAAAATGCAATCTGTTTTCATCCCGAGAAGCAGGGGATGCTCTCGATGGCGCTGCACGGCACTGTGCCGCTGAAGATTGAAGGGAGGGATGCTATAGCCGAGTTCACGCTGTCGCGCGGTGAGACGGCCTCCTTCGCCTTTGGCAACGTCACGAAGCCAGGGAAGGAGCCGAAGGAACTGCTGGATCACCAGATGATCGAAGAGCGGTTTCGGCAAACATCGCAGTACTGGCGCGATTGGATCTCACAATCCAGGTACACGGGCCGCTGGCGGGAAATCGTCGACCGTTCCGCGCTGGCGCTCAAACTGCTCTGCAGCCAGGAGTACGGGTCGCTGATTGCCGCGCCCACATTCGGGCTGCCCGAGCAGCGGGGCGGCTCACGGAACTGGGACTACCGCTTTACCTGGCTGCGCGATTCTTCCTTTTCGCTCTACGCTTTTATGCGGCTCGGCTTCACCGGTGAGGCACGCGACTTCACGAAATGGCTGCGCAACCGCCTGACCGACGGGCTCATGCACAGCAAGGACGATGGACCGCTGCAGGTGATGTACCGCGTCGACGGTTCGTCCGATCTCGAAGAACAAGTACTCGATCACCTTGCCGGCTACAAGGGCTCGCGGCCGGTGCGCATCGGCAACGGCGCCATCTCGCAATTGCAGCTCGATATTTACGGCGAACTCATGGACGCGATCTATCTCGCGAACAAGTACGTCAGCGGAATCTCGCACGATGGCTGGAAGCGGATGTGCCGCGTCCTGGAGTGGCTCCAAGGAAACTGGCAGCGGCCCGACGAAGGAATATGGGAAGTCCGTAGTGGACGCAGGCACTTTCTACACTCGCGGCTCATGTGCTGGGTCGCATTCGACCGCGCGATCCGCCTGGCGCAGAAGCGGTCGCTCGTGGCGCCGCTCGGATCCTGGCTCAAGACACGCGATGCGATTCACGAAGACATCTTCGATAACTTCTGGAGCGAAAAGCTCAACTGCTTCGTGCATGAGCAGGGCGCGGAGACGCTCGATGCGTCGATGTTGCTGATGCCCCTGATGCGTTTCATCAGCCCGAACGATCCACGCTGGATGTCCACGCTCGCGGCCATTGAGGAGAATTTGACGGAGGACAGCCTCGTGTATCGCTATCGCGGGGTCGCTGACGGTCTCGCTGGAAGCGATGGCAGCTTTACCGCCTGTTCGTTCTGGCTGGTTGAGTGCCTTGCCCGCTCGGGACAAATCGAGAAGGCGCGCTTACTGTTCGAGAAGATGCTCGGGTACGCCAACCACCTGGGCCTTTATTCCGAGGAACTGGGCAGCAGCGGTGAGCATCTCGGCAATTTTCCGCAAGCACTCACTCATCTGGCGCTCATCAGCGCGGCTACTTTTCTCGACCGCAGACTCTCGGGCAATCGCAACGAAACCTGGCAGTAAAACCTGGCAGTAAAACCTGGCAGTAGCGCAACAGCTATAGATCGCCTTGCGTACCGCCCCATTCACGCGGATCCACGTCGGCAATGGACTGCGAAAAAGTCCACGCATGTCCGGCGAGATCCTCGACGCTGTATTGCCGCCCGCCGTAAGGATGATCGGAAGGCGGAAGCAGCAGTCGAGCGCCATGCCGGCTGGCCTGCTCATAGTGGCGGTCGACGTTTTCCACGCGCACCATCACGGAGTGGGAAGCCTGCACGCCGGCCACTCGCTGTTCGGTCAAGACGACGGCGCCATCACCGGCGTTCAATTGCGCACGGTGATTCGCAATTCGCAGACGCACGGTAAAACCAAAGGCGCCGCAAAGCCAGTCGATGGCCTCGGTCACATTAGGATACGCAAGCACTGGAATAACCGTACAGCGCGGCATAGATCGATTTGCGAGCATAGGTATTCACCTCATTAAGCCGTTACGGGCGACGGTCCTTTCGACAGCGCGTCCACCATCTGCTCACGGTTCCGGAGGCCGCGTTCAACGGCCGAATCCAGCGCAACCCGGTACACAATCAGGCCGATGACAAATTCCAGAAGCAGCACGGCGAAGAAAGTCCAATCTTGCTGAAAGGCCCAGCGCGCCAGAAAGGGGAACGCCACCAGCACCAGCATCCCGATGGTGCACAGCAGGAGCCATAGCTGGATCTTCCCGCCCGCTTGTTTTCTGAGGGTGGAGGAAGGGTCAATCGCGCGCGGAATGGATACGGACAGCAGATTTCCGGCCGACAACAGGAAAACAGCCACTACGACCGATACGGCGATACCGCTGCTCACGCCAAAGAGGTCGATAGGAATGCGGAAGAGCAGCACGAACAGGAGCACCACCGCGGTTTGCAGCGCCATAAAACCAAGCGCCACGGCGTTTTTCGCGTGCAGCACGGCACGAAACGGAATGGGGGCCACAAAGAACAATTGCGCAGCTTTGCGGTCGAGCCCAAACACATTCAACAGCAGCACATCGCTGAGCATAAGCATTCCGTACAGATTGACTACGGGCAGGAAATTGTCCTTGATAAAGGTTGCGTTACCGTGGCCGAACGTCATAGGGATGAAAACGATCACGCCAAAAACGCAGGCCATGCCGAAAACTACGCGAAAACGCGGCATGCGCACCAGCGACTGGAATTCCTTCTGAAGCAGGTTCGCCATAGGATCGCGGAAGAAACCGGCGAGAAGCGTTAACAGAGTTCGCGAAGCAGTGGCGGACGGGCGGCCTGCCGGTTGAAGCGCGGGGCCGTGAAAGCTGTCTTCGCGCGCAAGACCGCGCTGAAATTGGCGCCGCGCCCAGACGAAACTTAGCGCCGTCCAGAGTGCAAGCAAGAGAAAATTCTCGCCGGAGAAGCCTCCTAAACCCAACGCCGCAGTCTCCCGCCAGGGAGTAGCCGGACCGCGCGCCGCCAGCAGGAAATAGGGTTGCAGCTTCTGGCCCAAGCCACTGCGGAGCACCAGCTGCGGCAGCACTCCGATGCTAATGACCAGAATGGTCAGCACTTCTCGAAAGCGGCTGCGGTCAAAGGCGAACCTTACAAAATCCCGCACGGCCAACTGCAGAAACAGATTGAACGGGACAAAAAGCAGCAGCCACAGCGGAGCTCCGGCTGGAATCTCCCGGTGCCGCAAAAGGCCCACGACCGCGCCCAACAGAACAATGACGACCTCGGGCGAAGAGGTAATCCGCAGCAGCGCCTCCATCCCGAAGAGAGCACGGGCCGGGATTGGATAGATTTGCAGCTTATTGAGTTGGAGCGCCCAACCGCTGCTCAGCGTCATGAGCGGGATGGTCTGCCAGTACAGAAACACAGCCAGCAAACCTGCCGGAAGCCATTCGTGCAGGCCCGCGAGCGGCACGTTCGGCAGAGCGAACGCCAGGAATACCGCGAGCGTTACGAACATGCCGTACCAAAGCGCCGATAGAAGCCACATCAGGGCTGTACCGAAACCGGTACGCGGCAGATGGTTTCGCGTGATGCGGAGCTGCGCCCAGCCGATGGCTAAGATCTGCGGCCACATGTTTTTTCAGTTTGCCACGGTCGAATTCACTACAGCCAGTCAAGCTTCCCGGTATAACGGTCGCCGCCCACGGTGTGAACGAAAATGTCTTCCAACGTGGTGGCGCCATCGGAGGATTGCCTGCGTAAATCGGCCATGGTGCCCTGTACAACGATTTTTCCGCGGTTGATGATGGCCACTTGATCGCACAAACGCTCGACTACTTCGAGTACATGCGAAGTCAGAAAGATGGTTGCGCCGCGCCGCACTTGTTCGAGCAGAATGTCTTTCATGAGACGCGCGCCCACCGCATCCACGCCTTCGAAGGGCTCGTCCATCAGGAACAAACGCGGACGGTGGATGAGCGCTGCAGCCATGGCGACGCGCTTGCGCATGCCCTTCGAATATTCGCCAATCAGCTTACGCTGGTTTTCATCGAGCTGAAAAAGCTGCAACAGCTCCATCCCGCGCTCTTTTGCCAGCGGCCGGGAAAGCCCGTAAAGCCGTCCCACGAACTCCAGGTACTCGGCCCCGCTGAGATAGTCGAACAGGAGCGAATCATCCGGCACCAGCCCGATCTGCCCGCGGATTTCCAAGGACTTGGCCGGCATCGGAAGGCCCAGCATGGTAATGCTTCCGGCGTCGGGTTGCGCCAGGCCCATCAGCATTTTGATGGTGGTGGTCTTCCCCGCTCCGTTCGGCCCTAAAAAGCCGAAAAAGCATCTTTGTGGAACGCTAACCGAAAGCCCGTCCACGGCGGGAACGCCGTTATAACTCTTTTGAAGATCCTGTATCTCGATGGCTGCTGAAGTTGCCTCGAACATGCACGTTAGGGCGTGGCGGACGCCCCTCCCCGGATGACCGCGAGCAATGTCCCCATCTGACGCAAGATGGCAAGCTTGGCGCGAGTCACCTGCGTTTCGGCATCGTACAGAGCCAGCCAGCGGTCGCCTTCGTCCAGGCGCGCTTGTTCCACCTTACTCAACAGCACCCGGCCCTCGCTGTTTTGCGCCAACAGGACCGTCAGCTCCTGACGCGCGAGATCCAACTGCATGCGCGAAAGATTGCGAATATTCTCGGCCTTCTCCCATACCTCATAGGAGCGGCGGGTATCGGTGATGATGCGGTTGCGCACCTGATCCATCTGCACGCGGATTTTCTGCATGTCGGTGTAGGTTTGCAGCGCGAGACCGGCTGCGGCGGAGCCCGTCACCAAGGGAATCGTAATGGAAGCGCCAATCTGGAAGTTGTTGCGCTGAAATTTTTGGAAGTAGTTGACGTAATTGTATTTCGCGAACAGAGCGTATTGCGCCACCAGGTTCACTTTGGGATACTTTTCGCTTTTATACGAACGCACATCCAGCTCTTTGGCGAGCACGTTGGATTGCATCTGTTTCAAGTCGCGATTGTTGCGCAACGCCATGTCGGCGGCTTCCTCTTCGGAAGGCGGCGTGGGAGTCTGGCTTAAATCCGAATCAACCGGCTGCACGCGATCGGAGGCGGGATAACCCAACAGGACCGCCAGCATCATTTCGTAATAATCCTGGTCGAGCTTGGCCGAACTAAGCCGCTCTTCAGAAATGGCCAGGTTCACCCGCGCGCGGCTCAGCTCCAGAGGCAATTCACTGCCTTCGTTCACAGCCGCGGACATGGATTCCACCACCCGCTGCAGGCTTGGAAGCTGGCCGGAGATGGTTTCTCTCTGATGCGTGGTCCGGCTTGCAGTCAAGAAGAGATCAGCCGCTTGGTAGGCAACCTCGTCGGCCTTGGCCTGTGCCGCGAACTGCGAACCACGGGCGCCCTCGCGCGCGGAGGCGACACGGAGCCGTTTGGGCCGGTCGTAGAGCGCCATGTCGGTCTTCAGTTGAAACAGACTGGGCGCGCTGCCATCAATGCTGTTCGGGTAACCGTAGGTCTCAGCCAGGCCGGAGCCGCCGTAAATCTTGGGACGAAATGGATCGATGGCGACTTTGACGCCCTGCCCGGCGCGCTGCTCGTCAAGCCGGGCCAGCGTGACATCCGGATTCTGGCGCGCCGCAATCTCAAGCGTCTGCTGCAGCGTGAGTTGGCGCACTTCCGCGCTAGCGATGGCCGAAAGGGTGATGAAAGCGAGTGCCAGTTTATACAAGGAAACGCTCCACGCGAATTCGATTCGGTGCGGGTCTACCGGATCTGCCATCCTCCAACTGAGGATGGGCGCCGGCGCTTCACCAGAACGCCGGTGCTGTTCTATACAGCCAATGCTACTTGGGTGTGCCAGGAGTCCTGGATGCCGGAGGTTTTGCGGCCGCGGGCGCCGCCGTAGGCGCAGGTCCGCCGCCCACCGAACTCTTGTCGTAAAGGGAGACAATGTCCTGCGTGATGTCGATACCGCTTGACGCGTAGAGCACCGGCGTGTTGGGGTTGCTGACATCCAGAATCATGTTGTACCCGTTATCCTTGGCGTACTTTTCGATCACGGCCATCATGCGCTGCCCCAGTCCCTGCAGCACTTTCTGCTGTTCGCTCTTCAGATCCTCTTCGGCATCCTGCATGTCACGTTCCAGGCGCTTTTTCTTTTCGTCGATATCCCGGGCCAGTTGGTTGCGCTTTTCTTCGCTCATCACCGTACCGCCCTTGTTGTACTGATCCTGGAGCTGCGCGATCTCACTTTGGCGGGAATCGAATTCCTTCTTCCTGGGCACGAACTTGGTGTCAAGCTCCTGAGAGGCTTTCTGTCCGTCTTTCGTGCCGACAATCGCGCCTTGAATGCTGATAACGCCGATCTTGCTGGGCGGCGTTTGGCCGTAGGCTCCGAGCGTCAAACACAACAGAGCCGCCGGGATTAAACTGCTTCGCATAAACATCTACTGACTCAATTCCTTTCGGGATTCCTGACTATCGTCACACACGCGGGCTTTTTTCTGCCTCAAACAGAGTGCCGCACGCGGCGGATTAACTAAAAGGTCCGGCCCACCGAGAAGCGGAATATAGAGCGCCGCTCGTCATAGGGTATGGGGGCAAAATTCGACAGAGCGGCCTGATAAGTTGCGTTGTTCGGGAAAAAAGATCGATCCGCCACAAACGGCGCCTGCAAATTTGTATTGACAACACTCAAATTATACGCCCAATACAGGCGGAATGGCGCATTGACCACGGGCATCAGCACCTGCAGTTCCAATCCGGTGGAAACGCGCGGCGGCTGTGTATTGGGAGCAATATAGGCTCGTTGGCCAAAATCGGCCTGCGGAAAAAGGGCATTCAGCTGCGAGACGCGGTCTGCGTTCAGCCCCAATTGGCTGGGCAATGAGAGGCGGTCAATACCCGCGTCGAGAAAGGGCGCAAGCGTCACCGGCCCGAAAATCGGAATGCGGTACTCATAGTTGAAAACCGCCGACGTATCGCCGCCGGGCAGGATCAACTGATAAGTCGGGATGGTCTGAGTGACGGGATTTGCACTGTAGCTCCCATCGGCATTTAAAACCTTCTGAACCCGCGGCGACCCGTCATTGTTGAACACGCTGATCTGCGTATTGGTCGGGATATAGGCAATCGGGCTGATGGTTAGAATGTTGAAACCGCGAATGTCGTCTTCGCCGCCCATGTAGTAGCGGCTATACGGGGGGGCGACCTTCCCGCCGTAACCGGTAATGAACTTGGTATTGAGATGGAAACCCATCACGTTGCTTTTGAATATGCCGCGGCGGAAATAAGCAACATCAAGCGACGGTTGCAGAGTATTCACGTTGCCACCAATACCCGTGTAGCCAAAGCTGAAGTTCACGCGCAAGCCATGAGTCGGAATGATGGGGTGGTTGACCGTGTTGTAAGAAAAAGTGGGGCTAATGGTGCTCGACTTGATTCCGTTTAGCTGGTTCGGGCCGCCGACGCCCTGGAAATCCAAATATTGGAAATAAGAAGTCGCGGCGTTAGTCAGCGGAGTCAACGACTGCACACTGAACGAATAGCTCAAGCCCACGCGCGCAAAACTGCGGTGCAGATTGTAGCTCGCGAAGGCAGTGAAGCCCTTGCCGTTCGATACGTAATTCAGCAAGTTGTTTGCGCCCAGCGAGTTGTAATAGCCGGTCAAATTCTGGCCGGCGAAAATGGAGGCCTGCTGCCCCTGGTTGTAGCTGTAGCGCTGATAGAAAACCGTGACGCCCGCCTGGATCGGCTTATCAAACAGGTATGGTTCCGTGAACCCGAGCGTAATGTTGTCGAGCAGCGTTCCGATTTGCGCATTCACACTGAGCGTCTCGCCCAAGCCCAAAAAGTTGTTCGTGGAGTACGAAAATCCAATAAAGCTTCCCGATATTCCCGACACGCCTCCATTCAATTGAATGGAGTTCTTGCCGCGTTCTTTCACCTTCAACAGCAGGTCGACCGTGTTGGTCTTGGTATCGCGCGTGATGCTGGCCGCGTCCTCGGGCTTCAACGGCTCGAAGTATCCGAGCTGATTCAAGCGCAGAATGCTGGTATCCCAGAGCTGCTGGCTGTAGAGATCGCCTTCGTCGATCAGCATCTCGCGGCGGATCACTTTATCGCGCGTCGTGCGGTTGCCCTGGAAATCGATGCGCCGCACAAAGAATTGATGGCCTTCGTCGACGTCCAAGGTCAGATCCACCTGGTCTTTCCCGTTCGTCGCTATTTCAGGATCGGGTGAACCCACAAAATCGATGTATCCGAAATTGCCATACAACTTCCGCAGATCCTCAAGGCCCTTCTGCAGCTTCTCGGTCGAGAACACGTCGCCCGGCGCCATTTTGAAAACCTGGCGCGCAATAAGATCCGGCGTGCGGAACAACTTCATGCCGACGAAATTGAAATTGCGCAGCCGGTATAGGGCGCCTTCCTGCACAAACATCGTGACGTCCACGTGCTTGCCGGGCTTCTTGGGATTGAGTAAGGGAATTTTTATCCCATGGCCATACACGTCATACACCTGCTCGGTGTGGTTGATAACCCTGGCCGTGAAATAGCCTTTGCTCTGGTAAAACTGGCGGATGCGTTCGCCATCCTCGTCGAGCTTGGTGGCGTCATAGGTGCGGGCGAACAAACTCTCAAACAGGACCGAATGCGGAATACCTATCGGCTTCAGGTTCTTCATCGCGGCGATCACCATGCGCTTCGGGAAAGCGGTATTGCCGTCGATAATGATGTTGCCAACTTTGAGCTTGGGGCCCTCATCGATGGCAAACGTGACATCTACTCCGCCCGGAGGCACTTGGCGAATCTGCGGAGTGACGGTTGCGTATTGATGTCCGCGCTCGGATTCATAGTCCTGCAACACATTCTTGGCGCGCTGCACTTTACCCGGATCGAAGGTCGATTCGGGCGTGAGGCTCACGTGCCGCTCTTTGAAACGGTCGAGGATTTCGGACTTGCTGATCGACTTGTTGCCCGTGTAGTCGATAGTGTGAACCGTCCGGCGCTCCGTCACGACGAAGCGCAGTACAACACCTCCGCCGGGTCCCTTCTCGGTTTCCACGCGCAAGTCGTCGAAACGTCCGGTATTCCAGAGAGAGATGAAGTCACGGTGGATCGCTTCTTCGTCATACACGTCGCCCTTCTTTGTAAAGATAAGAGCGCGCAAGGTGTCCTGCGGAACTTTTCGCTGACCGCGGAAATCCACCTCTTCAATAATGTTGTCGCCCACGGGCACCGGCTTGGCTTCTTGCACCCCAGTGGGAGGATTGGCCGGCGCAGGCGCAGGCTGGTTCGGCGGAGTTGGCTTCTGCGGCGCTTCCGGAACATTCTCAAAAGGATTGTTGGGGCGCGCGGGCGGAGGCTGCGGCGGGGGATTTTGCGCAGGAGGATTCTTTGCCGGCGGATTTTGTGCCGGCGGAGTTTGCACGGGGGCGGCCTGCTGTTGCGCGGCTGCTCCGGCACGCCGTGCGCCGAAAACGGTTGGAGCCGCGAAGCCAACTAAAACGCACAAGCTTGCGGCAGCGGGGGCGAAAGGCGTACGCAGGCAGAAGAGCCTGTGGTGAATCATCTCTAAAAACAAATCCTTTCCATGCCGCAATAAAAAGTGATTCCTTTCATCCTCGCGGGGAGGAACACACCCCTGACGTTAGGCGATCCACGCAGGTTTCAGCGTTGGACAACTAAAGGCGAGCAAGTCCCCGGGACGTAAACCCAAACCCCTTAGTGTACCGGATGTGTTTTTCTAGTATGACCGATGCCGAAATCGTTCAGCGTGACCCGGTGATGACCGCGAAATAACGGGTTGTGACTAATAGCGAAAATTCGGATCTAATAGTAAGGAGACGATATGAAAGCACGCTTGATCCTTGTTTCGCTCGTAGCCGTGATCGTGATCGTGGCAGTTGCCGTTTTCGCCGTGGGCGACGTTGATCGCTTTCGCCCGAAAGTGCAGGCGGAGTTGCAGCAGAAATTGAACCGTCCCGTCACTATAGGACACCTTGGCCTGAAATTACTGCCTCTTTCCATTAAAGTGGAGAAGCTCACCATCGGAGAGTCACCGACATTTCCCACCGGCAAGCCATTCGCGACGGCCGGAGAGGTGTTTGTCAGCGTGGGTTTGTTTTCCCTGATTCGAGGCAACCCCGAGGTGAAAGAGTTGACCCTCGACAAGCCGCAAATCGAAATCGTGCGCAGTGCCTCAGGCGTTTGGAATTTTTCTTCTCTGGGGGCGCAATCCAGCAGCGGACAAAGCCAGTTCACGCTGGCCGAACTGAAGGTCAGCGACGGGCAGCTTGGATTCACCGATGCATTTGCCAAACAGGCTCGAGCGGTGTATGACCATATTGACGCGACGTTATCCGATTTCGCTCCCAACCAGAAGTTTGGTGTTAAGATCGGCGTTCATTTCCCTGGCGAGGGGAAACAGATACTGGCATTTAAGGGGGACGTTGGTCCACTGCCATGGGGAACCGCCGCAGGCGCGCTGCCCGTCAGCGGACACTTGTCCTTAGAAGAGGTTTCGCTCTCGGGCGTGAATCGCTTTATTGCGGGCGCCATTCCCGCAGCGACCGACACGGTAGCTTCGGGTGACGCCGACCTCAAATCGGAGGGCGATGTCATCGGTTGCAAGGGCGACTTGAAACTGGAGAACACAGTGATTCACGGCGCGAAGCTCGACTACCCGATCAGCGCGCATTACGATGTCACAGCCGATCGTAAACAGAACAAGCTGCAAGTGCGCTCCGGCCAGATCGAACTCGGCTCGACCACTTTCAACGCGACAGGCGAGGTGGATGCAGCCAGCACGCCGGCCAACCTGAATGTGCAGGTGAGCACCAAAGATTCGTCCATTACGCAACTGGCGCAGCTTGCCGGCGCATTCGGCGTCGCCTTCGACCCCGCCTATAAAATCAACGGCGCCATCACTGCCAACTTAACCGCCAAAGGACCCACGAGCGCGCCGCAGTTGAACGGTTCGATTTCCGCGAAGGGCCTTGAAGCCAGCGGGGGCGAGATCAAGCAGACCGTATCGGTTCCGGAGATCGATCTGACGCTCTCGCCAGACCGGGTGATCTCCAATAATTTCACGGCAAAGAGCGGAGCTACGGCGCTGGCAATGTCCTTCACGCTGTCGCAATATGCAACCAACAATATGAACGTCGATGCCTCTCTAAAGACGGCCGGCGCCAACATCGCCGAGTTGCTGAACATGGCCAAGGCCT
>Ga0193743_1000323_pt1 | contig 37410 bp, 35 predicted proteins | sample L2c2metaG_FD_143038 | JGI IMG/M metagenome (GOLD analysis project Ga0193743, IMG submission 143038) | Soil microbial communities from a riparian zone of the East river system, Colorado, United States - L2c2 | ecosystem: Environmental > Terrestrial > Soil > Riparian zone | place: USA: East River... | reverse complement strand
GCAATGCGGCTCCGGTCACGATGCTGACGCAACGGCCATAGTCCGGCTTGGAGGTTCCCGCCATAATTCCGGGATTTTCCTGGAACTGCGCCCTTACGTCCTGAACGACCATCTGCGCCGTTCGACCGACCGCCTTGATCGCGAGGGAGCTGAAAAGATAGGTCAGCATCGCGCCCAGCAGTGCGCCGACGAAGACCGGAACCTGAGCGAGATTGATATTGGTGAAGCTCCATCCCGCAGGCATATAGCCTCCAGCGCTCAAGACCTTATCGGAGACGATTGTCTTGATCTCTTCAAGATATGCCGAGAACAGGAGGAACGCCGCCAGCGAAGCAGAGCCGATGGCATATCCCTTGGTAAGCGCCTTGGTGGTATTGCCAGCGGAGTCTAATTTGTCGGTACGCTCACGAATCTCGTGCGGCTGATGCGACATTTCGATGATGCCACCAGCATTGTCAGTGATCGGGCCGAAGGTATCCATCGCCAGAATATAGGCAGCACAGCTCAACATGCCCATCGTAGCGATAGCTGTACCATAGATGCCCTTTTCGTATTCGCTGATGCCAACGACTCCAGCGAGGCCGCGCACGCCGAAGTAGTAGCTCAACAGAAGGGCAGCGGAGATGACGATGACGGGCAGGGCTGGGGTCTCCATACCCACGGCCAGGCCACTAATGATGTTCGTTGCCGGTCCGGTCAGTGAAGCCTCGGCAATGGATTTCACAGGACGGTACACGGACTCCGTGTAGTACTCCGTGATCCATACGAAGAGAAACGCCGTCGACAGACCTATGATGCCGCAGCCAAGGAACCAGATTGGCTGTACCGCAGGGCCGTTCAGCATGGTATAGACGGCACCGGCAAACCCGAGCAGCGCGAGTCCCGAGGTGAGATAGAAGCCCCGATTGAGTGCGTGCATGGGATCTTCCTGCTCGTTGCATTTCACGACAAAGACGCCAGCGATACTGGCGATCAGGTTGATCGCATGGACAATGAGGGGAAACAGGATTCCCTTGATGCCGAAGACCGGATACAGGGCCGCGCCTAGAACCATAGCGCCTACATTTTCCGCGGCGGTCGATTCGAAGATATCGGCTCCGCGGCCGGCGCAATCGCCCACATTGTCTCCGACGAGGTCGGCAATGACCGCGGGGTTGCGGGGATCATCTTCGGGGATTCCTGCTTCAACTTTGCCTACCAGATCCGCGCCCACGTCGGCGGCCTTGGTATAGATGCCTCCTCCAAGCTGGGCGAAGAGCGCGACCAACGATGCCCCGAAGCCGAAGCCTACGAGCTGATACGGCACAGCCCTTGGATTCTCAAGGCCGCCGAAGAGAAGAAACAGCACGCCGATGCCAAGCAGAGAGAGCGCCACCACTACCAACCCAGTCACGGCCCCGCCACGCAATGCCATCTGCAGCGCCTGGTTCAGGCTGCTCCTGGCAGCGGAGGCGGTGCGAATGTTCGCCCGGATGGAGCAGTACATGCCGGTGTATCCCGCCAACGCCGAGCAGATCGCTCCTGTAAGGAAGCTGAGCACCATCTTCAACGCATAGGGCGAGGTACGGTCCGACATGTGAAAGCCTATAAAAAGCACCACGGCAATTACGATCGCGATGACGCCGATCGTACGGTACTGGCGTTTGAGAAAAGCCTCCGCACCTTCTCGAATCGCGTTGGAGATCACCTGCATATCCGCCGTTCCCGTATCGGCGGCGATCACTGTACGGGCCAGAGCCAGGGCTGCAATGAGCGCCAGAACTCCTACCGCAAGCGCAATCCAGAGCCAAAACCGTCCATCACTTCCATCTCCCGTCGCAGGCGTGTAAGGAACCTGCTCTTGAAACGCCATAGCCAAAAGGCTTACTACATGCATGCAAAGGTCTCCTTGAATCAGCAAACTACATAGTCAGCGGACTTTCCTGGGTTTGCTCCGCAGAGCGGCCAATTAGAGCATGTGGGCCCAAACAGGGTCAATGTGAGGTCGGATGCGATTTTTAGACCCGACCCTGTTTGATAAACCAAAGTAATAGCACATTCGCCGGGCTTGGCTACGGCAATTTTCTTTTTCCGCCGATCTGGAGATCAGTCCATGGATTTGAGGTGCCGCTGTGTGCTCTTCCCTGCTTTCCCGTTTCCTCCTTTGCGCTCTGGTCTGGACCGGATCGAGGCTTGATGCGCAGTCATCGCTGACTCATGACGGAGGCAATGTAATTCCAAATCGGTATCTTGTTGTGTATCGGGACGGCAGGATTCCGGCCGACGCAGGTGCCCGCGCGCAGGCTATCGGTGCGCACGTGGTGCAGCGGCATCCTCGTTTTGGAATCGCCGCGGTTGAAACGCTTCAGCGCACCGTCTTTTCGAGGCTCTCGGGTCCTTCCACTCAGGGTGCTACAGAAGAGGATCAGGCTGCCATGCGGCAGTTGGCGGCACAGCCCGATGTGGAATATGTCCTGCATGACCGGGTCGTAACTGCGCATCACCTTCGAGTGAGGCCGGTCACTCGTCCAGTTTTCTCCGTTACGGTAGGGACGGCGACTTTTGACAACTACTACAACTCTCCGCAAGGATGGGCGGTTCGCCAGGTGGGAGGCTATGGCGCCGACATTCCGGGAGGCCCGAATCATGGTCCGTGGGATATCACGAAAGGAAAAGGCGTCCGGATCGCGATTCTGGATAGCGGCGTTGACGCTTCGCATCCTGATATTGCCCCAAATCTCGCACTCAACCTCTCCGAAGTCAATCCTGTCGAGCTGCCGAGCGTATGCGACGATGGCTCACCGCAGGATCAGGATGGGCATGGAACATGGACTGCTTCGCTTGCAGCCGGTGCGCTTGGTCCTTCAACGGGCAGGACGGTGGGCGTCGCTCCAGCGGCAACGCTGTTAAGTATCAAGGTTCTGGAACGCATGCCGGCTGCAAGCGGCGCCAGCGATGTGGCTCGTTGCGATGCCGGAGAGGCAAGCGGTTTACTGAGCTGGGTAATCCAGGGAATAGATGATGCTATCGCGAACCATGCCGACGTTGTCTCCATGTCGCTCGGCACCATGATTGACCTTTCAACAGGAGATGGAGCTGGAACGAAGACGGTCTTCGACCGTATCACGTATGCCGCCGTTCAGGCAGGAACCGTGCTTGTGGCGGCGGCTGGAAACGATGCGACCAATCTCGCCAATTCGCGATATATCGAGATTCCCGCCCAGTCCCGCGGCGTGCTTGCAGTAGTTGCCTCGACAAATCCTGCCTGCAGTGAGAATGTCAACGCGGGATCTGCGTGCGTCGCCGGGCCATCCTCCCTCGCATACTACAGCAACTATGGATCCGCTCTCGATGCCGTCGCCGCACCGGGCGGAAGCTATCCCTCGGGGGGCGATATGGATGTCAGCGGATGGGTCCGCGGGGCCTGCAGCTCCGGGCTTCCCGGCACTGCGTCCGGATTGCCCTCGGATGCGTCACACAGTTTCGGTTGCTTCAACCTTGGCCATATGGCCTATGTTCAGGCTATCGGAACCAGTGCCTCTGCCCCTCTGGTAGCCGGTGCTGCTGCTTTGCTGCGCGCGGCGCATCCAGACTGGAGTGCCTCTACAATTATTGATACACTCCGATCCACTGCGACGCCAGGAACTTCCACCCTCCCCTTTCCTCAGGTAAACGTGGCTGCAGACTTCCACCCCTGAGCTCAGGTTAGCCTTTCATGCGGTCCTTGACGCTTCTCGCCAGCTTCTCGATCTCTTCAGCACGTTTGCTTAAATCCGCTGGGGAAAGTTTTTTCTCGTCTTCAACCTGTTGCCTGAGATCGTTCACCAAGCCCACCAGTTTATCCGTATCCAATTCCAGACGTTTCTGCCGTTCACTATTTCGGGAGCGGGCCTGCTGCTCAGCGACACGAGAGCTGAGAATGTCTGGGGTTCCCGAAGGATCGCCGGCATTCATCGGTCCCATTCCCCCTATCGGAGGAAAATTCGATCTCTGAGAAGAAGGCGCCTGAATTGGGGGCAGAGAGTTGCCCTGCCGTTGACCCTGGCCAATTACGAATGAAGCTCCCATCGCCAGGAAAAACCATAGGCTCGTCAACCGGAGTCCTTTCATGTGGCCTCCTTTCCCGCTTTGGCGCATTGCATTCAGCCTGAGAGTTCCTGCATGCTGGAGGCAGAACCCAGCGCGAAAGCGAGGATGCCAGTATCATGCTCCATCTGGCCGTAACCCTGCAAGGAATACCTCAGGAAGAACGCCTTTCCTATGTCTTCACCCATGACTGGCATCAGTACATCGTCGTCTTTGTTCGGGACAAGGCACCGAAGCTTATCGCAGTTCTCATTATCGTATTTGTCTTGCTACGGATCGTCCGATTTTTCGTAAAGCGGCTCCAGGTGAAGGCCAGTCAGCAGGTTGGCAACTTCCATCGGGCCGCACAAATGCGGACCGTGGCATCTCTCCTGCGAGCAACCTCCTATGGGATCATCGGTTTTCTTGCCTTTCTGCAGGTCCTGACCATCTTTGGCATCCCCTACGAGCCACTTCTGGCCTCTGCGGGAATCCTCGGTGTAGGCATCGGTCTTGGAGCACAATCGATCTTCAAGGACATGCTGAACGGCATCTTCATCCTGCTTGAGGACCAATATAACGTCGGTGAGGTCGTATCCATCGCAGGACTAAAAGGTACGGTTGAAGACCTCTCATTGCGCAGTACCCGTCTCCGTGATGGCGATGGCACCCTGTACGTCATTCCTAATAGTCAAATCGCGACCGTCTCGAACCAGTCACGTGACTTCTCCGTCGCTCAGCTTCCGGTTTCGGTTGATGCCAGCGCCAACCCTGATCGCGTCATGGAGATTCTCCGTAAGCTGGCAGATGAGGTTCGCCGAGATCCTGCCTTCAAGGATGTAGTCATCTCCGACCCGGAGATTGTCGGAGTTAATGAGATCCGAGGTCGTGAAGTCATTTATCCAGTCAACATTCGGGTCCGCGTTAACCAGCGTGACGGTGTGTTGCGTGAGCTTCGCCGACGAATTATCTTAGCTTTCGAGAAAGAGGGGGTTCCTCTCGGCATCTCGTCAAACATGCTGCTAATGCAGCAGAAATCTGATCCGACGGCTCCCCCTGCAGCACCCACCCTTGGGGGATAGCCTACCTTCGTGATGGCCGCCTGAGGTGGACGATTCGTTTCGACTCGTCCACCTTCTACAGCCTACAAAGTTTGATTGAGCGCATCGACCAACTCGTCCATTGTCCCTACGGGAGGCAGGCATCCTTTTCCCGTGCACACGACGGCGATGCTACCGGCGGCGGCATCCTTCAAGCCCGGAAGATGGGGAAGAGTTTCCGCCAGTGCGGGAGGTAAAGCAGTAAGCTGTTCTTTTCGCAGCCGAATTACGCTCTTGTTGACTGCGTAACGGGCCAGCGCAGCCGCCTCAAGCTGGCCAGCCTGTGCATCGTCGCCAATGACACAGACCTGTACAGGAGCCTTCACCATGCGCTGTAATGCCAGGCCGTAGCTGGCAGCATAGAGGCCGAAATGTTCTACGATTCCCGCAAAGGTCTCCAAAGTCTCCAGAGCCTTGGCGGCGTAATCATCACGACCGTTAAGGGCCTCAAGGCGAAGCAGCAGGGTCACTGCAACTGAATTTCCAGCTGGCGTCGGAGAATCCTGTAGGGGCTTCCTGCGAACAGTCAACGCCCCCAGCTTTTCCTTGCCATCACCAGCCGTTTCTGTGTCGAAGAAGCCTCCACCTACGTTGTCGTAAAAGCGGGCAACAAGCGCCTCAGCGATGGCTTGTGCTGAATCGTAATAATGTAATTCGCCGGTCGCTTCCCAGGCGTCGAGTACTGCGTTACCTATGAAGGCATAATCCTCAAGAGTGCCCGCAACCCGCTGGCCGGCCATCCCCTCACCATAGGACACGACGTGCGCCATTCCCTGAGCCGGATCCCACGCGGCGGAAAGAACGCGGTCCAGAGATTTCAGAGCAAATTCCTGGACGTCGGGCATGTTCAGGACCCGCCCCGCTTCAAGATAAGCTGAGATGCACATGCCATTCCAGCCACCATACATCGTCTTGTCGATGTATGGAGTCGGCCGCTTCAGGCGGGCAGCGTACATCTTCTTCTTTGCGGAAGCCAGCAGATCCTTCGCCACATCGAAAGCAATGCCGTTGGCCATCGCGATACTTTCAAACGGCTTGCGAATATGCAGCACATTCTTGGCTGGGTTATGGTGCATGTCCCCGATCTCGCCGATATCGTAAAACGTCCCGGCCATTACAAATTCTTCGGGGGTTAGAACTTCCTCTGCTTCATCCTGCGTCCAGGTAAAGTAGTCTCCGTCATCGTCCAGCGAGAAATCGGCGTCCTGGGACGAATAAAATCCTCCTCGCTCACGGTCACTGAGCCACTCATCCATCCAACGAATGATCTCCTTCGCTACCCGCGCGCACTGCGGCTCCGCAAAGCTTTGAAAGGCATGAACGTAGTTCTTCAACAACTCGCTGTTGTCATATGCCATTTTTTCAAAGTGAGGCACGACCCAGTGGTCATCCACGGAATAGCGATGAAATCCGCCTGCGAGATGGTCGTAGATTCCTCCCCGAGACATCTTTTCGAGGGTTACCAGTGCCGCCGCCTTAGCCTGGTCGGCTGTCGCGGGTGCTGCGAGCGACGAGGCTCGCGAAGCTGCGTCGAGCAGTAGGTCGATAGCACCCGAGTGGGGAAACTTCGGCTGCGAACCGAAGCCGCCGGATCGTGCATCGAATTGCTTCAACGCTGACTCAATAAGCTTGCTAACCAACTCTGGCCCGGGATTGCCGGAACGTCCCATAAATGACTCATTATGCTCAATCGCAGCCATCACACTGCCCGCTGAGTCGTCTACTTCGCCGCGTTTCTGTTGAAAGGCCTCGGCCATCGTCAGCAGAACGCGCGGAAGTCCAGGTCGACCATGCCGATCCTCGGGTGGGAAATAGGTTCCACCGAAGAAAGGCTTCCCATCTGGAGTAAGAAAAGCTGTCAGCGGCCATCCTCCCTGTCCGCTGATTGCCGAGACAGCAGCCTGATAGCGGGTATCCACGTCAGGACGTTCGTCACGATCAACCTTCACCGCGACAAAATGTTCGTTGATCAACTTCGCCGTCTCGGGATTTTCGTAAGACTCACGGTCCATGACATGGCACCAGTGACACCACACGGCGCCAATATCCAGTAGGACAGGCTTATCCTCTGCGCGGGCACGCGCAAATGCCTCCTCGCCCCACTCGTGCCACTTCACTGGCTGATGTATTGCGGATCGCAGATAGGCCGATGCTGCGTTTGCGAGGCCGTTTTCCGATGCGGTCTTGTGTCCTTCACTCATACTTCCAGTGTAGTGCAGCAGCGTTATTCACCTTATTCGAAGCTACTGCCCTCACACGCAAACAAAAGAGCCCGGACATTGTCCGGGCTCTTTACAGGTATAGCTCTCAGCTTACTGCGGAGGAGCGGATGGAGTTGCCGAGATAGGCTTCGGCGTCTCCGGCGCTTTTGGTGGGGTGAGTCCTGGAATCGCCAGCGGGTGGGAGATATTCCCGGTCGCCGCATCCACGATGTTGATGTTGTACTTGTCCAGGAGAGTGGAGAGAAGCTGTCCAAGCGCCACACGATCCTTTGCATAGAGCGCCGTTGCCGAGATCAGGTTGTTGTCGGCAATTGCCAGGTTCCTTTGCTGCTGAAGAACCAGTGCGGTTGTGGACGCTCCCAGCTTGTACTTCTTCTGTTCAGCATCGAGGCTCTGCAATGCAAAGTCGCGTGCAGCCTGTGCAGCCTGCACCTGGGCGCGATCGTTGGTCAAAGCGTATTGACCATTGATCACGTTGATGCGGGTCTGCGTGTAGAGCTGTTGCAGCCGCATCTGCGACTGACGATATTCCATCTGCGACCGCGCCTGGTCCGCCTGAGCGATGCGGTTGCGCAGCGGAATGCTGATGTTGACGCCCACGCCCTTGTCCGGGTAGCTGTTGTTGAAGGTGTTTTGAAAAACATCGCCGTAACCTGTCGTCGCAACAGTGCCAGGAGGGCAAAGGCCAGTAGGAGTATTGCAACTCGATAGTACGGGATTCTGCGCACCGCCAAGGGCCGATCCGCCATAGAAGGCATACGCATCCACAGTCGGCAACAAATTATTCTTGAAGGCCTTGATCGTAATCTCGTTGTTCTTCATGTTGAGCGCAGCCTGCTCAATCTGGGGATTGTTGGCATAGGCCTGTCGTACGAGGTCTTCGGTCGGCGTGTCTTCTTCGGGAAGGCGGTCCAGGCCCACACGGTCTGTCGGAATGACAGGTGCATTCGAGAGTTGTGGATCGTTCAGATTGCGGGCGATTGCCTGCTTCATCAATAGTTGCTGATATTCGAGGTTGGTCTTCGAGGCGACCAATGCCTGCTTGTCGGTTGCCACTGCCGAGTCCGAGTTCACGACATCCAAAGGAGCCAAAGTTCCGATCTCGAGCTGTCTCCGATTGTCGGCTGTCAACTGCGTCGACTGTGCCAGCGCCCGTTCTTTTGCCTGCTCATCTTCATAGGCGCTAACCAGTCCCCAGTAGATGTCCTCCACCTGCGTGACCGTAAACAACAATTGTTGGCGGAAGGCTGAGTCTGTGATGCGCCGGTCGTTCCTTGCCTGAAGCATGAGACGACCATTGAGTCCCGGGCCGAAACCCTGCAGCAGATGCTGCGTCACCTTCGCCTGAAAGAGCGAGTTGACCTGCGGACTGTAGTTCGAACGGATGCTGTTCGTCGTCGCCCGCGAATTGTTGAACGTAATGTTCATCTGGGTTCCAGTGATAAACCCCTGCTGGTATCCGAAATTATACGAGCCAGTATTCTGGCTGAGAGTATTGGTGCCAGTGATGAATGTTGTCGGCTGTTGTGTATTGGCAGCCTCGTACTGCAACGTCCCCGTAAGCAACGGATCAAGATTTGTAGGGAGGGGTCCGCCACCGTTGGTGCTCAGAACGATACCTGTAGCACCAGCTGCGCCGCCGCCAACCGCGGTGGACGTGCCACCGGGTCCTCCGCCGCCCGCAACCGTCGTCGTCGTTCCGCCGATCGTGCCTTGTACCAGACCGGTGTTGACACCGCGGATGGTGCCTCCAGCTTTAGTCCGGAGGATGTCGGTGTCCGCGATATCCAGGTTCAATCTTGCGATCTCGATGTCATAGTTATTCTCAAGGGCGAGGGTAACGGCATCATTCAAACTCAGGTAGATCTTGCCGTCGCGCAGAAGCTGGTCCAGCTGTGGCGTGTTTCCCAACCGTGCCTGAGGAACGTTGGTTGCAGTGTAGGGTGCAAGTGGGTTCCAGAAATGGCTCTTCGGCTTGGTGTAATCCACGATCGTGTCCCGAAGATAGAAGGGCTCGGTCGGCTTCGGCTGAGGAGCCTGCGGAAGCCCTGGCGTTCCCGTTGTGTCCGTCACCACCGGCTGCTGTGGTGCCGGAGCGGTTGGGTTGATCTGGGTCTGGGGCTGCGGATTCGTCTGGGGCTGTACGTTGGTCTGCTGCGCCATCAGCGGCTGTGTGCTCATGCTCATCAGCAGCAGTCCGATACTCGCTGCCGCCTGCATATCCCTTAATCTCACGATGCGATCTCCAAAACCTTCTCTTTGACTCTGAACCGGGCACTCCCCCTGCACTCGGAGGGCTCACCGGGGTAACTTCTCTTGTCGGGTCCATCACGACCGGCGACAGGTAAAAGCGGTTCTTATTCTTTCTACAGTGTCTTTCTAAAGACGCGCAGCCCCTAGTTGAGGACTCTTTAAAGATGATGCTCTGATGGTTACCTCAATTCACTTAAAAAGGAACAACTGGGCTGAGATACGCACCTATCCCCCATTTCGTTCCGGGCCGCCGTGAAAAAATTTCTGATTCTTGACCCGCTAAGTATATCAACCTTCGTCCGTTAGTCGCTTTCAGGTTGGATTGGCAGACCGGTATACGCTGCGTCCTTTTCCTGTGTTACCGTCCAATCTGTCTCATGCCCCACTGGAAACTCACAATTGCCTATGATGGCACGTCCTTTCACGGCTGGCAGATCCAGCCCGGTCTGCCCACGATTCAGGGCGCGCTCGCCGAGGCCCTGCACAATATTACGGGCGAAACAGTCCTCCCCCAGGGCTCCGGCCGTACCGATACAGGAGTTCACGCGCTCGGACAGGTCGCATCCTTCTCGCTTTCATCTCCCATCCCAGGCTCCAACCTACAGCGCGCCCTGAACCATCTTTTGCCTTCGAGCATCCGCGTCCTGACGGTAGAGGCGGTTCCGCCGGAGTTCCACGCCCGCCATGGCGCATGCCGTAAAACCTATGAATATCGAATCGCCCCCCAAGCCATCTGCTTACCGATGCTGGCTCCCTTCGTATGGAATTGCACATGGCCACTTGATCTATCCGCTATGCAGCAGGCGGCCACACATGTGATCGGCAGGCACGACTTCACCTCATTTGCCGCTATCGATCCTGATCAGGGCGATCGCGGTAAAGAACAGGAATTCCTTTCTTTTCCTGAAAAAACTGCAATTCGTACTATCTTCGCCTCGTATTGGCATCGTGAATCAGAACTTCTGGTCTACCGCGTAACCGGCTCAGGATTTTTGCATCATATGGTGCGCAATCTTGTTGGAACCTTCGTCGATGTCGGCCGCGGACGCACCTCGGCCAGTGCCCTTTCAGCGATTCTTTCTGCCCGTTCCCGCTCAGCTGCAGGGCCCACTGCTCCGCCTCAAGGACTTTTCCTTCTCGAAGTCGATTACAAATTCTCGGGAGAATCGCGCTAACCTTCAAGCAACACATGTCTGCTTCTACCCATCAACGCATCACCAGCCTTGCGGCTCTCACCCCCGTCCATAGGGGCTTCCACTGGCTGCATCTGCATCAGCCCCAGATTCACAAATGGTTGCTGGAGATGGTTCGCATCCCCGCCCCTCCCTTCGGAGAACAGGCCCGCGCATTCTGGTTTCTCGAGCATTTCCGTTCCCTGGGTCTTACAAATGTTCACCTTGACCAGGAGGGCAACGCGTTGGCGGAGCTTTCTCCCGAGGACGATTGCACATCCACCTCGCCAGTCATCCTGCTCTCGGCACATCTCGATACTGTATTTCCTGCAGACACGCCGTGTGACCCGGTCGAGCGAGCAGATTCATCCCGTATTCATGGTCCGGGCGTCTGCGATAATGCCGCTGGTCTGTCTGGGCTTCTGGCCATCGCCGCCGCCCTGCGATACGCCCACATCAACCCTCCGGCAACCATTCTTTTTGCAGCCAATGTAGGCGAAGAAGGTGAAGGGAACCTGCGCGGCATGCGACATCTCTTCGGCGACAGCCCATACAAAAGCCGTATCGTTGCCGCGATCGCCTTGGAGGGCAGCGGCACCGCCGTGGTAACCCGGGCACTCGGTAGCCTGCGTTATCGCATCACGATTGAAGGACCAGGCGGCCATTCGTGGTCAGACGCCGGAACCCCAAATCCGATTCTCCTGCTCAGTCGCGCCCTGACAGCCATCTCTGATCTGCCATTTCCCTCCTCTCCCCTGACCACTCTCAATGTGGGTTCTATCTCAGGAGGAACATCTGTCAACTCCATCCCATCCTCGGCCAGTGCTCTCCTAGAGATTCGCTCCAGCGAGTCCCTACCGCTGCGCGATGCCGCTTTTGAGATCCGCCGCATCGTCACCGATACAATAGTGCCGTTCATCTCCCTGCCCAGCCCACCTTCGGTTCATCTTGAATCGATAGGCGACCGCCCTGCGGCCTCACTTCCCGCTGACTCGGCATTGCTTGCCGCTCTTCGAGCCGTCGATCGACACCTCAACCTCCGCACGGAACTGCGCCTGGGGTCGACGGACGCGAACCTGCCGCTTTCGCTCGGGGTTCCTGCGCTCGCCATCGGTACTGGAGGCACGGGAGGTAGCATTCATACTTTAAAAGAATGGTACGACCCGGCCGGTCGCGAAATCGCACTGCGACGCATCCTTCTTCTACTGCTCGCCACCACGCAGATCACGCCACAGCTTGGGATGGAATCGACCGCGGCGAGCTCGGACGGGGCGATGCATTCAATCCCTTGAAACGGGAGACTCTCCGGTATCATTGAGGTCTCAGCCTTCAAGACAACGTTTTGTCCCGATTCAATCCATCCACGCTCGCTCACGTCATGCTCCTTGCCGTGGTTGCCCTCTGGGGCGTTACCTTCGTTCTGGTCAAAGATGCATTAAAGGATACGGCGCCCTTACTCTTCAATTTCCTTCGCATGAGTGTGGCCGCGCTCGCACTGATCCTCCTAAATCGTCGCCATCTCCGGCACATCCCAAGACGGACCATCGCATCCGGGGCTATCGTTGGTTTATTCCTTGCAGCCGGATATCAGTTTCAAACTGCAGGCCTGGCTCGAACGACGGCGGCGAAGTCCGCTTTTATCACCAGCCTGGTCGTCGTCGTCGTCCCCCTGCTTACTGCAATTCCGGCAGTACGCCCTGCATCGGCCCCCGCACCGGGTATTGCCACGCTCCTGGGAGCGTTTCTCGCCTTTGCCGGCCTCATGTTTCTCACGACTCCGACAGACACAACCTGGTCAAATCTAGTCACTTCCGTCGGCACTGGGGATTTGCTTACCCTGCTCTGCGCAATTGCATTTGCCGGACATCTTATCGCCCTGGCTCACACTTCACCACAAGTTCCCATCCCGCAACTTGCGACGCTGCAGATCCTCTTCGCCGCGTTAGTCATGGGGGCCACGCTGTCGTTGGGCGGACCTATTTATTTCTCTATGACGCCACGGGTGATCGTGGCTCTCGCTGTCACCGGACTTTTCGCGACAGCCGCCGCCTTCACCATCCAGAGTTGGGCCCAACGACATCTCTCTCCGTCCCACACTGCGCTTTTGCTTACCCTGGAGCCGGTTTTCGCCTGGCTGACCTCTTTTTTCTTCCTGGGCGAACAGTTCGGTTCCCGCTCGTTTGTCGGAGCTCTCCTGATTCTGCTAGGCATATTGGTCACCGAGCTCCTGCCCTTATCTTCACCGGTCTCGAAGCATCCGCTCTAGCAACGCATGCCATCACAAAGATGCAGAACGATTTGCCTGCAACAAGGTGCCGAAATACCTTTGCGAGCTCTTTTGCGTCTAATAATCGAATGCCCCAGGGGAGGGCTCTGCAGCATAGTTTCCTGCCCTTCGAGGGCTATACTTAACTCTTCGCAGATACCGTCCATCCGTGACGGACAGGAAGCACACGAAAGAGGTTCGATTTATTGATGGATACACCGACAAGCAAGTTCACGAACTGGCTCGAGCGTATGCGCAGCCATCGTCTCACTACGACCTTCGCCCTTCTGGCCACTCTGTCCGCCGGCATTCTCGTCGGCTCGGTGATTACGCGTGGCGTCAGCGGTAAAGAACAGGCGCCCGACACCTCCGACGCGAAGCAGTTGGTTATTCCCTCGGCGAAGACGCTTTCCAATGGCTTCTCGCAGATTGCCAAAGAGGTTGGTCCTGCCGTAGTAAATATCAATACCGAATCGCTCCCCAAACAGTCCCAAAATCGCCGTGGCCGTCGTGGCACCCAGCGTGGTCCGGTTCCCCAGACCCCTCCCGGCGGCGATGACGACCAGCAGGGTGACATGCAGGACTTCTTCAACCGCTTCTTCGGCAATCCGGGGGGTGGAGACGACGATGGCGACGGGGGTCCCATGGGGGGTGAACGCCGTGCTCTCGGTTCCGGTTTCATCGTCGACGCTCGAGGCTACATCATCACGAACAATCACGTGGTGGACAAGGCCGATAAGATCTATGTCAAATTGTCGACCGATCCTGACGGCGGTCCAGAATCAGAAGGCCGCCCAGCCAAGGTGATCGGCGTCGACAAGGATACCGATATCGCCGTCATCAAAATTGATTCGGACAAACCGCTGCCCACGGTCAAGCTTGGCAACTCCGATAGCGCGTTGGTAGGAGATTGGGTGCTTGCCGTTGGAAGTCCTTTTGGTCTCTCGCAGACGGTCTCGGCCGGTATCGTCTCGGCTAAGAACCGATCTATTGATGAGCCCTCTCCCTCCGGCATTTCGCAGTCGCAATTCCAACGGTTTATTCAGACCGATGCCGCGATCAATCCCGGCAATTCGGGGGGGCCGCTGGTCGATATGGATGGTGACGTTATTGGTATGAACACCGCCATCTACACTCAATCCATGGGTTCGCAGGGTGTCGGCTTCGCCATGCCGTCGAACATCATTGCGAATGTCTATAACATGCTGATCGGTCCGGAACATAAGGTTGTTCGCGGTTCTATCGGCATCAGCTTTCAGTCTTCGACCAGTTCCGCGGTTGGACGAATCTACGGCTTCAAGAATGGAATTATTGTCTCTACGGTTACTCCTAATGGAGGCGCTGCAAAGGCCGGCATCCAGCCGGGTGACGTGATCGTCTCCATCGAAGGCCGTCAAATCAAGGATGGCGATGACCTCGTCAACGATATCTCAGCCCGCAAGGTTGGAAGCGCTGTCAAGCTTGGTTATCTTCGTGACGGCAAACCCGGCACTGCCAGCGTGACAATCGGAGACAGAGCAAAGACCTACGCCGACCTTGCCGGTGACAACAATGACGATGACAATACTCCGCAGGAGTCCGACGCTGGACAGAGTAAGCTCGGCATCACGGTTTCAACGATTCCTCCAGCTGTGGCCCAGAAGACCGGGATCAGCAAAGGCGTAATCGTTACAACCGTACGTCCTGGTTCTTTTGCCGATGAAATCGGGCTAGCCAAAGGAGCCATCATTACCGAAATCAATAAGCAACCGGTGAACGATGAAGCCTCCTACAGAACCGTCGTCACTGCCCTGAAGTCCAAGGATGACGTAGTCTTCGTCATCCACTCCCCGATGCGAAAAGACGGTGGAAATTCCTACGTTGGGGGAACGCTTCCATAACTGTCCATCTACGAGGGGGCGGATTAGAGAACCGCCTCCTCGAAAATTTACCGTCCCTTCTAGTTTTCCCGTACTGGAAGCAGGTACATTTTGGGGCAACCTTTTTCTTGCATCCTTAATTCCCTCGAGATACCCTAAACCCTAGAGTTCGGCAGAAACGAACGGTACTCTGCCCCCCAACGCTGTAGCGCGAGGTTTCTATCTAATGCGGCCAGGCCGACTCCCAAGCTTCGTTTTACTTCTTGCAACTGCACTTACTCCCTGTGTTGCCAAGACCCGTAGTCATCACAAATCAACGGCAACCAAGCAATCCAAGCCACCGGCGAAACACACAGGGCAGCGCTCGATCGACGACAATAGAGCCGTCGAGATTCAACAGGCTCTTGTTCGCTCTGGCTATATGACTGAACCCAGCGGTCATTGGGATTCAGCTACTGAAACAGCTATGCAAAAATTTCAGGCCGCTAACGGTTGGCAAACCAAGTTGATGCCCGATTCTCGCGCCATCATTAAGCTCGGCCTTGGACCTTCTCAATCCAATTCGGCTCCAGCGGCCCGGAGCGTCTCCGCCGCGCAGACCATTGCTGACACCTCAGCTGATGTGAATCTTTCGCAGCGATAGATTCGGAAACGAAGCTGTTTAGGTTGTACTCTCTGCCACATCAATGAAGAGAAGTACTTTCGCCAGTTGGCTACAGACCAGAACAATTCTTTTCTGAAAGTTCAGCTGTTCATTTTCCTATCCTAAATATGTAATCGAGCATGTCTTCGCCATTACGCGTTAATCTTTCCTGCGGTCGGTGGGCTGCAGCCTCCAACCAGAGACGCAGCCAGTAATAACGGTGGACCCGAACCAGCTTCGAGGCCACTGGTTGTTTTTGCTCAAGGATCGCTGTGATCCTCGCGGCCATGGCATCGGCCTCTCCATAGGATTCTTCCTTTAGCTCTACGGCATCGCTTTCCAAAAAAGCAAGGCGAGCCGATTCATATTCTCGTGTCTTCATCAAGCCACTCTCGACGATAAGCCCCGACATCTGCTCCAGCGCCAGCGCAGCCGAGGCATCCAGGCGATCCTCGAAACCGAGGTAGAGGATCCGCGATCCCGCTACTCTGACCGGCAACAGACCAAACTGCTCCACGAAGGTCCTGGGGGCTACGAGTGCCATCTCTCGTGGAGAGAAACCGCTGGCGCTCAGCACTGGGCAACTCCACTGCAGGCTCAAGGCTCGCGTGATCCTATCCGGATCCACATCACACTGGGCCACAAGCACCTCTCCGATGCGCCCGCCGTGTTCGCGTTGTACATCCAGAGCATATTGCAGTTGTGGAGGGGTAATCCACCCTTGTCCCAGCAGCAGAAGACCGAGCGGAACCCGATGTCGGTGTCGCACCGGGGCATTTTCCATACCATTTCCGACTTCACGCTGCACCGCCGCTCGCACCATCTCAAGGACACATCGACCGCTACAGCCCCACTGTTCCTCAAAAACAGGACGTTTCCGGCTTCGCCACAGTGCCGTCCACATTGCTGTGCACTGAATATTGGAACATGTCCTGGGCCCCTGTATCGTCCCCGGTGTAAGACGCGCAACATTCGACGGTCGATAGTTGTCCTCAACCCGTGCGAACGGGTTTCCCTGGGACGAAGTCTGTAAAAAGTCCAGCCTTGGCTCGGTTTTCTTCCCTAGAAAAAGCATCGTATGCTCTCCAACCGCAGTTGCGGCGTGGCTACTTCGGTCACACGCAGAGCAAAATTGCCGTTAAGGACGACGACCTCTCCACGCGCAACGATTCTGTCTCCCACCACCAGATCAACCGGCTCGGCTATATGCCGGTCGAGTTCGACTACGTTTCCAGGACCGAGCTCCAACACTTCGTGCAGAGCCATCTCCCGAGCCCCAAATCGAAGCGTCGCGTCCAGGTCGATGTCGCACAACAAATCCATCTTTGATTCAACCCCTGCATTCCCAGATTCACTTACGGCTTGTTCCATCTCACTCCCCCCTAATTCACCAGCGGTTCTGAAACCAAATTTGATGGCATCTGTGTACCTGCCCCGTGGAACAGGTTCTCCACCTTGGCACTGCGATGTTCTCCGCAACGTACAGGTTGAGCTTTGCCCATTGCCAGTCCTCCTATGATCAGATCTGGGGTTTCATATCGTGGCACCATCAGACGAAACACGGTTCCCTTTTCCAATGTTGCTACTTCACTGGCACGGACGCGTATCGCCGGAAGCTGCAGCAGTACCTCGACCTTGGACTCAGCCATCAGCTCACGCATCCGTATAGCTGACTCCTTCGATCTGCGCCGAGGGCGGTCGCCCTCAGCGATGAGCCTGCGCAGAATCGCATTCAGCACCACGGCGGGCAGACACAGATTAACCACACCCTGTACCTCGGGCATCCTCACCTCAAAACTTACGCAGAGTGTCTTCTCCCCAAGTGTCATCGTCCGAGCAGCCTGCGCCTCAGTCTCGCGTTTTTCAAACGCAAACTCCAACCCCACTGCCTGCCACGCAGATGTCAGCTCCTGCACGATCATTTCAATGACGGCCCGCATGATGGCTTCTTCAATATCGGTCAGCTCACGTTTCTCTGCCGCATGCCCCACACCACCCAGCAGAACGTCCACTACCGGGGCGACCAGAGCCAGGTCGATCTCCAACAGCCCCACCGCTCCCAGCGGCTCCAATCGCAGTGAACAGATGTATGCCATAGCGGAGAGCCTCTCCAGGAACTCGCTGAAGGGCAGCTGTTCGCCGGCGACAAGCTTTACGCGGAACGGCATGCGAAGCCAAGCTCCCATCGAGTGCATCAGGTTCCTCGCAAACAAATCGTTCACCGTTGTGATAGCCCTCATCTGATCATTGCTAATCTGACCTGCACGACTGAAGACATACTTCTCCGGCCCTTTATCCGCCTCGACCTTGAGCGGCTTTGCCGAGGCGTTCGCCGCAGCAAATAGTGCATCAATGTCATCCTGCCCCAGGTTTTTTTCCATATTTCCCCTTCAAAAAGTACAACTGAACTTCGGCTGAACTATCACATTCCAGCGTGCTGTCTTCTTCCATTCTTCTGCTCATTACCGCCGCTGAGTTCGTACTCCGCCAAGCGAGCTTCGCAGTCTAAGCACTGCCGAGGAATGAATCTGAGACACGCGCGATTCGACTACGCCGAGCGTCAGGCCGATCTCCTTCATCGTCAATTCTTCATAGTAGTAAAGCGTCAGGACCATGCGTTCTTTCTCGGGAAGGTCTTCGATCGCATCGGTCAGCCTCTGTTTCATTTCTCCTTTCAAGCAGCGGAACAATGGATCTTCCTCTGGAGATCCAGGAATATAGGCCAACTCTTCATCGCCCGAGTCCTCAGATCGCTCCATGTGCAGGCTTCCGATCTCCAGCCCTTTCAGATCCCCCAGCAACTGCTGATATTCAGCCAGCGTCAGTTTCATCTCCGAGGCGATCTCCTGCTCCGAAGGAGCGCCCCGCAACCTCTGTGTTACCGTACGGATTGCTTCTTCAACGGCCCTTCCTTTGCGCCTCAATTCACGTGGGCTCCAGTCCAGCGTTCTCAGTGAATCGAGAATTGCACCTCGGATCCGGAACTGCGCGTAGCTTTTAAACTGAACCTTCTTGCCGTGATCGAACTTTGAGAACGCATCCATCAAGCCAACAACGCCCGCCGAGACCAAGTCATCAAGGTCTACATGTTGCGGTAGTCGTTCATGGATACGGCGGGCAATGTACCGGACTGTGGGAAGATGCTCCATCAGCAGCAGGTCCCTTTTGTTCGCAGCTTCCGCTTCTGTCGGGTGGCTAGCGTTCAGTGCTTGCTCCGTAAACGGCTTCCCAGCAGGCATCGTCCCGGCCTCCTCGCCTCCATTTCCAAACCACCGTGGTCCACCAACACATACCTCCGCCTCAAACATCCCTAGCGGTATTGATCGTCCTGCGTTCATCGTTGCCTCCCACGTCTAAAATCGCCCTTCTCCTGCCTGCCGCTCAGCCAACCGTGCCTATGCTCCTCACCCTCACCTCCGGAGGGATCTCCATCGGCGAAAGAACGGTCATTTTGGGAAGAAAAGGTTCCAGCCAACGCCGTACGTGATAGCGCGCCGGACTCGGACATAGGAGCACGGGAAGGGCCGATCCAGCGCCCGCAACGGTTAGCCGCTTCACAGAATCCACAAGCCGACGGAGAAAATCCGATGGCATTCCGGAAGTGCGAGATCCATCCCCGAGCAACATGCCCGCGCTTTGCGGGTCGAAGGCGCCGATCAGCTCGCTCTCGATCGCCTGTTCCAGCATTAGCACCTTGAGTTCACCTTCTCTATCGAGCAACGAATGCACCAGCCCACGGCCAAAAGACTGTCTGACGGCTTCCACGAGATGAACCAAGTTCTTGGATTGCGGTGCCGATTCCACTAATGCCTCGAGAATTGCTCCCATGTCTCGGATCGAGACCTGCTCGCGCAGTAGTTGCTGCAGAACCCGTTGCACTTCGCCGAGCGACATCAGCTTCGGAACAAGTTCTTCGACGAGCTTTGGATGACTCTCGCTAATGCTATCCAGCAGGCGCTTCACCTCCTGCCGTCCAAGCAATTCATGCGCATGACGTCGAATCAGCTCTCCCAGGTGAGTTCCGATCACCGTCGTTTGATCGACGACCGAGTAACCACCCGCCAACGCTTGTTCTTCGAGCCCAGGCTGTATCCAACGTGCGCTGACACCAAACGCTGGCTCCTTGGTCTCTATACCGGGAAGCGGTCTTGCCTTCGGATCCGCATTGACGGCCAGAAGACAATTCTGTTCTGTCTGCCAGCGTGCGATCTCCACGCCGCGCAAGCTCACTACGTACTCGCGAGGTTTCAGCCGGAGATTATCGGTGATGTGAACGGAAGGGACGATGAAGCCAAGCTCCGTTGCGAGATGTCGACGAAGCGCGCGAACTCTATTCAGCATCTGACCACTCTGCTTCTCGTCCACCAGCGGAATCAATTGGAACCCGATTTCGAGGGTTAATTCATCGATCTTCAATAAGGAAGCAAGGTTTTCTCCACCCGTCACCGCGATGTTTTTCGTTTTGCCCGCAGACGCCTCATCTATCTCGATATCTGCTACCTGAGACTGTCCTGCAGGGAGTCTTCGGGCTATGAGCGCTACAGCAATCGCCATCAATAGGAATGCGATCTTCGGCAAGCCCGGAATCAGCGCAAGGGTGACCAGCACGCCGCAGGCGATCCACAACGTGTTCCGCCCCTTCAACAACTGCGTTCCTAATTCCTGGTCGAGAGCCCCAGCGGAGGAGGCTCGCGTCAACACTATCCCTCCGGCCACAGAGACCAGGAGACTAGGGATCATCGTTACAAGGCCATCACCTACCGTCAAAATGGTATATGTCTTCACCGCTGTCGCAAGGTCTGCACCCTGCTGGATCACCCCGATCAGAAGGCCGGCGACGATATTGATTACAGTGATCAAAATCGTCGCCATTGAGTCGCGTTGGTTGAAGCGCGCCGCGCCGTCCATCGCGCCATAGAATTCAGCCTCGCGGGCGATCGCCTGCCGGCGCTTGCGGGCCTGCTGCTCGTCGATCAGGCCGGCGTTCATGTCGGCATCGATCGCCATCTGCTTGCCCGGAAGAGCGTCCAGAGTGAACCGCGCCGTAACCTCCGCAGTTCTTACTGCGCCATGGCTCACTACAAGAAATTGAATTGCAATTAATGCAAGGAAGAGAACAAAACCTACAACGTAGTTGCCGCCGACTACGAACTGGCCAAATGCCTCGATGACCGAGCCCGCAGCCGCTGTCCCCTCATGGCCATGCAGCAGAATTCTTCTGCTCGACGCAAGATTCAACGACAGCCGAAACAGAGTCAGCAGAAGAAGCAGTGTCGGGAAGACCGAGAAGTCGACCGCGCGCCGCACCTGCACTGCGGTAAGAAACACGATCACCGACGCGGTAATCGAAGCCGCCAGCAATAGATCCAATACGAAGCTAGGGATGGGGATAAGCATCACAAAGACAACGCTGATCGCCGCAACCGGCAAAAAAATTCCTTGCAACTTGGCGAGCGGCCATCCACCCGCAGTCTTTCCTTCGCTCACATCCCACCTCCAGCACTATGTATTTCCGCAGCCATAGAAGCGGGATAACGCTTCATCGGCGGTATTGACTGTTGTGCCTGTTGTGCTTGTCGCTGTCTACGCATCCGCTCTTCCACCTTCTGTCTGTAGAGATAGGCAAGAATTCCTGCGACCGCCGAATACAGTTCAAACGGAATCGAATGTCCTTGCTCGACCATCTTGTAGAGACTCCGCGCCAGCGGAGGATTTTCGATAATCGGGACGCCTGCCCACTTTGCTTCTTCTCGAATCTCGGCGGCAAACAGATCGCGTCCTTTGGCCAGAACCACCGGCGCCTGCATCGTCTCAAAGCTAAATTCCAGTGCGACTGCATAGTGCGTGGGATTTGTGATTACGACGCTGGCACGGCTCATGTCGGCTTTCACCTTACGCCTCCGCATCGCATGCTGAATCTGTCGGATCTTTCCCTTGATTTCTGGGTTTCCCATAGATTCCTTCAGCTCTTGCCGAATCTCCTGCTTACTCATCTTCAGCCGCTCGTTCCAGCTTCTCCACTCAATTGCGTAGTCCAGAGCAGACCATCCGAGCATCAACCAGGCCGCATCGAGGGCGAGATGATAGGCGCTTGAAAAGGTCGATGGAAGCCGCACCAGGCTCATCGCCGGCATCGACAACATATTCGCCTTCAAAGTGCTCCACCCTAACGCCACCATGACAGTCGCAGGAACCAACGATTTCACCAGACGCATTGCCTGTCGCAGGCTGAACAGGTTTTTAATGTTTGTCGCAGGGTTAAGACGTGAAAACTTCGGCTCAATCGCATTGGGATAAATCTGCACTCCACCAGCCTGCCCCACGCCTGCTATTAGCGCGCATCCGAAGCTTGCAGTCAGTACCAAACCAACCGGCAAGAATGCGGGCTGAATCACGTTTCGTACTGTCTCGGTCCATCCGCGCTCGCCGCTCATCTCGCCGACTCCCGCCGAACGTAGACTTTCGAGATATACCTTCCCCCAGCTACCGGAAAACCCATGCGCCGTCGCTCCCAGCATCAGCACGCCTCCCAGCATGGCCATCGCTGAAAGCAATTCACGACTGCGAACTCCATCTCCCCTCTCTTTCGCCTTCTTCTTTCGTTGTGGAGTTGCCTGTTCTGTCGCCTGTCCACTCATGCGTGCGCGATCAACTTTCCTGCGGTGTCCAAAAGCGCCGTGAAGTGTCCTTCTATCCACCCCGGCCACAACGCAAGGCTGCCAATCAAAACTCCGAAAGACACCAACGTCTTCAGGGGAATTCCCAGCACCATCGCCGGAAGCTGAGGAGCCATCCGGCTGATTAACGCGACGGTGATCTCCACCACCATGGCCGCCGCAATCACCGGCGCGGCCAATTGCAAACCTGCAAGAAAAATCCCTCCTGCCATCCCGGCAACTGCAAATCCCGTCCCGGCTTGAATCATCGCGTGACCCACTGGCACAGATCGGAAGCTGCGCACCATCGCCGCCAGTAACGTCCGGTCCAATCCCGCTCCCATCAAAACCAGCAGCCCTATCCAGCTCAGCATCTGGCCCAGCACCGGCGTCTCGATCTTCGAGTTGGGGTCAAGCAGATTTACAAGAGAGAAACTGAATTGCATTCCGAGCAAAGTTCCGGCAAATAGCAATGCTTCATTGAGCATCATCAAGGTCAATCCGAAGACCAACCCGACGCCCAATTCCCCCAGCACTGCCATCATGTCCAGCGATGGCCTTGCATCGGGCACGGCACTCACCACTGGTGCCAGTAGTATCGTGAGTGCAATGACAAAGCCTGCTTTAATCCGCGGTGGTATTGCGGCAGAGGAAAAGAGTGGGGCAAAAACCAGTAAGCCACTCACACGAATCATTACCAGTACCGCAGTTGTGAGAAATTGCGGCCAGTCAGCCATATTCGTTGTCGTCAATTCGCTCATCTCTACCCCAGATACCGGTGAAAGTCCTGAAACAAATGAATGGAGTAGGCCACCATCCGGTGGATCATCCATGGCAACGCAAGCATAGCTACGCCAAAAACCACTACCAATCGAGGAACTGCTGTCAGCGTCTGCTCCTGCACGCCGGTGAGCGTCTGAACGAGGCTTACTAACAGGCTTATCAGGCAAGCGCTGAACAGTAACGGTGCACTCAGTAACAGCGCCTCTACAAGCAGCCTGCGCATCATCTCGACTGTCTGGTCAGGTCCCATCTCGTATCGCTCCGTGCGTCAAAAACTCTTGATTAACTGATCCGCAAGCAGATTCCATCCATCGACCATCACGAACAACAAAATCTTCAGCGGCGTAGAGATCACCACTGGTGGAAGCTGCATCATGCCGATCGAAGTAGTTACGCTTGCTACCACCAGGTCCACCAGCAGAAATGGAAGAAACAGCACGGCACCGATTTGGAAGCCAGCCTTCAGCTCGCTCAAAATGTAGGCGGGTACAACCACCTGGACCGGAAGATCATCCTTGGTCTGCGGACGTGCGCTCATTCCCGCCGAAGCGAAGACAGTGAGGTCTTTCTCGCGTGCGTATCGCAGCATGTATTGCTTGACCGGCTGAAGACCCCGGCTCATGGCCTCTTCCCCTGAAATCGTCCCCGCGCGATATGGTGTCACCGCCTGCTGCTCTACCTGTAACAAAACCGGTGTCATCAGGAACCAGGTCATCATCAATGCCAGTCCCATCAGCACCTGGTTCGAAGGCGCGGTCTGTGTTCCCAAGGCTTGCCTCAAAAAATGAAAGACCACTAGCAACCGCACCAGAGGCGTAACCGACAGCAGTAGCGCCGGGATTAGAGTCAGCAACGTGAGCCCGAGAACAATCGACCATGGCACGCTATGGCTAACGTTCATCGCATCTTCAATCGATTCCTTCGCGTGCAGGGCCACGATCTCGGGCTTTGGTGGCGAGATCTTATGCAGGGATAACTTGTCAGCCGCTTTAGTCGCCTCCGTACGGGCTGCCCGTACCGCAGGTTGACGCTTATCGGAGAAGGATTCCTTTCGGTTAGCTCCAAGAGCTCCCGTCTGTGCAGAGAGCATGGACCCGTACAACCCCAGCCACAATAGAAGACCTGCGGTCACACCTCTTACTCGCATGTGCTACCCTTACGTGCAAATCCAGGATCTTCGCTTTCAAGCTTCACCATCGTCTCAATTCGATCCAGACTGCCTCCCACGAGAAATCGCTCGCCGGCGCAGCGAATCAGCATCAACTGACGGCGCCCTCCAAGCGATAGAATCTCTACCAGTTCCATCTCGCGTTCTCGTTCAGTTTTTGCTACGCGCCGATCAGCCCACAATCGCAATAACATCTCTGCAAGACCAAGGTGACCGACGTTTGTTGTCGTCCCTCTTGTCCAGATCGAACTTCGCATCCTCAACTCCCCTAATTCCGTATCTTGGCTATGCCAATCGCGTCAGGCGCACCATCAAGTGCTGATCCACAACTTCGAACTCCGTCCACGCAACTTGAACGCGGCCAGCCTTCAGCGGAATATCATCTGTATGCGACCATTTGCTCTCTACAATTTGTCCTGGAGCCAATCGCAGCAGATCCCCGATCTTGAAACCACTCAAAGGAATTCCCGCTGCTGTGGCTACAGTCATCCGCGATAGCGGCGACCACAAAACATGTTCTTCAATCCGCATCACCCATGGGCGTGCTGCTGTCACAGCCGGCACGACGGTCTCCTGCGAGTTCGCAGGCATGATAGATTCCAGTTTTGCCAACTCATTTTCGCCCATCTGTCTCTCCTGCACTCTCTTAGCGCTGCACCAGAAATTCGGTAAAGAACAGATCTACGACCTTGATCTCGGGATTGTGAGCATCCAATGCCGCCTTCAGTTCTTTTTTTAGGCGGTCCTTTCCTCCCGAAGCCAGCAGATGCTCCGAGGTCTCATCTCCCATGACCGTGAGCGCCGTGTCGCGTACAGAGGCGTCGGCCTCCTTGGCTACGGGTTTTACCTCCGCGCCCTTGCTCTCTTTTCCGCTTTCACCCGGGGGCTCGGCAATTTGCAGCGTCAGGCCGACTCGCAGAAAAGCGCTTCCGGAGCTGTCCGCCAGATTAACCAGCAGGGGTTCCAGTGAAACCATGTGCGTTTTGATCGAAGCGACGGCGGGTGCAGGAGCGGCGCTGGTCGCTCGGAGCGGGACCTTGCCCGAGCGGAGCAGGTAATACACGACGCCGCCAACTGCGATGGTCGCAACGACGACACCAAGTGCAACCGCGATCATCAAAGGCACAATAGGAAGCTTCGCCGGATCGGACGTAATCTTTGCCTGGATTACAGGAGGAGTAGTAGCCATGATGCCTCTTTCTTATGCAATCGCCGGGCCGTCCACGACCGATCCTCGATTAGGGAATTTTCACAATAGGAATAAATTGCACAGAAAAGAGGGCGGCCAAAGCCGCCCCCTAGCACTTCTTTTTTATGCACCCTTTGTTAGCGGATCATGCCCAAAGTTGCCTGCGTAAGCGAATCAAAGGTTGTAATCGTCTTTGAGTTCGCCTCAAACGAGCGTTGTGCCACAATCAGGTTGGCAAACTCAGTCGAGATATCGACGTTCGACTGCTCAAGTGTCGAATCTTCAATCGTTCCACGCCCTCCAGTTCCTGCCGATCCGACCACCGCGTCGCCCGAAGCTGCCGTAGTCTCGAAGCTATTGTTCCCAACCCTCACTAAACCTTGGGTGTTCGTCACTGAAGCTACAGCGACTTGCCCGACGACCTGGGTATGGTTGTTATCAAATTTTGCAGTCACCACTCCGTTCTGGTCCACTGTAAACCCCGAATAGTTTCCGCTGGCATAGCCGTCCTGCACGGCCGCTCCGGTTGTCGATGGAGCAGTAGTCTGTGTGATTGTGGGGCTGCCGCCAGTGGCAAGATTCCAATCAAAGCTCAAATCACTGGCTCCATCGGTAAGCCCGGGAAAAGTAATGCCGCTGATGGTCCCGCTTGGAGATGTCAGGTTTCCGTTTGAATCGAAAGTAAGCGTCCCCGTGTTGTTCGTCGGAGTTCCAGCCGCGTCCCCTGAAGGCATTCCTACGCTATAGCTCCACTCATTCTGTGCCGTCTTGGTATAGGTGACGGTAAGCGCATGGCTGTTGCCGAGCGAGTCGTAAATCTTCACCGGCGTCGTAAACGCCGTGCCCACATCCGCTCCTGCGTTAAGGTTTGCAGTAATTGAAATATTCTGAGTTGCTTGCGCCGCTTGCGTCACACCGACAGGAAGTTCGATCGGAACCAGTCCTGCATTTACATCCACCACACCGTTGTTTGCCGGATATCCCATCACATTCGCACCATCTTTAGTGGTCAAGTCGCCTTGTTGCGAAAGTTGAAAGTCCCCTGCGCGTGTCAATTGCTGAACGCCATTCTGGTTCACGACAAAGAAGCCATTACCACTCAGCGCCATGTTCTCCGACCCTCCCGTTGGCAGGAGCGTGCCTTGGGTAAAGTCGGTTGCAGTTCCCGAGACGCGCGTACCTACACCGACTTGCAGAGGATTATTCGAGCCCGAGGTTCCGATCTGCTGATAAAACAGGTCCTCAAACGTAGTCCCCTGCTGCTTATAGGCGGTTGTGTTCAGGTTCGCCAGATTGTTCCCAATGGTGTTCAGGGAAGTCGTATCGGCCTGCAGGCCGCTTAATGCAATTGAAAAAGATCCCATCGTTCTCTCCTTTAGTGAATCCCTTCGCAGAAGCTCCCAATAGCGTCTGCTCTATTTTCACGCCCGATCACCGTGCGTAAATGCTCCCTGTCAACGACAACGTCCGTTAGCCCGTAATCGCACCATTTAAAGTGTCTTCAAGACTTCCCAGTCCTTGATTAATTTGAATTAGCTGCTGCAAGCTATTCACGCCTACCAGTTGTTGGATATAAGCATTCGGATCCGTAGGCTGCGTGGGATCCTGGTTCTTCAACTCCGTGACTAGCAGAGTCAAAAAATCGTTCGAGGTAATCGTAGAATTATCGGTTCCACCTTCTCCCGATCCGCTACCCGTGCTTTCATCCTTTGCACTAACGTCCTGCCGCGCTTTCGGCGCCAGTGCCGTAGCGACTCGGTCTGCGGCCTTTCCTTGTCCTACAAGAGAACTCAACTGCGACAGATCCATCTTTTCCTCCATCTCACAACAGGTTTGTTTAGGCACGTACGCTGAGCCAACCTCCGGCCCCTGCATACCCAAACGACGGCCAACCTGCTCCGCCATCTTCTTCTGACACTCCCCGCCTGGCGCCCTCATCGTTTCTGCTCGTTGCGGCAGGACTCTGGTGACTGGGGTTCCCCTCAGCCGAGCCCCTACCCGCCTCATGATTCTGTCCAGTTCCTCCGGAGAAATTCGAAAGGTCCATATCCCCTGAAGGCATATGGATAACCACCGAACTGACTGGAACCTGTTCCTGATGCAGGTAGTTCGTCAGTGAAGGGAGTTCGCGCCGCAGCATCTCCGTCCCCTCGGAGGAGTTTGACGTCACAGAGGCGTGAACTCCTCCGTCGTCAGCCAGCTCAGCGCGGACCTTCAACCATCCATGAGTTCCATTTGGAAGTCCAACCTCTAACGTTGTCGAACTCGCCGAAAGAGTCTTGTGCTCGTCCGCGGTATAGAAGTTCGGGGCCTTAGATTCAGCACCGCTCTGCGTGCTCACCATGTGCGCAGTGCTTGGCGCGACTTTCTCGGTTGATGAAATAATCGATAGGTGATGTTGAACCTGCGTCACAGCCGAGACGACACCCCCTGAAGCTTCCATCAGGGCTGTATGCACGCTCTCGGCTTGATGAGCGGGGCCGCCGTCTGCTATCGCCCTCTGCGCCGCAGCCGGTTTTGCCTCGTGCAGTTCGGGACCAGACTCTTTCGGCGCCGGATCGACAGGCGTCGATCGCTTCGTGATCGTCCCATCCTCTTTCGCCGACGCGGAAGAAGATTCTGCAGCTCCCGCAATCTGCATCTTCCCCAAATTGGTTCGTCCTGCTCGGCTCGGAGCGACAACTGGGGCAATCGATGAATTCTTACCTTGTGTAACAGTTTCAGCAATGCCTATCGCCGACTGCTGGGGCATCTTTTCCCGCGAAACTGTTGCTACGACGATCGCCTCTAATGTTGGCGTAACCGTTATGGTGTGTATACCTTCTTCTTGCTCCTTCGCAATGGAATGCTTGTTATTTCCCTTCTCCACCAGTTTGTGTGGCGTGTTCTCTCTTCGGACCTTCGCGCCGTCTTTACCTTCCTCAGTTCGGGAACCTGCCTCCTCCTTGGAGCTGCCGCTCACCCCGGCTTGCAAGGAATTCAAGACTTCTGTCGTCATATCAGAAGTCTTGCCTTCAGACGTTGTGAGTTCCTTCTCTGCCGAAGTTTCATCCTGCCCCTCCAGTACAGCCCCTTGTTTTTGAGTGGACGCAACTGGATCCTCCAGCCCGGAAACAATCCTTTTCGTTATTTCGGTCGAGATGCCTTCCGAAGATTCAGATCCAGTTCCCTCTTCTTTCGATGGAATCCCCTCAACCACGCGCTCCGCGTTTGCAGAAATGTCCTTCGCCATCTCTGAGACAATATGCATCGTCCCGCTTGATATGTTGTCCTTACCTGCCTGGGTCGCGAAAGGGTTCTCCGACCACGCATTCTTCCCTACTTCTGTCTCGCTCGTCTTTGCAGGAATTAAGCATTTTCCTCCGGAAAGGACCTCTTTTTCTTCAGCGGAGGTTATGCTTTTTCCAAAACCTTCGGCAAACGACACGCTTTGCGTGTTGGTTGCCCCCAAAAGTCCGGGTACAAGCATCCCATGCATCTCTTCCGGCCTGATGAATCTCGCAATCTTCATCTCGCTCGCTCCTTTCTTGAAAAATGCATTTGCATTGCCAAATCTCGATCCAGTTCCTTAGAAGAGATTCATCTCTCCCCTACTAAAGGTCTGCTTTCAGCTTCCTGCCCCATCTCTGGGCCAGAAAACGATCATCGGAAGCAGCCTGCGCCCGCTTTTCCTGCAAAACTGCAATCCGCTCAGCTTCACCGTCTATCAAGCTTTGCATGCGTTCGCTCCACAGCCTGCTCGCGATATGCCGAGCCTGAGCCAACTCACGGGTCTCTCTTCGTCTCTCTAAAATCGGCTGCAGCTGTTCTTTCTTTCGGATCGCCACCTCTTCGCGCGCCGTCATTGCTGATCGTCCGAGACGATCCTGCGCGCTCATCGCTTCGCGTTCCTTAAGCCAGGTCAGATGCAAGATATCGGCCTCCGCATGGATCGCCATCTCAGCCTCGCCAACCTCCGCAGTAGCCATGCGTGCTTCGATCGAGTGAATCTCCTCAATCAGTCCGTACACCGCTCCGAGTCGCCGTAACGCCATCAGCCGTTGCATTGCTAAAGCACCATCGCCGTCAGTCGCGCCACCGTCTCCTCAAAATCGACGCGCTCCTGGATCTCCTGTTCGAGGAAACCTCGCATCATGGGCATCGCGCGCATCGCACGGTCAAGCTCCTCATCAGCTCCCTGTTTGTATGCTCCAATCCGGATCAGATCTTCCGACCGAGCATGTGCCGCGAGAAGTCTTCGCATCAAAGCCGCCTGCCTCTTATGTTCACCGCTCACCACGGCTGGCATAAGTCGGCTCAGTGAATCGAGAACGTTCACCGGTGGATACCAGCCTGCTGACGCCATCGATCGCGACAGAACCACATGTCCATCCACAAACGATCGCACTGAATCGACCACCGGATCCTGTTGATCATCGCCCTCCATCAAAACTGTATAGAAGGCCGTGATGCTTCCACGTTTGAAGTTTCCGGCTCGTTCAACCAGCTTCGCAAGCCGTGTGAACACGGATGGTGTGTAGCCTTTTGTAGCTGGAGGTTCTCCCGCAGCCAAGCCGACCTCACGAGCCGCCATCGCATAACGCGTCAACGAATCCAATACCAACAACACGTGCTTGCCTTGAGCAGCATAGAACTCCGCGACTGCTGTAGCAGCGAGCGCTGCACGCATTCGCAACAGGGGGCTCTGGTCTGAGCTCGACACCAACACAACGGCGCGTCGCATCCCCTCCTCCCCAAGCGAATCTTCGACAAACTCTCGTACCTCGCGGCCACGTTCTCCAACCAGCCCTACCACGGTCAGATCGGCGGCCGTGTTCCGCGTCATCATCCCAATCAGCGTGCTCTTTCCCACACCCGATCCACCAAAGATACCAATCCTCTGGCCGCGTCCCACCGTCAGCATTCCATCCAGTACTCGCACACCCGTGCTCATCTGCTTCTTGATCGGAACCCGTTCCATCGGGTGCGGAATCATACCGTCCAGTGGCCATAATTCGCGCGTTCTAAGGCCCGGAAGACCATCGAGTGGTATTCCCAACGAATCCAGGATCCTTCCTTCCATGTCCTCGCCCACCGCAATACCCGGTGTCATCCCAGTGGCGTACAAAGCATCTCCGTACCTGATCCCGCGCGTCGCTTCCAGGGGCATGGCAAGAACGTTGCGTCCACGAAATCCGATTACTTCACCACGATGTCGCGTTCCCGCTGAGTCGAGAATCTCACAGCACTCCCCCACCGAACACAACGGGCCCTCCGACTCTACAGTCTGGCCATTTGCCTCAACAACACGACCGCTCCAGCGCCACGAGGGTCCTCGCTCCAATCGAGCGAAATACGGCAGCAATAATCTTCCTTCTTCCTTCTGGACATTGGCAATCATCATGCCGGCCTCTGCTGCAACAGATCAAAAAATCCCTTTTCAATCTCTTCCATCTGAGCTTTCACTCCCAGATCCACTCGTCCGACCCTCGTCTCAAATACACACTCTCCAGCTTGCAATCGGCTGTCACCAGTGACCACTACTTCGCCTTGGCTTCCATCAGAAAGGAAACGGCCCCACTTCTCTACCTGTTCTTCAGGTACGCGAAACGTAACCGCATCACTCTTCTGCATCTTCTCAAGCGCAACCTTCACAACTCCCTGCAGCAGAAAGGGATCCATCGCGATCTCCCGATGCAGTACACGCGCGGCTATTGCTAACGCAAGACGAACAACTTCAACTTCTACTGCCGCGAAGTATCGAGTACGTTCTCTGGAAAATTGCTCGCAGATCTTCGCTACTGACTCCCGTTCGGATGCTGTCTTCTCTTCAAACTCAAGCAGCATCTCTTCACGGACATCAGCCCGGGCCTCTTCTCGTATAGCCTCGGCTTGTCTTTGGCCGTTCTCCACCTGCGAGCACAGATGCGTCTCCATTTGAGCGAGAGCATCCACTTCTTCGCCCTCTCTCTCTGGGATCGGCTGCTCTGTAATGGCGTCGACCGTCTCTTCCACCGACAACTCATTCAAATTCTTAAACTCAAGCGGATACACGGCGCGAAGGCTCCGAGTTTCTCCTTCCGGAGTTGCTTCAAATGGCGAGATCATCGTCTGCTCCCATCTTCAGCATCATTCTGCCTTCACTCTCCAGCTGACGAGCCAGCGCCAGCAGTTCCTGCTGCGCAATCCCGACATCCTTCATCCGCACCGGCCCCATTACGTCCATGTCTTCCTTCAGCATCTCGACCGCGCGTGAGCTCATCGCCTTGAACAGGTGTGCCTTCAGGTTCTCTCGTCCTCCCTTCAGCGCCATCGCGAGAACCCTCTTGTCAGCCGCAGCAACAAATTCGCGAATACTCTCAGCCGGAACTGTAAGCAGGTCCTCAAAGGTAAACATCAGATTTCGAATTCCGATCGCCAGTTTCGGCTCCTCGTGTTCGATCTCTTCAAGAATCACTTTGCTCGCGGTCTGATCCACTCGGTTAAGCAACTCGGCCACAGCCTTGAAGCCTGAATAGGACTTCCGTCCCCCGCTTCCCATACCCTCCATGCGCTGATGCAGTACCAGTGCGACCTTTTGCGCCATCTCCGGCGAAAACTGCCTCATCTCCGCCAACCGCTTTACCACGTCCACGCGCATCGTCGGCAGCATCTGCATCAGAATCAGCGCCCCTCGCTTCGCATCTACGTGTGCCAGTACCAGCGCGATTGTCTGTGGATGCTCGTTCTCCAGAAACTTGCTCAACTGCTGGGGATCCATCTTCTGCAGGACCGCCATGTCTCCGTTTGCCCGCTCGCGAATGCGTTTCACTTGCGCCAGTAAAGCTTCTGCCTTTGAAGATCCAAAGGCCTCGGTGAGCACACGGAGCGCATACTCCGGACCACCACGAACCATGTATTGCTGGGTTTCGAGCAGACCATAGAATTCTGTCAGCACCTGGGTAAGCTGCTGTGCTTTGATCTCTCCCAGCCGCGTAATCTCTTCGGTCACGCGATGTACATCGCTCTCCGAAAGGCTTTGAAACAGCGTCTTGGCCAGTTCGTCTCCCAACGCTACCATCAGAATTGCGGCCTTTCGGAGACCGGATCCCTCGAATGGCTCGAACCCCGATGACTCCGGAAGCATCAATGGAAGCCGTTGTGATGCCGGGACGTTTCCTCTTTGCCCACGCTCAGCCATCAATCTATCTCCTCCGAAGAACCGATCCATGCTTCTAACAACCGTGTGCTCTGCACCGGTTCACGCCGAATATGCTCAGCCACCTGCTCAAAGACTCCCTGGTGCTGCATCTGTTCTTTTGTCTTCACCGGAAGTGTCAACGGAGACACCGCCTTCCCACCAAGTTGATTCGCATCCACTCCCATCTCAAGAGTTGCAGTACCGACTCCCGCGGGCAACAGTGCGGGTTGACGCAGTGTCTCCGCAATCTGCCGTCCCATCGGTCGCAACACGCACAGCACAAGCAAAACCACGCAGATACCAAGCATCATTGTCTTAGCCAGTCCTGGCTGCGTCCGTGACAGCATACGGGCCTGCTCCATCACCTGTTCCATCACCGGTGGGCGGGCCTCCGGCGAGTTTGAGCTGAAACCCACATTTTCGACCACTACTTGGTCGCCGCGTTTCAAGTCGAATCCCACCGCCGCTTGGGCCAGTTGTTCCAGCCGTCGCATCTCATCGGCGCTTCGCGGCTTCCATATCGTGTGCTGCGCTTTACCCGCGCCTTCTGTCATGCTTCGATCGTTCACCACGACAGCTGCAGTAATCCTGCGAACCCGCCCCGGACCTTCTTCAATGTGCACCACATGTTTGGTCACCCCGTAGGTTCCATTCTCCTCGCGAAGACTCTGTCCCGCCCCCGCTCCTTGTTGCGGATATACCGGCAACGATTCCTTCTGCAGCAGTGGAGGAGTTCCTGGCGCGGCGGCTGCCTGCGACCCCTGTACGGCTCCTGCCGGGGCTCCCGCCGGCGAGTTGCTTGCCGTCCCCGGAACCCCCGTGGCTCTTTGCGCTTGCTCAGAGACCTGTTCGCTCTTCTGCAGAGTCAATGCCGCCGATTGATTCGGGTCATAAATCTCGTCTGTCCGCTCTTCATTTCCCTGCTCGTAACTAACATTGACCGTCGCGCGAACGTTGTCGTGTCCTGCCAGCGGCTCTAACATCGCTACCAGCTTCGTCTCCATTTCCTGTTCCACGTCCGCAGCAACGGAATTCTTGGATCTCGGCTTCAAATTCGCGCGGCCATCCGCGTCCACCAGATTTACATCGTCCGGGCTAAGATTCTCTACGGCTCCAGCTACTAGACTGCGAATCGCATCCGCCTGCTCCTCACCCAGAGAAGAACGCTTCAGCTTTAGCACAACCGAAGCCTTCGCAGCTCGCTCTTCGCTGGTAAACAAGGATTGCTTTGGCAGCACCAGGTGGACTCTCGCAGACCGCACTACCCCCAAGGTACTGATCGTATGCTCTAGTTCACCTTCGAGCGCTCTCTGATAGTTCACTCGCTCATCGAATTCACTGCCCACCCAGTTCGGTTTATCGAACAGTTCAAAACCCAGCCGCCCCGTCTGCGGCATGCCCTTCGTCGCAATTTCCATGCGCGCTTTGTCCAGCACCTCAGCCGGAACCTCGATCGCCCCGCCATCCTGAGTCATCTGGTAAGGTATCCCTGCCGCAGCCAGCTCCTGCGAGACCTGCTGGACGTCTTTGCCATCGAGTCCTGTAAACAACGGCTTCCAGTCTCTACGGCCCGCGTACCACACCATCGCCATAACCATGGCTGCGAGAAACGCCGCCGACGCCATCAGCCATGTCCGCTTCCCCGAGGGAAGCGACATGATCCTGTCGCGCAGCGTCGAGGCTATCGCAGTTGCCCTGGCCGCAACACCGCTGACTGGATTCACCAGTACCGGTTCCCTCCGTTGCAACCCTGTCTTCTCTTCCTGCTCTGTCTCAACCATTCCGTCCGCTCGCTCTCATCCGTTCCAGAGTGGTGGTGTCGCCGCAGCTTCGCAATATATCGGCATCGGAAGTCCGAATGTCTCATTGAGGCAACGAATTGCCGCCAGCAAGGCTATTCGAACGAAGCTCAAAAGCGCTTGTCGATCCTTCTTACTACCAACACGGCAGAGGAGATCCTCTTTCGAACATCGCTCTAAAACTGCATGCCCATCATCTGCTGATATGCTCCCACAGCCTTATTTCTGACCTGAAGGGCCAACTCAAAGGCCATATCAGCCTTCTGAGTTGCAATCATCGCCTGGTGAATGTCCACCCCTTGCCCACTCAGCAACCCGCTCACCGTTGCCGAAGCTTGGTGATCGAGCGCTGCGGTCTGCTGTACCATCGACTGCAGCAACCCCGCGAACGGCGTCTCTGTCCCGTTTTTTTGATCCGCGCCCTTTGCCACGCTCGAGCTTTGGCCTGCCATTGAGCTGAACCCGTTCACAGCAGAAACTCTATTTCCCGTCAAAATGTCACTCATCCCTGCACCTCAAAGATAAAAATCAAAATACCAATTACTTCAGAATCTCCAACGATGAAGACACCATATTCTTCTCTGCCTGCACCGCCGACGCGTTCATACCATACGACCGAGTCGCTCCCATCAGGTCCACCATCTCAGTCAGCGGATTGATGTCGGGGTACAACACATATCCGTCCGCTCCCGCATCCGGGTGCTGCGGATCGTACCGGCGCAAGGGCGTGCTTCCATCGGCGATTACTCCCGTCACCGCAACTCCTCCCGGAGTGTCGGTCGCAGCCGTCAGCCCTTCGCGCAACAAGCTCGCACCATTCAACGAAGAAAGACCATTGCCGACAAGATGACTTACCAGCGAATGTTGAAATCCTCCTTCGCCTTCAGCCGCAAAGACTACATGATGCCGCTGATAGGGTCCGCCCTCAGGCGTTCTTGTCGTCTCTGCGTTCGCCATATTCGAAGCCACTACCTCGGCTCGCACTCTCTCGGCTTTTAGCGCCGAAGAGCTCACATCCATCACTCCGAAGAGATTCATCCTTACTTCGCCTCCGCATGAATCGCACTCATTACCGTCGAGTACTCGTTCTTCAATAGCTGTACGCCCAGCTTGAACTGCAGTTGCGCCTTCGCCAGCTGCACGCCTTCGCGATCCATCGAGACGTTATTGCCATCTGGTCGTGAAACCAGCCCGCCTACCTCCGCCTCCTGCGCCTCAACCTGTCCAGATGCATCCGACAAATTCATCTGCCGAGCAAATTCATGCTCAAAGTCGAGGCCCTTGGTCTTGTAGCCGGGCGTGTCCACGTTCGCCATATTTTCAGCCGTCAATTTCAGCTGCTCCGTCGTCAGGTCCAGGTAGCGCGTCAGCGCATTGCTCAAAGGTGTCGTTACCTGCATTGGCAAGGCCTCCACCTACTCTCATGCACCCCACGCGCCAAAAAAAAGCGCCCTCAGATGAGAGCGCTCTAAGCGATTGAATCAATCGACTATTTTATTTTACGGTTTTTATCTTGGTGTCCGCCGATAGCGAATTTCTTCGATGCCGATCTCCATGTTATCACCGGCCAAAATCGCCGCGCGCTCCAGCACATGCATCAGCTCACGAACATTCCCCGGCCAGGTGTGTTCCCGGAGTTGTTCCGCAGCGTCTTCCCTCAACCTCTTGCGCGGCATACGCTCTCCTAATTTCGCGAGGATATATTCGGCTAGAAGGCTCAGGTCTTCCATGCGCTCACGCAACGCCGGAACTTCAATAGGAAACACGGCCAGCCGATGATAAAGATCTAATCGAAAAGCCCCCTCGCCGGCTCGCTTCTCCAGCGGTTGGTGGGTCGCTGCGATCACCCTCACATCCACGCGCGTCGTCTCGTTGTCGCCCACGCGTTGCAGTTCACCGCACTCTAGAAAGCGCAGCATCTTTGCCTGGAGGGCCAAGGGCATCTCTCCAATCTCGTCGAGAAACAATGTCCCTCCATGTGCTGCTTCAATCCGTCCAGTACGCGACTGTACTGCTCCGGTAAACGCTCCCCGAGTATGCCCGAACAGCTCTGCCTCCAGCAGAGCCTCCGGAATCGCCGCGCAATTCAGGACCGCAAAAGGCTTGTTTGCACGATCGCTCAGACGATGAATCGCCTTCGCAACCACCTCTTTTCCCGAACCCGTTTCACCTTCGATCAGTACGGTCGTCGAGCGTGGCGCTACCAGCCGGATTAGTCGCGCCAACTCGCGCATCGCAACGCTCTCGCCAATCATCTCCGGTAACATCGCCACCGTCGCAGACGTGCGCGCCAGTTCTCTCTCGATGATCCGCGGCGTAGATGGCACCATATTGGGAGCTACGTTCCATGCCGCGGTATCATTGCCCTGCATGCCCTGTGCCTCGCGCAGGGCATGTAGCAGTTCATTGCGCCGGGGACTACGAACTTGTCCATCCGCGCTTCCATCCATCCGCATCAACTCCACAGCTGGATACAGCATACGAATCTGACCTGCGAACTCACTCACTTCAAGGTCTGGAAGCCAGCTGTCCACCAACAATGCCTCTGGCCGTATGGCATCCAGACGCGCCATCGCCTCCGCCCCGCCTACGGCTTCAAAGACCTCCCAACGCATCCCTGTCAATGAGATTTTCAGCCGCGCCCGCAATCCCGCATCTGCACTAGCCAACACGATCTTCCGCGTCGACACCGCGCCAAACAGCACCCCCGCTTCCACCATTCCCGCATTCGCAATCGCCATCTCGCTTATCATCGTCCTACTTCTCCCCGTCTCTCCATCGCCTGCAGCATCTCGCGCATCGCTCCCACCTTCTCATTCACACGCGCGCACTCGTCTAAGGCTTCGCCAATCGCAGCTCGCATCGTCGAAGCCTCTCCGCTCAACTCTCCAAGCGCGAGCCTGCACTGCAACACTGTAAGCGGCTGGCATAACGCATGTAATAAACCATCCATTTGTTCCACAAGATTCTCGATGATCATCGCCTTTATCTCTGCTGAGCCCCAGCCAAGAGACTCCTCATCCTGCAGATTGGCTCTCGGCCAGGCTGCTTTTTCTCACTCCCCGCCCTATTGTTCATGCGATATCCCTCGCCGCGC
>Ga0193743_1000322_pt1 | contig 37545 bp, 31 predicted proteins | sample L2c2metaG_FD_143038 | JGI IMG/M metagenome (GOLD analysis project Ga0193743, IMG submission 143038) | Soil microbial communities from a riparian zone of the East river system, Colorado, United States - L2c2 | ecosystem: Environmental > Terrestrial > Soil > Riparian zone | place: USA: East River... | reverse complement strand
TGCATAATTTGATCAGCTCACAGGCTTGTTCAAAGAGGTTTGGATGCTTTCATCTGGTTCGCCACGTAGATCAATGGTTTTCTACAGTAGGCGAAGGTTAGCGCCCATCGGTTTATGTGACAAATGAGGAATAGGTATATACCATTAGGTGATCCGGGGCGGTTGGGATCATCGCAGGGGATACAGAAGAATCCAACTTGATGGCTGTTGGGTATTCATAGAAAGAGTAGGGGCCAGAGGTGAGAACGAGTGTGAATGATGGTAGTCGAATGCGAGCAAGTGCCATGGGAATGATGGAGAGGTGGAATCTAGTATGGTAAAAGAGCGCAAGTGTGAAGGTACACGAAAAAGGTTGGTTTGAGGAAATGAGGACTGGTGGGGGAAGTGGGAAGAGAATCCTAAGCCGAAAAAAAAAGTTTGTTGTGCTTCTTATAGAATATCGAATGCGACAAAAAAAAGGGCACGAGCCATCCTGAATTGCGTAATGTCTTGACGATACTGTGCATCGGGAGTAACTCAAATCCATCTCTACCCATACCCCTTCCTTCATCCAGTAAAAATAAGACAACGACGATGCTTGGCAGTTGAAATTTCAAGACAAATACGAAATTTTGAAGGCGATGAGAAACTTATGAAGGACAGGTTAGTTAAAGCACCAGTCTTTCGAGAATCATGTACCTTGACAATCTTCCACCCCCAACACATAGAGAGTATACAGTAACAGCTTTGTTTTGTTTATCAAGACCTCAAGGCGCGGAGGACTTTGCATTCGTGCTGTAGTTGTAATCAGCGAACAGGCCTACTTGTTACCTCGCAACCGCAAACATAAACAATGGGGACGACGAGTCCCTTGTGACTATCCACTGGAGAAGCCTTTATGGTAGAAGGCACGATGAGCACCCCATTTCTCTTAATATATGGGACTGCGCTTTCCCAATCATCCCGGTAGCAGCCAGACTCAAAGCCTCGAGGAACCAATCTCCTGATTCTCCAACCCGATGCAAGAGGTCTGTTACTTCTCCCTTCTGACAAGACCCCCTGTCGATACATGGATAGCCATCTCTTCAATCATCACCTCACAAATGAGATGGATCCGCTCCCTATATTATATTCACTGGTGCCGCTAGCTGGCGCATCTATGTGACATCATCACGGTCACACACGAGGCAATGCGGACGAGTCAGTGAGCATCATCCATCTTACCAGCTTTCCACCATGTATTAATGATTCCAACATAAAAGGACGCAGTGAGGTGACAGAAAGCAAGAAACCTTCGAGCGCCAGAAGAGCCAGATATACCAAGCCATCAATGCCGCAAAAGCATTTTGAAAACAAAGCAAGAAGCCTGCATGAGCAGCAGCGGACCCATTGTCTCTCGAAAGACCAGGTGGCGGAAGAGCCCTTGAAATGAGAGAAATGAATTTGAACGATATACTCACCAACTGGAATTTGACTCTGATTTTTTTGCTTGAGATGTGGACGTTCTGGTGTCCCTCTGAACTCGACGGATATTTTAGCTGTTGTCCAACCGGGAGCTACTTTGAGGACCATGTCCTGATTTTTTAGGACCTAGAAGTTTTAAGGGTATCGCGGTGGTCCACTGGATTATCGCATGATTTGGCCTGGATGCTCCGCCCCGTCTGAATCCCAATTAATAGGTTTCAACATCCGTTCCAACGCCAGTGATTTTGGCTGATTGAGACTGATGAAGGATGCAACTGTTTTCTCATATATCGCCTAGGTGTTGCAGCAAAATGACGTTCGCTGGATGGTTGTTGTCCAATGAATTCCCCTTGGACGGTGTGGCATCGCAGTAAACCAGTCCCTCTGTTAAGAGTGCCCTGGATTTAGTCGCGAATAATGCAGCCATGAAGCCCAAATATACGGAGGTGGGTGGTTTACACAGGTGGTGGTTGACGTTGATTATGTACAGACCACTTGCGGTGTTTCAAACAAGTTACATCCGCCCCCAATTCATTGCCAGTCCCATACACGGTCTCCAGTTCTTCCTTTCTACCGTCGCTGATTTACGGGAAATAATTTTGATGATATTCATCCTGTATTTCTAGGATGTCAATCGTATTTTTGCCTTTTTTTCCTTCAAAAAAAAAGTTCAAAAAGCAGGGCTGAAGAATTCTCAACTTGTGTCATAATATAGCCATCAATCTTTTAACCGCAGTTCGTTGAAATTGGACAATGGATTTCGTAGCCTTGGTCCCCAAGCAGCAAGTTCGCTTGCCGACCGGAAAGGACCTGCCTGTTGAGGACGCTCAAGGATCTCTTGTTCTTCGTGAAGCCTCCAACAAGATCTCCAGCATCGTCTCCCATCTTCAACATCTTTCTCAAATTATGTATTACCTTGACCCTCTCCCCCCAAAAAAAATAAGGATGGATCGTCGACGAAGTCGAACAAGATTGCGACAAACAAATTACTCTCGACATGAGTGACTCGGAGGGAATTATTGATCGGGAACACCTGCTCCTCTGGCCCAATCTAACCGCTTGTGTTTTCTGTAATAGTAGACAATTAAATCTATTGTCAAACATGTGCATGCCCTCCTGGTACTTGTCCACCTGCGTCGAGAATGTAGACGCGTTCAGCGAGGTAAGCCTGTCCTTGCATGCTAGTTTTGATGGATCTTTGTGTTGACCAGACTCGCAGCCGAAGAATATAATACTTTCCTTGAAAGTCTCGTACGCAGAGGCCGCATTTTTCAAACTTCATGATCAACAACGACACTGAGTTTCAGAATGAACTTGAGACCCAGATTTCGCGGTGAAATCCTCTTCCCAAGTTCGGTCAGCCATGGAGAAAGTAAGAGCTCACGCTATAACTGCGTTTCTAGTACTGATCATTGGTCTCGTCAAAAGCCGATCCGATTGCAAGAATTGGTTTAAATTTCAGAGTCCAGACAACGAACTAAGTCGTTGAAGTGTCCCGTCTCACCCTTTAACCGCAGCTGAGACTAAAACAAAAAGGTGAGCAAAACGACACTTTTCCAATTGACAGACGGAAATGAGATTTCATCAGGAGAGCTTCTCCACATGATACTTTTGCGCTCGACATCCTGAAAGTTGTCCAGCGAAAAGAATAGGACGACACAGCTGCATCCATTTTTATTCGCCGCCGTTCTACTGTCAATGCTTCAAATGTTGTTGGATGATGATCCACTTCGCAGCGTCTATAAGATGCTCTACCTATTACTATTCCATTCGCAATCACCTCTCGACCAAAGGTGGCTTAACACGTTCAAAAATGACTAATGACTGTTAATTAATGTGTGACACTGATATAAACGGCTGGTGCGCCATCTTCTCGACAGACAGTTTCAGTCTTGCAAATCCATCCAACGGCTTGGTCAATAAAATGAATCTGGTCGAAACGTAGTGATCAGCTTTTAGTTCTCATGGGAAGAAAGAAAACCATACCTTGGCAGCAAGGTTTAAGTCAAGTTTATTCAAATGCGAGCGGGGGTTCGTAGATACTGTTTATGTCACATATGGTACATTGAGAAGGGAGGATTATGATGTGGTCGGCTAAGATTGAGTATTAGATCGGTTGGTTAGATTGGCTAGATTGGTATTGGTAACTATTAACATATAGAAGTCTAGTCCTCTCATGGCCACCGTCGACAGAGTATTGCGGAAGATATGAGTTGACCGCACAGGGAGTGTCTAGTTAAGGGTGGACATCCTGTCCGTTCTTGCGAGTAACAAACTTCCGTTTATAAGTTACGAGTTTGCGAATGAGGAACAAAAAATTCTGCTGATAGAAGTTTCAATACAGGATACGGGGTGTTGATGAATAAAAATATGCACACTTTGACGGAGTTAGTACTAGTTTGCTCTGCTACGTGATCGAAGGTCGCAGGTTGTTCTCCTTCGAAGACGGTCTGCGAACCGAAAGCCTCGTCACGGTCTTCAACAGATTCATCGCCCGTAGAATTGTAGCGGAAATCAATGGTGTTCTGGCGGTTAGATGGGTAAAAATCAACAAAAATGACAGGCTTGGTCAAATGTATACCATCAAAAAATCTGGAGCGGTTGGAAGCATTGCCGGAGACAATTGAATGGTAGCTGGACGAAAGGAATGGTGACCGGATGTAAGAACGAGTGTGAATGACGGCAGAGGTTTACGATAGGGCGACATGTGGTCTGCGGACAAAGTAACTGTGAAGGGAGGGCGAAAAATGAAAAAAAAGACAGTTGAAAGTTGAAAGTGAGATTTCTGGAGTGAGAAACTGGGGAAAGGCCTGAGACAAAAAACAGGGTCCGCTCGAGTTTGCCTTGCAGGGTACGAACCGTCCTGATTTGGGTAATACTTCGGCGCGACTGGTTGCGAATTCAATCCGAACTGGAATGCCTCTCGATACACCGATCCTAACTCCCCAACCTCTGAAGTTTGTAAAGTCTGGAGACTCGAAAAACCCCAGGTACCTTGACAGAACCGATATTCCAACCTCTATGGGGCCAGATTTGTTTCTGTGTGCAAAAGAACTCATCTCAACTGTCGAGCAGGGTGCATGTTGATGCTAACATCTGCTCTCACTATAGTTGTCCATCAGGGAACCTTGCCTTCCTGTATGACGAAAGGTTAGCTTGACGATAATCGCTACTTGTAAAAGAGATAATAGCGGGCAACAATCCAGCAAAGCCGTGCGTTACAAAATAAGAGGACAGGCACGGTAAAAAAACTCCTCCTTGGATGTCTTCTCAACCTGCTCAATAGGGCGCGCACGCCGGGCTGCTGCCAACCTGGTCTCCTAGAGAAGCAAACTCATTGGTATCTGGCTCTGGCAGTGTCCCCGGCTGAGTATGACCTGCTGTCATATATCCAGCGCATCTCGAAGATCCTCCCCACCCCGAGGCCTCTTGTCCTGACAGATGTCACCGTCACGTCACGACAAACACGGAAACAGCAGCCGAAGAGTGAGTCAGAGAATTGCTCTTCTACTGTCCGCCATGGTCATGATTTGACACGAACAGCGCAACTTTGAGGTGTGACCAAGACCTATAATATTCCAACAACAACAACTATGGCAGAAACATCGAGCCAACAGCGGGAGCAAGAACCCTGAGGACGCCGGGGTATCCGACGCGTAAAAAAAAAGGATAGAACCCCAAGCATCCCAACGCAGGGGATTCGTACAAGACAAGGGAAAAATCTAAATGATCCACTCACTGAACTAGAGGCCTGATTTTTTTCTGAATGAGATGTGAATGTCTTCATGTCTGAGTTCTTGCGGCTGGCCTCGAGATGCCCGCCACAGCCATCCTTGCATTGATTTTCAGCAACAAGCCCCATGAGACCCAGAAGATAACCCTCTTGAATTCTAGTGAACTTTTGGCGCTCCTGTTCCATCGTGCAATTTGACTGTCGCCCACTGGCTGAATCCATGCCCAACAGGACACCATGACCGTGCCAAGCCCAGTCGTAGGGGCTCACCATAAGGTTCAGCATCTGCATCTTCGCTAATAGGGCCCATTTCCCGTGCTGGAATATTTGTCGAATGAAGTTGCACTTGTGGCATATATAAATCGAAGATATCCGGATATCATACTGAGCATTTGAACCGCGCTATTTTGACAATAGAGGAGGTGAATATACCAGACGGTGAGTGTATATTTTCCAAGGCCGTGAGATTGTGGTGGTTGACTGAGAAGCCAGGACGGAGGAGGATCGTTTGTGTTGACTCTTGAGCAGCAAGCGGTGTTTCAAAGTTCGCACCAACGCCCGTCTTCACTTCTATCCCCTGCCAAATCGTTCTGGCCGCAAGATATTATTTTTTCGCCGTCGTGGATTGGCAAGGTATATTTTTCCATTTGTATTATGAAGTTGGTCAATACAGCGACTTTTTATTTTCTACTGTGTGAAATGCGAATTTTCGTCACTCAGCAACTCAACAAACCCGTCGTTCAACACCCGATGACAGATTGGACCTAGCCTTTCTTGTCCCAGTGTCGTGGTATGTGGAACTGTCAGGTCTATATTGCAACAGTCTCTGGACAGTCCTACCCAAGCTGTGGCCTTGACGAGGCGTACGCTCATTCAGACCCACAAGACTAGATTGGATAAGTGTAATACTGCGTGCTCACCTTCCAGTATAAGAATGTTCGTGTGGTTTGGTGATCTGTTCTTGCACCCATGTATAAGACTGGTAACCAACCCTCGTCAATATTCCTCATACATCTAATAAAAGCTAAAACAGTCCCTTGCCCACTGGTATTCTTCCTGGATTACTTAGATGGAGCCATTCTTCGGTCTCCTCTCTCTCTCTGAAATTGTTATCCCACCAGAAGGCCTCCCCGCATAAGATTTCCGTGTGAGGTACGAGCCAAGCTTATCGAATGCGATCTGTCCTGTACGATGCATAAGAATCATTACTAGAAACAGCTGCGGCAGTTGAGACAAATCTTTATGCAGAAGTCAATTCTACATTGACCGAAATTCATTGTTGCGACAGAGACAACATCTTGATGGTCTAGCTGCTATCTCCAGTACTCTCCAGGTTCGTGATGGAGAATCGTCGAAACGGGCTTATATGGGCGCTTTCTCGCCTTGGTTCTTTACTCATTATTGTGCCGACTCGTTTAACAAAAATGTATGTATGATCCCCTTTATCTTTCCACGTCCACCCTGACTAACTTTGTTGTATTTTTTAGTTTGTCTTCCTGTCCGATCAGCAGCTATACTCGAAGAGATGGGAGTCAATCGTCAACCTACGAGATCAATTTGACATCGTCCAAATCTTGACATGGAACGATTACGGCGAGTCGGACTATATTGGACCTATCAAAGTAGCTCAACCCAATAGCCAGGCATGGACTGATGGTATGGATCATACAGGTACAAATTATTCATTAAATGGCTTATTTTTTTGCTGACTGGGGGACCACTTTAAAATAGCTTGGCTGGATCTGACGCAGTATTATGCAAGTGCATTCAAGACGGGAGAATATCCTGCCATCGAGAAGGACAAAATCGTGATGTGGTCTCGCCCACATTCGACTCAAGCCACATCTGATCCAGTCCCGCAGCCTACGAATTTTGAACTGGTAAACTGTAACTGTCACCGTAAACATCCATAATCCTGCCTCTTTTCTGTTTATTGAACGTTACACCTTTTCTTTAGTTCGAAGATGCCATTTGGGCTGTTGTATTGACCACCGCTCCTTCTAACGTGACCTTGTCAATATCATCGACGTCGTCAGAGACATTTCGAGTTCCTGCTGGTCTCGAAGCTTGCGCTACCTATTACTCTTTCGGCTTTTCGATGCGAACGAAAGATTATACCGGGAAGGACAGCGCAAACGCTAGAGGCAGATCTTGAACATACGAGAGACATAGCAGGTATCAGCAGACTGACGCCAGCTATATTATTATTGCCAAGGTTAGAAACTATCGTGACTAAAATGTCAGACTGAGAAAACGGAAAAGTGGTGAGGATTTGCGAAGAGGTCCACTATTACTGATAACTAATTAGTTTGATATAAACCGCTGGGTGTCATCTTCTCCTCGACAGGCAGAACCCTTCCCGCTGCCCATTGATCAAAAGGCTTGGTCAAATAGGTGAAGCTGTTCAAAACCAGCGCAGCGATCAGCAAGCACTGCCCCGAGGCAAAATGAAAAACGCCACCCCGGCAGCAAGCTTCGGTTAAATGCAAGCAAGGACATGTAGAGACTGCATATGTCACATATGGTACATCAAAAAAGGAGGATTATGGCATGGTGGCGGGTAGAGTTGGCCAGGCCGAACCGCTGGCTAGGTTGGAATCGGTGACTATAAACATAGAATTCTTTCTTCTCGCGAGTCGTCGACGGGTATTTAGGATGATACAGGTTGCCTCGACCGCGCAGGACGTGCTTAGTTGACGGAAGGTTGGAGGACGACAAGTGGTCCGCGGTTGACAAGGTTCCTTTTATAAGAAACAAATTTGCGAAGGAAGAGCAAGAGATTCTGCTGATAGAAATGAATACGAAACCAAGGACGCTGTTGAGAATGTACATACTTTGATGGAGTGGTTGCTAGTTTGCTCTGCCCCACGACCAAAGGTGGCAGGACTTTCTGCTTCAAAAATGGTCTGTACGTCGGCATCCTCATCACAAGCATACTCCAATGCACCCCTCGGATAGTCGCGTGGATCAATGGTTTTCTGAAACGAAATAATGCAAAGTCAACCAAAACATACAATAGGCAGGGTCGTATGTATTAAGTACCATCAAGTAGTCTGGGGCAGTTGGGAGCATCGTAGGAGACACATACGAGTCAAACTGACGTGCGGTTGGCAGTAAAGAGTGGTGACTGGAGGTAATAACGAGCGTAAAAGACGGCAACGGCTTGCGAATGGGCGACATGTGGTCCGCGAACGAAATAAGTCAAAAGAGCGAAAATGAAGCTATGAAAAGCAATTTGAATGTGAAGGTTCTGTAGTGAGGAGTTGGGGAAAAAGTGGGAAAAGGCGAAAAAAGGGTTGGCTTGGTTCTTATACAGCTAGCATCGGTGCAGGGCACGAGCCATATCGTAATCAGGTCAACTCCCGATGGACCTATCCATGACTCCCAAACCTGGCTACTTGTAAAGGCTCAACACACTTGGACAGAGGATGGAAACGAGCCTCTAGAGAGAGGAGTCTTGATATCTACTGTCCAGTGGTATTCCTCTCTGACAATTGGGGAACTAGCCTTTACAATCACGACCGCTGTTTTCGCTGGAAAATCTTGCTGCATTCCTGTATGACGAGCAGTCAGCTTTTCCCGAATTGCTAGCTCGGAAAAATGGTGGGATATCCTATGTGGTAATTGGCTTTAGATTACCAAACGAGAGCAAAGACCAAAGGAAGGACAACCTCAATTCTGTGTGAAGCTGTTCGATATTGCCGTGCTGCTGCTTAGTTTGTCGGCCCCAAGGTAGCTCAACGTTGCCGGTATCCAGGATCAACGTGGAGACTGGGTACATGCCCCCATATTATCCAACAATTCGAACATCGGCTTTTATCACCCCAAATCCTCTGTCGCGGCGTCGACGTCGACGCCGCGGCAGCAGTTTACTTTGTGACATGTCACGCTCACATCACGATAAGCAGCCGAAGAGTGAGTCAAATCTCCAACTATCCAACTATCCACCATGATATTCATTTGACATGCAGCATAACATTGAGGTGTGACCAAAGCCTGCAGACTTCCAACAACAAAGAGGCAGCAACATCAGGCCCGAAGTCAGCATCCGTCACAGCAAGATCGTTGTAGACGCCTGCGTGTCCAACCGCGCAAAAAAAAAGAAAAGATAGAACCCCAAGCATCCAAACGACAGAAGCGCCGTTCAAGGGAACCAATATTTTGAAATGGCTCACTCACCAGACTAGAGGCCTGATTTTTTCTTGAATAAGATGTGAAAAGTCTTCATGTCTGAGTCCTTGCGGCTGATCTCGATGCCCACCCCAACTGTCTGGACGCAAGATTTCCATTGAAAAGAACCATCATGAGACTCAGAAGATGACCCTCTTCAATCCTAGACAACTATGGGTCTATGGGCTTTTCCTGCTCCAGCGTGCAGCTGACTCTCGCCCACTATGTCTGAATCCAAGCCCAGTAGGATGCCATGGCCATTCCAATGATATTCGTCGGGGCTCGCCATAATGTTAAGCATCTGTATCTTCGCTTATAGGGCCTATTTCCCATGCTGGAATATTTGTCGAATGAAATTCCACTTGTGGCATATATAAATCGAAGATATCCACGACATCATGCTATGAGCATTTAAACCGTGCCATGTCGAACTGACGAGGAGGTGAATATACCAGACGGTGAGTGTGTATTTTCTGAGCTCGTGAAGTTGTGGTGGTTGACTGAGAGGCCAAGGACGGGGAGAATCGAGTAGCGGTGTTTCAAAGTTCGCACAACAAATTTGCCAGCACCCACCGTCTTCACCTCTCTTCTCTCCCAAATCGTTTTGGCTGCTAGATATTATTTTTTCACCGTTGTATATCGGCGAGATATATTTTTCCAGTTACATTACGAAGTTGGTCAATACAGTGACTTTCTATTTCGACTTGATGACATTCTACTGCGTGAACTTCGAATCTTTATCACTCAACACCTCAACATATCCATCGATCAAGGCCCGATGACACAGGCGGATCTAGCTTTTCTTGTCGCGGAAAGAAAGTCTTTCTGTGTATAACGAAGTGGGTTGTTTCCAGAGAAGTGGGTTTACCTACTATAACTTTCATAGATTCGTGACTCGGTCAACGTGATTGTTCTACCGCTTGGCGACTAGACTTCGGACGTAATCTTGAACGGGGGATGTCAATTAACTTTCGAGCTCGTCGTACGTATGTTGGACTCAGAAGACGAAAGAGAGAGGTTCATATTTTACTTCGTTGCGTTTGCCTTGTCCACTGATCAGTTGACAGTCACTAGGTCCTTATCCTGAAGGCATGATCATGGACGCGAAATAGGCAGCTGTTAACGGCTACGGCGAGAGTAAATATATCACAGAACAGGTATTTAATCGACAATACACTTGTAGATTCTTGCGATCTCTAATTGAATACCATGATGAGATATACTGCCAATGCACTTATACAGGAGAAGCAGAAGCAGTCGACATTTGTCTCTTTCCATGGATTTCCATACTGGAAAAAAATTGCGGCTTTTTCAGGGATATAAAGGCTACTTGGATATTGTGAGTCCACATATTTCGTGGCCAAGTCTTGTTTTTCATAAACAAGATGCAATATAGCCTGCATTTTAGTGTGCTCTTGAATTCTTCAACAGCATGTCAAATGGCGATCTCCAATTCTCATCATCGTAGAAGCACAGTTTACTGTAACGAGATTCTCTCTAGGAAATGCGCCAGCAAATTTCTCAGGAAATTAGCAACCTGGACTACAGTGACGTGCAGCGGTGGGTCAGGTACTGGAACCAATCACCCGAGTCCAAATGAAATCGAACCGATTCTGTTAGTGAATTCAAACTCTTGGGATTTGTGGCTGAAGTTACATTGGCGAAGAAGACTTAGATAAGATTAGATTTACCTTTGGCCACGAAGAGAAAATGTATTCTAGGCTCTATGGATGACAGGAGAAAAGAACAGAAGGAAATCGCAACTCGAATACATAATTACATAAAAAAACACAACACTCCGTTGCGTCCAGGTCAACCCTCCAAACTTTGATCGGCTAGCACGATAACCACTGATGACACCCCTTCGGAAGGGCGGAACTATACATGCAAGAGTAGTTATAACACCCTGATGATTCTTCAAGAAATTCTATTGACTGTGTGTTATTAAAGATATCCGTTGAGGTCGTTTTGCCGAACTACTAGAAGGGGTGTAGGCCTATGTTACCATTGGCCGATGTAGACCTGCTAGGAAGAAAGGAGTAAGAAATTTTGTCTGAGGAAGACAAAAAAAACTGACTTATAAGGATGGTTTTTCTCCTTGATTTCTTGGCGCTGATTCTGTTTGAGTGTAAAAACGTTCGGGGTCAAGGAAACAAGTCCGACATCCAGCCATGCTAAAGTAGGAAGATAAGTCTACTGGGTCGTCAAGGGGGATGTAGGTAGGTTTGTACGAACACAAAGTCAATGAGGTAGATCCAATTCCACGAAGTGACGAAAATGTTCTCCGACTTGATATCGTCATGAGAAACCTTTCGATTGAAAGCGTCCTGTAGTGCATTCAATAACTGAAAGAAAATTCATTTCTTCTCCGCACTGCTGAGAAATGGTCGTGCGCTAGCAAACCAAATTGATAAGAGGAAGCAAGATGGAACAAGAGCAAACGAGCCTGATACGGTCGTATAAGCTGAGACTAATAGTATAACCAGTTTGGTCAAAGCCTGGTAGCTGTAAACCTTTGCGATATCATCAAGGTTTTGAAGGAACAATAGGTATGTCATTCGCCACACTTACTTTTCAATCGTCTGTGGTGGGTACTGAGAGACACTCCTGGGGCAGGTTTAATAGATATTTCGACTACGAGATATCCATTTGTGTCGGCATTTAGTAACTGTCTTTAAAAATGGCGCAGAACGCAAGCTGATGATTATTATAGGTGAGAAACAATACATGGTAGGTTGCAGATATATATCGCTTTTCGAAGATGATATTCCCTTCAAACAAAAGACGCGTGTCCAATGTCATAGTTGTGCGTCAGTACATTGCCCATGAATCAGGTGGCCTCAAAACATTGCACACGCGTGGAAGGTGGTCAACAGACCAAATAAACAATAACAGTCGAGAGTCGTTATATAATTCCAAAATAGAACATCTGAACCCAACACTACAGACTAAGGGGGATTTGTGAAATCTCTGCAAACCCCATTGTTTGCGCTCTGATTGTCAATTTCGAAGCCAAAGGCTCCAGTTTTGCTATACTTTCCATGTCCACCCTAACAAAGGTATTGCGAAGCATCAGTGCTCTGAGTATCAGTTTAACCTCGAGAAAGATGCCTACGTATAGACAACCACTCGCAATATGGTGCATAACTTCTTCGCAGTTCTCTGAATTTGGATGTGCATCCTGGTTGGCGTTTGTGTTGCGCACACCAAGCACGCCTGTGATTCGGAGGCAAAACTGGGTCGGGACTTTATCTTTGATGACTGAAAAGGGTGGACTTACATTTATATTTGCTACTCCCGCTTGACAAGGCACTGTAGCAGCGGTGGTCTGTATCACCGGGCTTGAACTGTGGTTCTAGTGAGTAAAACATACTTGCAGGCTATAAGAACTCCCTTACCGAGATTTGAGACACCTGTTTGCAGTAGTCGCTGATAAACTTAATGCAGGATCCTGAAGAACCACCACGGTAGCAACTAGGTTTTGGCAAATCCTGTGGGGAGGCGCTGTCCAGGGCAGTAGCGTCACCCAGTGTAGCGGCATTAGTAAGTGCGGGGGCGCCAGCCAGTGCCACGATAATGTAGCCGAGGATCTACGAAAGATGTTTAAAAATGCAGAGAAGACGGCATGAATACTAGGACGCTCACCGTACGGGTGTCGAAAAACATATTGACTCTAGGATATATAGCAAGACTCGAGCTGTTGGATTTGAACAAGTAGACAACCAACAGACAGCGCCTCTTATACCAAAATGGAGGGCTACCCATTACGGCCAAATCTCGACGTGATCAATGATGTGGAAGAATAAATTCGGTTCCATCATAGGATTAAGTCAATGCTGACAGGTCTTCCATTAAAACGAACAGCAGTTGTTGACGCTAGAAGCTACTAGTACTAGGAAGTTTAAATCATTGTCGCTGTCATGCTAACATGACCACCCACACATCGGGGTCGCACCTTTCGCTCCTTTCGGTCATATTTTGGCAGGGAAAAGTCACACAAGACCTGGCAATTTACAGCTAAACCCGACAGGCCTGATCAAAAATATTATAGACACATGCAGAGCTAATAATTTCAATCTGCCGACGTTCATATTCCAGCCCGAGGTTATGTGATCGATCATACCTTACTAGCGGAAATTGTTACGTTACTAGAAATTGGTAGTAGCCTCGTGTCCCATTTCGGGTATGTGACTGATATGTGACTGGGCGAAAGGTAGGTGTATAATGATAGTAACCATAAATTTAGCCTCCTGTCAATGGAACACCGATGGCAAATACCTGAATTGGTCAGGTTAAATCCAATGATACACTTAGGGCTTATCGCTGAAAACCTAGGGAATGCTCGAAAATCAGATCAAGGTGAAGAGTAAGTACATTCAATAGAATTGATGATTCGGTAAGTAAAAGCTGCCGGCAACTTCAAAAACATTACCGGACGGAGCTAATAGATTAGTCAAATATAAATATTTGAACTCCCCACGGCATCTCGCGCAAATTAATGAAGAGGAAAAACTTCGTTTCCCAGTCCTGTGCAATCTCAAGTTGAACATGATCTGAGGGTATCAAATTTGGCTAGTTTTGTTTGTGCTCCAAAAGTAAACAAACACATCGGGAGTTCTAGCCCTCTAAACTTGTTTAGGTCTCCGAATCAGAGATTTCAAATCCCAAGTTGTACAGCAGTGAATTAAAGATCTTAAATACAATACCTAGTACAAAATTTGGTGCCACACTAAATGTGAATGCCTTTTACAGCAGTTTCGGAAAACCTTGGCCAAACTCTTTTTTTTTTCCTCATGCGAGGCATCATGTGATGTATTCCCACGACTTATATGGTAGCATCTGGATACAGAAGAACCCTAAAAAGGCACTCTATCTGCAGAGGTGTATGCAACAATTCTATTCAACAGACGTCTTGCCCTATTTCTCGTGCATCTGTGGCTTTGGATTCTGGGTTAATTTTGCTCACATCATTTACAGGAGTATACTAGTCCTCACTCGAACTCCCAAATGAACTATGCCTTCTACAGAGTATGAGGTCCTATCGTTCTGAACCTCTAGCCACTGACGCTGTCGTCGCACGCCTCCTCAAGTCATCCAACGTCTCAGTCAGCCCTGTTCTCGCGCATCACGATCACCCAGTGACCGCGAGTTATCGCTAAGGATCACTATCAAACCGCGTCTTTCTTTCCCCATCTTCCTTTGCCAGCCATCAACACGACTTTTTTTCTAAGGATTTTCAGCTTCGATTGTTAGGTCTCGGATGATCTACTTACCAATGTGGCCATCATTCGTAGTCAACATTTCTTCAACACGGTCAGCAGCAAAACGCATAAGGAGAGCTTCGTGAGGCATGGACCCGGTGTCCTACCTCTTTACTTCCCCAGTGAACAAGGTTTTATCCATGTTGGCCACAGTCGCCTGTGAGTACCATGGGGAAACTCTGAGTCGGAAGGAGAAGAAGAGTCCCTTTGACTTCACATCAACGGTTAGACGAGGCCCCAGTTGTTTTATTTTTTTAGCCATTTATTCGACCGCGCCGCATCTCCGACAATGCACAATAGGTGTCAGTTGCTTTTGGGACGAACTTATTATTCTGTGAACTGGGCAAACAAACAAACAAAAAAGACAAGAACGTTGAGTCCAGCAGACGTAGCTCCGCAACAAGGACCCTCTAAAGGCCTAGGAGGTATGCCAAATTTATGGAAATTGTCGCCACACAAGCATAGTGTGCTAGACGCTAGCATATCCTTCTTTTGCATCTCTACCTATTAGGACTTATAGTTCAGACATAGGAAGCATGATGTCTTTTTTTTCTGACCGTTTCAGACCTGTCGATTGATGAAGTTTTGCACTATAGAACCAATTTCTGTGATCCATCATGCTGTCTCTTTTTGTTATCACCAAATTCAGGACTCACTCAATCTCCATTCTTTTGCTCATTTAGGTCAATTGCCAGTATCCAGGCTGCTGCTTCCCTTGTCTGTCAATAACGGTCTCCACTGAATCAGATAATAATAGGTTTTCATGTCCTTTTCCTTAACGCGAGAGACAAGAACTAACATGATAAATAGAACTGCAGTGAAACCATTATTGAAGATGACCATCTTGTACATGGCCATCATCCGCCATGCCTTCACAGAAGATCGGACGAACGCTTCAGGTTGCCTTGAGCAGCCTGGCACCACTCATAAGGCCTTTGGACCTCGTCTCTCGAAAATGAGTCTTTTTTCAAGTTGGAGAATACGAAATTTCGTTAGGAGAACATTTTACACTTGCATGAACCTATTAATATCCATCCAACCCGCTGCGAAAAAAAAGTCATTTGGTTACGCGCACTATAAGATTTTTTTTATCTTTTCTTCTCCCCACCGTCAGTCCCAACGCCACGTATCCCTTCAGCAACCTCCCCTCTTGGCTGCAACGCATAAGGTGCTGTGACAGCTATGGAAGCAACAGGTGTAGACAATATCAAATAGGTCACCAAGCCATGTTTGTCTGTCCCCGCATCTGAACTGTCATTCACGGAGGAACGAGGTCTCAGCAATATCCACACAATTAACGAAAGACTCGTCCATATGACATCCCACCCAATAGATGATTGGGCTGGATGAGAATAAAGGGTAGTCGAGACCGCATTGAGAATATCAAAAAGAATTGACATTTGAAGAGACGAAGAAGCTCGTAAGGATCCAATGGCAGCTATGATGGTTCGGACGTGAATGCCGACACAGACGAGATGAATGATGCGGTATAAGGTTTTCAAGTTGATGGAGAATCGTGTTGTTGAGGATGTCTTCGGAGACGATGAAGGCGATATGAAAGGGATAAAGAGTAAAGCATGCATTACAAGGAGGTTGGGTAGGAATGTCTTGGGAGAAGTGAATGGGCTCAATGCCACCGTCGCGAGGGATAGCAGAACACTGATGACCAATCTGAAGCTCACGTTCTTGTTGAAGGACAAATGGCGACTGGACACCGAAGGTTGGGAAAGGACCAAAGCCAGGTAGAAGAGGTTGGAAGCGACAGATATAGCGACGATCTGACCAAGGAGCATGTATGCCCACAAATGCTTGATGTTATGACGCTTTCCTGATCTTAAATGAAGCATCTGGTGCTTAACAGTCAAACGTTTAGACATACCTTCAACAGCAATAAAAACCGTCCATGCTCCTGCAGTGAATAAGCACAGCTGCTCACTCCACCACCAATTAACGGGATGGAAACATACGGCCGCCCATGCTTCTTTGAACAAGGATGTCTCGTGCAACCAAGAAGCATAACGGTGGAGTAGGTGACGAGCACCAGGGTTGGAGAAACTGAGTTCATAGTTTGTAAAGCTCCACTAAAATGAAGTATATAAAACATCAGGTATCGATAAAAATATGACCAAGTTGGTGCTTACCGTTATGTATTTGAGCATATCTATCAACTTTTTTCTTTAAATCCATGACTTGTGTGTAGAAAATTTAGAACTTGAAAGACTCACAATACCAGGTGTGCGTCAAAGATGCAATGGTAAGCCCAATGAATGCCACTGTTCTCTTATTACGATGCGGAGAACGGCTTTTTGTAAGTTTTGATGCTCGCAAGGACCAGAGATCTGTAAGTATCAATGAAAACAAGGCGAGGATGACAATGAAATACGTCGAGAAGATCCCGAGAGCGATGACATGGTGAAGTTCTAACATTTTGGGTAAGTATTTTGAACATGCCAAGTTTTCTATTATAGACGGCAGGATTACATAATTGATCCGCTCTCGACATCACGTGGTCAATCTATTGTACATATTGTGGTCATAAATCCTAAAAAAAAACAAAAGATCCTTCGAATTCCAAGAGCCTTTCGGAGACCAACAACCCACCCACACACTCACACACATTTCAACTACACTGGCAAAATCTTCATCCGACTATCCGTTTCCAAATCTCCCTTCCTGCTCTTTGCCTTTCCCTACTCGCCGCTCCATCTCCCAAAATAGATTTGTTTTCGATGGCTCGTCTGCTGAGATATGGGAGAACCTAACACAGAACCGTCATTATGTAAGGGATGGGTTTTTTTATAAGAAAGGAAAAAGATAGGACTGACTTCTGATAAAGCTCCATAGGGAACATATCTAAACGAAAATTCACATTTTAATTCGCGTTTTTTTTTGTTGTTTTGAGGATTGACAAGCAAAAAAAAAAAGATGCTCACTTGATAACAAATGGTATAGTCGACACCGTGTTCTTCACCACCCAATCCGTCAAATCATCACACATACCTTTTGTGTAGAAAAAAAAACAGTAGGTGAATAAACTGCCTTGGCACATTCGGAATCGAATCTGAACAACAACGCACCATAAAGTTGACCAATGGCAATCCTCCCCACCGCCTCGTCGCTGATCTTGACAACACCTGCAAGTTCTCCCACTTCAGACTTGAAATCCTGACCATCACTGGTAACAGCCAACCCAGCATCCACAAGACTCTTCAGGATCAACCCACAGCTATGCCAATTATGTGTACCGAACAGAACGCCAATACTTGGTGAAACCGCAACCGTCGTCTCGGCTTTCTTGTCACCTTCAACTGCCCTCCCATTCTCTTTGGCATCGGTACCGCCACTGAACAAACCGAACCATCCTTTCTTCTTTGCAGCCTCAGCATTCCCCTCGACAACAGTATCTCCAACAGCCTTTTCACACCTCCTCACATCTTCCTTGACTTCCTTGATCAATACCTTTAAACAACCATTATACGCCTCATCCGTCTCCCTCTTCTCCATCCATACAGGCGGTTCAAGGTCTGGAGAGATAGACAGCGATGGACGAGCAGTAGCAATCGCATTATCACTACTACTATCAGCAGCCTTGTCATAAGCCGCTGCAGCCCTATGTGCAGCAATTTCATGAGGGTGGTAAGCCCCTCGTACGAGTTTGACGCCAAGAGCATAGTTATTGGCGCGTGCATCAGCGAGAGCGAGAGCCAAGTGCGCAGGAGTCCTATTGTAATTTAAAATCATCTATTTAGATGGAAATTTTTGCTAGAAAAAAAGAAAAGTTACCTTCGTAGATAAGCTTGAAATGTACCATATATGAGGGGTTGAACTTGTCCTCGACTTTTTGTCGCATCCAGGGAATTGAATTCGCGCATAAGTGCCAAAGTTAGAGCGTCAATAGCAGGTTGGTACCAGCTAAAAGCATCCAAAATCTTCTCAAAAAAAACCAAAAAAAAAGAATGAAGGAACGAACCACATACCTATATTCAGCATCGATGATAATTTTGATTCCTCTCTCCTGGGCACGAGTACATATTCTCACCAAATCATTGTACAATTCCCGAACGCCTAACAGTTGTATAGGCGTCAGTACCGAATGACCTGCAATTGAGGGCGTTTTCAAGATGACATCAAGGTCTTCGATTCTAGCCGATCCAGGAAACGGAACTGCAGCGTCTTTGACAGGTGTTCGAGGATCCTTCCGAGATTCAACAATAGATGAAGAAAGCGCAATTAGAGCATGAGCATCAGGAAGTAACGCGGTCATTTTGATGGCTACCCATGTCCGTCTGCCTTTCACCGAGGGTGAGTCGGATGAGAGCCCTTCCTCAAAATCAGCAGCTACATCAATACAATGCAGCATCTCATCTACAATACGCTTGTAAGGCGGTGCAGTCGTGCTAACATTTAAATGCGAGTCGTCGTCCGCTGCCAAACGGGAGGAATGATTAAGTGAGTTGTGTGTTCTATCAGTACTAGGAGTAGAGATGGAGGCACCAGTTGCCTCGTTCTCGTCAACCTCGACTGAATAAGCGAAAAGGACGCCTTTATTCGAAGATCGGAGGGAGCGGAGGAGGGGAAGAGCTTCAGTGGCAGAATCTGCGCCTACGAACTGGAACTTATTAGATAAACGAAGGAAGGAGTGGGACTGGACCAATTACCTGATCGAAGAATGTGATCCTCACAAATGCTTCTGTGATCTGCTTGAGCCCAGGAATGGAGGACATGAATGATAGAAGACGTGGTGAGGCATCCACAAGTGCAGGAACTGCACACATCGTATAAACCGTATATGCACGGATGAACGAACCCAAAGATGACTCCTTGTTCGTCTCCACATTATTGTCTGAAAACACTGTAGAAGCTAGAAGCAAAGAAGACGCGGTGAGTACAGTGACTCGAGCTGCCGTTCTCTTCGTCAGAACGCCATCATGGTTGTTGATCTTGGCCCTAGACGTGAACTTGCGGTAACTTGGGATATTCCTTGCTCTGAGATTGTTAAGAGAACGTAGGTACGGACGGAACATGGGAAAGGGGGATGGATATCGATGGGGGACCTGCTGTTCTTCATTTTATAAAGTTGCACGGATCTTGGGACCGGATGGTGCTCAAAGATAAAAAGACTCGCACGAAGATAAGCTAGCTCCGGCCCTGACTCGTCTACTACAAGTAAAGCATATATATACAGAGCAAGGTAAGAAAGCATATGCCAATCTATCGCTGCCCCGACGTATACATAACTAGAGGACTGCAGGCCGAGAATAATAATCAGTTAATGATCCAGGTGCCGACCTCGTGGACAAGAATCTCCCGATGCTCTCGAGACCCTTTTGCCATTTGTATGAAGGAAAATATCACCGTTCATCCTCCTCCAATAACTTCCGCCATCCTCCCTCCGAGGTCCCTCAACATCTCGCCTCCCCCAACGACTAACATCATCCTCCCACGAATATCAAGTCCAAACGCGTCTTTTGTTCGCGTTTCTTGTACAAGCAGGGGTAGTGGGGAAGAATAATGGTATGTCAATGAGTGGAGTGCAGACTAACAAAGGTCCAAAGTTATTTTGGATGGGCAAGGTAGACGAAACTCTGGTTGCGTTACCTTCATAATGATGCCATCTTCGGGATGAAATGAATAAATTCCATCGGGTGGTGGCTGCATCTGGCCCTTTTCTTGTGGTCGCTGTTTTTTATGCTTGTTTTGATTTGAATCCCCCTGAGGTCGTGAGCGAGAAGGGGCGGAATTTCCTAGTAACGACTCTTCTTCTTCAGAAAGGTGGTACACACGAGAAAGGATGATGAGATGCGTAAAGCGGTATGGTTCTCCCTGTTCCCCAACGCAATTAAAACTTCAGACAATGAAAATACGACGGGGGAGAAATAGTAACGTACATCTGCCAATGCCCATTTGATTTCATCCGCCAACATATTGTACATGGGAGGCACCACCTGCACTGGCATATTAACCAATCTCTCACACAACACCAACCCGACATGTGCCTCAGACTGAGAGAAAAGTGTTTGCAGAGTCGCGTGGAAAGCAGGATCGACAGTAGATGTCACCCCGAGTAGGTAATTCGCAATAGCTTTTATAGATGTGTTTTGCTATCCCCCCCCAGCACAAGTTGAAAACCAATAAGGCACCCAAAAGAATAAAAGAACATAAAAAACGCACATGATGCAAGTGCATATTAAGCACCGTCAAAAGTGCCAATGGGTCGCTCTCAATCCCATCGGTCTTGATCGTCGTCCCCACCGTAGGTTGGCTCAATATCAGCTCCGTTAACTCATGCATGTGTAATGCCTCGGCATCGCGCTGGAATAGCTGAGAAAGCAAGCGTTTAATGGCTTGATAGTCTACATTTGGGTTGGGGTCGAAAAAATCAAAGGAGACGTCGACGAGGCTCTGAAATTTGAGAATGGAACGGAATAGATAATGTGGGTCAGTGAGTAATATATTCTTGTTGGGATCGATGAGGGTTAAGGCTTACCACGTCAGAGGAAGTGGAAGCAGCATCGTCGTTGTCGTCGACAGCGTCTGGGCCCTGCTGTTTTCTCTTTGGCATCGTGCAACAGGGAGTGAGGAGAATCGATCAAAAAGTCCACGTTATCTTATCTTTTGTAACAATTTGTCAGATCTCTACGATATCGCTCTCCTTCTGAATTATAAACGCGCTTCCGCAGAACCTCGTTCAGATATATCAAGTTCGCAATATGATGCGACCGATTCTCAAACCATCAAGATACTTGTTCTTTCACTCTGGCGCTCAGGACGCATAATGGTTCACTTGGATTTGCATCCCTAGGCAGAGGCATATTGACAACACCGTTCTCGGTCTAGCCTTCCTTACAATTCGGAGACGTCGATAAGCCGCGCCACAGAACCCTTGGTGTGGATATTGTGGTTGCCCCGGCCCAAAAGGGTCATTTACTCAAAAGGCGCACGGCATGCAAAGAAGACACATTATTGTGACGCAGATCATCAGCGGTCGGCGTGGACGTATCACAAACACTTTTACGCTGAGCCGAAGACAGAGTGATATTATGTAGTTGGTGGGTCCCAGTGGATTCAGATACCACAGACTCAGTTGCCAGTCCCAACGCCTTCTCCGACGCCTTGCAGGTCCCATGTAGGAATACTACCTACTGTAAATCGAAGATCGATATTTTGTTGTCCTCAATGAGATATACTTGCGCAAAGCCGTTTGTCGCAACAGTAGTACAGTCATTCAAAATCAAATAACATCATAAAAAAGGCTACAGACATGGTTCACCGGGACCGAAACATACAAATCAAATCCAACAAACGAATATGAAAGAAACAAGAAAAAGCTCATTATATCGTCTAATAGTTGGAATCAAACAGATTCACACTTCTTCCAAATAAGACAATGTCAGCAGGCACCGCGGATGACTGGGTCAAGACAGGACTAGAAGGAACCAAGCGTAAAGTCGAGTCCGGAGTCCCATCAGGAAACTCATACTCCAAATCCAAGTTCTTCGGAATAGTAATGTTCACCTCGGTCTCTTCCTCAGAGTCCACCATCGTCATCGGCGAGAAGGCTTCCTCAGATTCAGAAGCAGGCGAGTCAGAGGTAACGAGAGCCAGAGGGGAAGGAAGACTGTCAGGTGGAGAAAGAATCCAGCTCGGGGTTCTGTACATATCGCGCATGAATGTCGCGTTTCCCGCATCTTCTGGTCGAGCGCCTTGAACTCCAATTTCTTGATCTGAATCCGGCTTACCGATTGAGCGAGAATGAGTAACATCTATCGATTTCTGCTTCGTCTTCCGAGTGACATTTCCTATCCCAAGTCCAAGATTCAAAGAAAAGCCTCCATGGAAAATGCTCTGACAGTTGGAAGGTGTGAAAGAAGAAACGGACAGTTTGGAGGAAACCGCGCTAGGGACATTGTAGGTGAACCCAATCCCACTACCCAGCTGGTGAATTCCATTCGGAAGATTTAAAATAGGCTCCACCAGCTTTGAAGGACGAAGAGCGCTTGTCGACCTTGGCTTCAAACGCAATTTCTTCTGGAACGATGAAGTACTCAGATTAAACAAACGCTGTTGTGGATGGATGGAAGAACGATGTTTCCGTAACTTTGGTGCCTGATTGAACGGAACACCCATCGACTCTCCAAATTCCAAAGAGGTAATAGACACAGCAGAGCCTTCCCTTTCTTTGTCGAGATCGTCCCAAAAACGTGACATCCTTTCGGAAGTGTTCATCTTTTCCCATATTTCGTCTTTTGCAGTTTGAGAGGTATGACCCATGGTTCCAAGTTCGGATATTGCTTCGTCCTCTTCCTCGATAATGACAGGGATATTTACCTTTACGGATTTGAGTGTATCAGTATTGCTGGAAGTGGAATTCTGCGTTAGATGCAGTCTGGAAATCCCCTTCATGGTCTGGGACCGTCGAACAGCGATATTAGAAGAATGTTGAAGTGACGGCTGTCGGTCGTTATCCAGGAATGATGGGCATAGAGAGATAGGCCGGCTCCGTGCATCTGTTACGATTTCAAAGTCTGGCGCAAGCATAGGACACCCAAAGAAAGGAACTTTATGTTGAGAATCAGCCTTTCAGATCTTCTAGGATAATAACAATCAAAAGTCAAACCTTCCCGCCCTTTGGCCGATACCTGCTTCCAGTCACTGAAGTGGTCTAAATAGATGGAAAACAGTCGGGAGCGCGTTGGACGTACACTTGATAGAAATAGGCATGTTCCTTTATTTGAGTCATGTCCCAGCGCAACGCTGGGTTACGTTCGAGGCACTATGACAGGTTAGTCATCGATTAGATGCGATCGTTCCAACGCGCACCTGGAGAACCAAATCCCGTGCCATGGGATGCACGAGTCTCAGAGATTCCATGGGTATGGGATATTGAATAATTCGACTGTGTAGTGTTGACCTGTCTTCTGATCCTTCTTCCCTTCCAAAGGGATACTGAGTGGATGATGAACAAGTCAGCCATGCGTAGGTTAAGAAAACGGACATCGCTGACCGTTCCAAAGAATAAAAAATATAACAACATCCCGAACCCCCAACAATCAACAGCGGAATTATGAGCCCAACCCAAGAGGATCTCAGGCGCTTGATATTGTGTCATACCATGCTCGAACGCTGTAGCAGAAGTCGTGCCCCGTGTATTGGCGGAGGCAGGGAGGAATTCAGCACAATCAAAGTTTGTCAATACTAGGTGTCCTTCTGCGTCGAGCATAACATTGACGGGATTCAGATTTCTATGGATGATACCAACGTCGTGCAAGCTCGCGATCGCTGATGCCTGTCGTTATGAGTCTTGTTAGACGATTACAAACACTAGCATTGGCGGTAGCCTAACCGAACTTACCATTTCAGTGGCATAGAACAAGGCACGATGTGAGCCTAATGAACCATGTTTATTGATGAAATCGACGAGATTGCCATTGGGGTGGTGATCCTATAGATTTTTTTTATCGTAGGATGCAAAAGGAAAGAATCCAGAAAACTGACCGTGAACACGTATATATGTTCCCCACTTTGGAAGGACCAACGCATATATGCAATAAATGGCAGGGATAATTCCGCCAGACATTCAATGATAGCCTGCTCCGTCCACACTGAGCCTGTATACGCCTTTTGAGATTTTACTATGTATTTTTTGCCCGTATCACGCCTAGTGCACACCCTCCCAGTATTCGCGCCTTCTTTTGGCAGAGGATCAGCTTCATCAAAATCAAAGTCCGAGAGCGCGACCATAGGCTATAAATCTACGGTTCAGTACCAAGAGGGGACAGCCTTCAATAACTCACGGCAAGAACAGGGCTTAACTCGTAGTCCTCTTGTATCGTTGATAGTGCCGAAGGACGTTTTGAGGACATGATTATGATTTCCTGTCACGAGGAGGGATGTGAACTGTCGCCAGCACTGCGAAAAGAAAGAAACGAATAATATCCTACCTCGATGCCATCGTGATGCCATTCTGGATCAATATCTTTAATATTTGTGAAGTTCTAGAGGAGAAAACGCGTTACTCTAAATTGCAGGACCATAAGACACGAAAAACCTCAATATCATAACTAAAATCTGGACTGTCTTCCAGCTTGTTTTTTTGGACCTCAGGCTCTGAAATATTCAAACCGAGTCCCTCGAACAAATCAAGGAAATTATGCTAAGGGCGCGGAGCATGAGTATCGAAATAAAAATGTTAATAGATAAACGCATACTGAAAATGGAACTACATCAACTTCACTTACTTCCAGCCGTGGACTACCCATAGGTTCACTTAGAGGAAGTTTTGACGGGGGAAGAGGGGTTGCTGGATATGGCTACTCCCAATGAGAATATTTTGGTTGTACAAGATGATAAATAAGCCGCGGACCTCATGAACTATTTGCTCCCCACTGTGTTCAGTAAATGACCAAATCGCCATTATAGATTGAGATGGCCTAAGATACACGCGTAATTGTTGATTAACTCGGAACCTGTCTGGCGTGAAAATGTATATGTTGTCAGACCAAGAAACAGAAGGCCAATTTACTCATACCTATTAAAAAGGAAAGTAGTTCTTCCGCGGTTTATTAAATAAATGGCGGGGGATATTTGGAAGGTGGCGCTGAAGGAGGTTTGTGAAGGAGGGTGACAAAACCAACGACGCGTCCCATTGGTCGACGCGTGGACTTTGAAAATTTCTTTGTTCCGGTTTGGTCTCGAGAGAATATGTGGCGCATCCATTGATGATACCCACTGGCATGAAATTGATGGTCAATGGTCCAAACTGTTGTGAAGCTAGTAGAGGCTTTTCCAGAAATTTTGCACTTCAGTTCGATCGCCACCTGTAAAAATCAGCTTAGCGAAATTTGGGCATCGCTGGCAGGCCAATGCTGAACTGCTGCTATCAGCTGTCATGGATGTTGGCGAAGATTACATTGCAGTACAGTCGATGACTTTTTTTAAAAATATTTTACACGATGATCAACTATAGAAATGTACCATTTTCAGTCGACTTGGAAGAAGAAAAAGGTCCACGAACTCACCTACAATGGTTTGACCTCATTCAATACTCTTGAGGTTGCCTGCACAATGATTTCATGCTCGACGAGATGCAACCTCGTCTCATACTCCTCGATCGATTCGCCTTTTACGAAATCAACTTGGCGAACAATAACCGGCTCCCCTTTGTCCACGTCCTTCACAACCCGATGTATCATCACACCAGAGTGAGTAATCTCTCCCTTCTGAAACGCTTCATATGCCCGTCCAATAGCACCAGCTCCATCGAATTGATTGGGTAATGCAGGGTGTAGGTTGATCACAGGGATTGGTTCTGTCACAGAAAGCTCATCGTTGTCCTCCACTCGTTTCCTCCCATCAACCAGTTCTAGGAAACCGTCACCTAGAATATGCATCCATCCGGCCAATACAACGATATCGGGTTGCTCGCGTAAAACAATTTTGGCGATTTCAGTATCATAGTCTTCTCGTGTTGCTCCGGGATGTTGTTGGAGATATGTTTTTAACGCAAGATAAGCCGTAGGGATTGGAGGAATGGATTGAGCTGCTCTTGTAAGACCATACGCTGCTTTTCTATTTGAAAGTACCAAAGTAATTTGAGCGTTGGGAAGAGCTGGTGTGTTCACAGCGTCGATCAAGGCTTGCAGGTTAGTACCTGGAGTTTAGCTTATTGGTTTTAAAGAATCTATATGATTTTGAGGCCTACATACCTGATCCTGAGATGAGTACTACGATTTTCCTTTTCACCATGGTGGACGATAAAATATTTCTCGTGATCGGTGACCAAAACGGATATGATAGCCGATCGCCCATCAGATCTCCTGCGTCCAGATCTCCCATTCTGCAACGACGAAGGATGATGCACTTTCCAGAATCTCCACGTTCGACTTCTTCTTTCCACTCTGCATCTCCCCCAAAACTTGATCCAAACACCCTTGCTCTCCTCGACGCTTTTTTTAACGAAAAGGCTGATGAAGAACGTCGTTTTAACGAAATTGCTTCAGAGAGAGCAGCTGCCCAAATCGCTGGACTCGCTTTGGATGATGGGAAAGAAGAAAAACCGATGGTGAGCGTTGCTGACTTTCGGCTCGCTTTTGGAGAAGACTGGCAATTGAGCCAATTCTGGTGAGTACACAACGCCATCATGGACGACGGGAAAATTAGAATACATAAATCTCCTCGATAACAACAGTCCAAACATTGTTGGACGACCTTAACAATTATCAATCTTCTGTCAATTCACGGGCAAGCATGAACGCCCATCTTATTCCTAGCTGTACTAATAAATATCTCTAACTATAGGTATACGGAGACATTTGCCAACAAGCTTGCAGAAACTCTCCACTCCCTGTGTCACCCAACCACCACAGTGGTATTTATGTGCTGTCCAACGGCTTTCGTAGCCTTTCAACATATGAAACGAATAGACAATGCAAAGCTTTTAGAGTACGACCAACGGTTCGCCGTCCTCTCGCCGAAACAATATATACCTTTCGACCTTGACGAACCTGACGACTTTCCCGAATCACTTAGAGGTAGTGTAGAGCTCGCAGTAGTAGATCCACCATTTTTAAATGAAGTGAGGCGCCATATTTTTTGGTCTCTGCTACTTCCTTTAAAACTTTGCTGACCCCTCTCTTGCAAGGTCACCAATCGCAAGGTCGTTCAGACACTCCGTCAAATCCTCCACCCAACCAAGGGAAAGCTCTTCTTAATCACGTCCACTTCCATCGAAGATATACTTTACAAGCTATATGATTGCCCACCATTAGGGCCGTTGAGAAAGACCTCAATGAAAATAGAACATGACAAGCTCGTCAATGATTTCGCCTCGTGGGGGTCATGGGACGGCGCAGAGAGCCTGGGCATGGATACCCCAGCACTGCCAGATTCAAAGCCAATTTAGCTTAAACAAGGTCTACACTATTAGATATACCCCTGCGGAGGACGGATACAGTGTTTTTTTTTGAATAGATTTTACGAATAATAGCGACTAAGGTCACATTACAACAGGTCTAGAACGTTATACTAACTTCTACGTATACAAGCTATACAAATGCAATACATAATAATTTTGTTAGTTATTCAACAGAAGGGGAACGGACACATGACAAATCCATATACATGATTTTCACCTTCCTTTCCTTAGCAACCTGCTCTACGAGAGACCTCGTTATGACAATAACATCGTTATCCGAAACGTCAGCTTTTCTTCGCATCAATAGACCACACTCGTTTAAAGCGAAAGCCGCATCTTCGATTCGTAGGTTCGTGACACGAGCGATCTCTGCAAGAGTACAGTCCACTCTGACATGTGTGTCCGCACCGCCGTCTTCTCGATGCGTAGTCTCGAACACACGCTCAGTGGTGAATATGGGATCTATGGAATAATAAATTAATATAACACCGAAACTCATTGAAGAAGAAGACGCGCCCTGGATGGACTTCAAAGGCATCATGCACATGCCTGCTTCGATGCTCGCCTCAGATTCCACCTCCCCCTCAAAGCCCTTGATCCGTTTCCTTTTCCTTGTTTGAGGGACCATCTCCACCTCCCCTGATTCTGGGTCATGCACGTCTGGGAATGAAGCAATATTCCTGATTGATAAAACCTCAGGTGATAGAACCGAAAGTACACGTCTATAATCGATATCAGCGAGGGATCTCAGAACATTATGTTTGCGTGCATGCTACCTGAAGAATCGAATTAGAGTAGAAACCCAGTAGGCAAGGTAACTCCGAAGCCCAAGGTCGGATAATGGTCGTTCTGGTGTACCAACTTTGCCCGCTCTTCGCGATAGTTCATAGCCTATAAGAAGAACACCATATCAGACCATTCAGCACTTTGATCCAACGGCAGAAAAGACGTACTGAATTCAATCATGAGCATGCCATAACCTTTCCTCTGATACTGGGGCAACGTCATGATACAAGCAAGGTTATAACCGTCATATGACACCTTCTCCTGCTCTTGTTGTTAGCAAAGGGTCCTAAGGTTGGAGGAAAGGTCTACTTTGGAAAAGAATCCAAGAATATGGTCTTCCGATGATTTGGCATCTGTGAGGATATAAAAAAGGACTTTTCATAGATACGTTAGTAGCAACAGTGAACAGCAAGGTAGGAACGACTGACAATGTTCACAATCATAGAACAGTGTCTTGACATCTATAAAGAGTTTGCCAAACAGAGAAAGATTTTGACAATAGAGCTACGAGTCGACTATCAGTGGCATCGGGGGGTAGTAATGAAATAAATCAACCTTCTCCTTTGCACCGTCGATCTCCCATATCGTGTGTGCACCCCGTTGATAAACCTTCGGACCTGGAGGGCTCTTGACTCTACAGTCCTTCTGGCGAAGATAACAGTCGTTAGCAAAGGAACAGGAGAATTAAAGTGCCATAAACTTACTTTGTGTGATTCCCAAGGGATGCCGTCCACCATGTACTTGAAACAAAAATGGCATACCCACAACGTAGCCTCACCAGAGTGATACCTTCCCAAACCACCTGCCAGCAAATCCGATGTTCGACCATGAGATCGTGGAGTAGCCCGTGAAACTCCTGGAATTTTGTTGTAAGATTGAGAAGATGAAGATGCCGCAAGATCGTCTGGTTCAGTTTCGACCAAAGGATAAGGAGAATAGTACCTGTGAAGAATGAGAATCACGCCACGGAAGATAGGCAGGGTAGGTACTGGGAAACTCACCATGGTTTGATTTTCCAGACGTCAAAAATGACCACGTCGAAGTTTCGTTGGGCACGTAATTGCTGATGATGTTGGAGGTCAAAATCTTCCTCAGTCATTACAATCTCTGTCGGCATTGGAGATCCATTATTCCTTAGACCAAATCCATTTAAGGCAGAAGGTTCAAGGCTATAAGCGACGTCCCTTTTGCGTCTTCGCTTTCTGTTCGTAGATTCGGCAGGAAGCTGAGCCGCATCACCATCACGTCGACATGATTCTTCGGGTACCCACTCATCCATTCGCTTATCTGTGTTTACATAGTGGACATAGACTTCGCCGTCACGTCTTAAAAGGACATGGGCCAGCTCTGATAACGAAAGGTTTAGATTATGCTGGATATCAACGGACTTACTGGGTGATTACGCACTTTCGACACCATTCTTATGCACTGTATAGACTGGTATATCAGCCTTGATGGAAACTGTGTGCGTTGCTGGCATTTGGAAGTTTCACCTCGAGTCCTCGGTGGCTTGTGTGGTTTTCAGACGTTTCCTTTGTAAGTATGATAGAAATAAACGTCAGTGTAGGGAATGTCGTAGTCTTGGCTAGAAAATATTATAGCACAGTTGATAAACGAAGAGGCTGCTCGTCGTCCGAAACAGCGCGTGGAACATCAAACTTTTGTTTGCGGTTAAACAATCGGCGTGACCAGCACCGCCAACACTTCGAGTCTGATTTTATTAGTATAACTGAGTAACTGATTATTCATTAGGACCTCAATTGAAGCTATACTGAGGAAGGCTCTCGATACTGAAGTACAACAATCTTCCTTTGGCCGGTGCGATATTTCAACATGACAACCTTGGCAGATCGAGTAATGGCTTTTTGCTATCTTATGACATATCTGTGATGCCTTTCATCTTCAAAGATATCAAAATTTTGAGTCGTTTGAGTTCGATGGGCCCTGGACAGGAAAAGTTGGTTCTGAGGAACGATGCTCGTGTTGGTTATCTCCAAACAACTTGCAAGTTATAATCAAAACCTTGCCACAATGCGAGGTTACGAATTTCAGGGGGGGTTCTAGCAATTTCTGTAGATAACGCCTGTAAGAACGTCTAGAGTACATCTCATTAAAATACCTAGAATTTGGCCAGCAGGGATAAAGCCATTCGGTGGAGCATTGTCGACTCTGTGGGCAGGACCTGAGGAATGTCCGAGCATTCGGAGAGACGACGACTGTACGAATGTTTTCGTAAACGTCTCCTTTGAAGGTTTTTTTTGCAATCAGGTCTCTCAGGATATTTGAACCCTCGATCTTCAACCGCACAGTATGCAGATTAGGAAACAGCGCAAGGCAACGCGCCAGCTCAGTAAGGACCGAATGCCGCGAATAGGAGCCTATCTCGACATCAACAATTCTGATATGAAGAAAATCAGTACGTCAAGTTAGAATTGGTATAGACAAAACCGACACGTACTCAACATATTTCGCAAGAGTTGGGTCTCGGATGGTGACAATTTCGAGCTGACGTACAAGTTCAAGAGCAAGTGTCCTGCTCTTCATATGTGCATACTTGGTTCTGCAAACTTCAATCCGTTGCCAAAGATAGGGTAAAAAGAATCTCCAAAGGTTGAGAGAAGTCTGAGACAGGGCAAGTAGCACCTGACGACGGACAATCTGATTTTTGACATCGGGATAATAATTCCTTTTCTGAGGAATTGGAGAAACGGGATAGTAAGAAATGATTTCCAGATATGTAGAGTTTGTCGGGGAGCATGGGAAGCCCTTTTGTATTGACTGCTTTGGCAGGATTCAGGCCGCCGTCACTGCTAACGCTTGATTCTTGAGAAAATCTTGAGGCGCACTCTGGAGACGTTTTGAACGTCTTGGTGGCATTATTTCTCCCCGCGCTACTAACTACAGTGAACAATAGTGAACGTTCAGTGGACGTGCCAACAAAGTCAGACTCAAGTGGGTCTTGGTTCCCAAACATTAGCCAACAGCGGAATTAAATGTGACGGTGTGTCGCATGGCGCATTGGCGCTTGGTCCACTGGATATCAAATAACAGTGCTCATTGAAGTAGCAAGTCTGGTAATGGGACAGATAGTCCAACGGTTGCATGTTCTAGTTTTATTCGGCTTGTCCAGGCATGTATGGGAAACCCGCAATATTATCGTATTGCATCCAGTCATGAATCATGAACATGGAAGCCTAACCGTATAGTCTCGAAGGAAAATAGAGGTGCAGGTCACGGAATGTTAGCTTTGACGCAATGTGAAGCTGAAGAGCTGCCGAAAGGACAACCTGAGAGGTTACTGAGATTTTTGCCCCGTTGCGTTGAGTGGTCCAGTCCGTTTGACGTTTAACGTTTTAACCCCTGAACCTGTCGTCTGACATGCTGGACAAAACCCATTCTCCCCGACGTCGAAAGCACTAATGAAATTCAAACCCGTATGCAGCACGCACAATCGCTCTGGCCGCATGGCCGCTTTGCGCGCTTCGATGATATTAACCAATTTCCTCACACCATTCCTTGTGCTTGCTAACATATCTAGATCTCCACCTTGCCACATTGCATGACCAGCAGCGTCAACGCTTTTTCTCAAAGATCACGCAGTTTCACTGAGCAATTGTAACATGATTCATCAAGACCTCAATTGAAGCTATACTGGGGAAGGCTCCCGATACTGAAGTACAACAGTCTTCCTTTGGCCCGTCCGAAATTTCAGCACGAAAACTTTATCTTCCTTGTCGGTGCGTTGCAGATCGAGTAATAGCTTTTTTGCTATCTCATAACATAACCGTGATGGGGGACCTTTCAAATCTATGCCTCGTTGTTCATCTGAGATATCAACAATTGTCAAGACTTTAAGTCGTCTGAATTCAATGAGCCTAGACACGAAAAGTTGGTTCTGAGAAACGATGTTAGTGTTGGCATCTCCAAACAGAGAAATCAGACAGACGACTCGATCATAATCAAAAATTTGACGTTGCCGCAATGTGAGGTTACGGATTTCAGGGAGGGCTCTAGCAATTTCTGGAGACAACGTCAATAAGAATGTCGTGGAGTACATCTCATTGATTTCATAGGAATACCTATAATTCTGCCAGAAGGGATTGAATTATTGCGTGGAACAACTTCAATGCGAGGGCAGCAAGCAGTGACAACGTCCCAGAAAGTGTCGAGACCAAAAATGCGTCCATAGAAATTAACATGTCGACTCTCATAGGAATCAACATATCGACTCTGTGGGCAGGACCTGAGGAATGCCACAGCATTCGAAGAGACAACGGCTGTACGAATGTTTTCGTAAATGTGTCCTTTGAAGGGCCTTGCAACCGTGTCTCGCTGGATATCTGCATCCCCTTCGATCTTCAGCTGTACAGTATTCAGATTGGGAAACAGCGCAAGGCAACGCGCCAGCTCAGTAAGGACTGAATGCCGCGAATAAGAGCCTATCTCGACATCAACAATTCTGATATGAAGAAAATCAGTTACTCGAGCTAGATTGGTATAGACAAAACCGATACGTACTCAACATATTTCGCAAGAGTTGGGTCTCGGATGGTGACAATTTCGAGCTGACGTACAAGTTCGAGAGCAAGTGTCCTGCTCTTCATCGGTGCATACCTGATTCTGCAAACTTCAATCCGTTGCCAAAGATAGGGTAAAAAAAATCTCCGAAGGTTGAGAGAAGTCTGAGACAGGGCAAATAGCACCTGACGACGGACAATCTGATTTTTGACATCGGGATGATGATTCCCTTTCTGAGGAATTGGAGAGACGGGATAGTAAGAAATGATCTCCAGATAGAGTTCGTCGGGAAAGATGGGAAGCCCTTTTGTATTGACTGCTTTGGCAGGAGTCAAGTCGGGGATTGTGTTGTCACTGCTAACGCTTAATTCTTGAGAATTTTGAGGCGCACTCTTGAGACGTTTTGTATGTCTTGGCGGCATGATTCCACCCCGCGCTACTAATTAATAGCCGCTACAAGTGAACAGTGGTCACCGTTCAGTGCGTCCGACTCGCAAAGCATTTCATTTGGCAACGACCCATGTTCCAAACAATAGCCAACAGCGGCACAGCCGTTCTCTGAAGCATCTCCTTGTTCTCTACTCTAATAATGGCTACAAATGGACTTCCAATAACCCTCTATGAGGAACTTTTGCCAAAGCTTGTTGTTATACTGGAATTAACACAACAAACAGTGGGAATATCTACGCCACAAGCCAAACAGAAGCTTCTTCAGACTGTATGCTAACTAGTGACTTCATGATCATTAAATTCACCTGCAAATTCATCAGACCAAGGACTTCAAAAATGCCATCTCTCAGGCGAAAGATTTCGCAGTTAATTTGCCAGGCGGAGAGCTCTTAATTGAGGAGCAAGATGCTGTGATCAGCCTGTTAGAAACGTTGAAGGAACGCAAACGGTGAGTCTAACTCGGCGCAGATCTTGTTGTCATTTGTTGAGCCTCGTTTTCCAGCGTGCAACTCTCCGAATTTGCTGCGAGAAATGTGGTTTCTTCATCTTCAGCGCTCAACATGCAGATGGAAATTGATTCAATGGCGTCGACTCCGTTCCACCGTGACGAGTGAACCTTGATCGTGATTGACAGCCAACGACGGCTAATTTAGAATCTGACCATGTCGCAACTACAGCGCGAAGCCCAGGCCGACGGGAGTATCTGTCAGTTGCCTCCAAACGTATCCCATCGTTTCGTGTTTTTTATCCACGATTTAGTGAATTCTGTGCTGGCCACGTCATCACCTTCCTTCTCTTCGCAGTTTCACAGCTCTTATCTTGATTTGCTTTTAAATTTCCTTTATCTTGTTGTTAATTTAGGCCCCGCTTTCCTAATGTGGACCCCAGGTCCTATCTCCCCTCGAACTTCGTCTCTAAATCTGCCAGAGGAAAGATATACCCGAAGGAGTCCAGTGGTCACTTGGCTGTCTCCGCAAGAAAACGATGTGTTTGGTTCGTGGGACACCCTTACCGCCAAATGGATTTCTCAGGAAGTCTTAGACTCTCCTGCATTTCGTCTATGCAAACCGCCGGACGACTCATCACAAGTTCCACCTCTTCCCAGCCAAAATGAGACGGAAGAAGCATACTTGGACAACAGTTGTGGGTCGAAAATCAGCCCAACTGTGGAGGAGAGTGATGGCTCATTCCTCATAAGATTGTAAGTTTTCAAAAGTATCTCGTTTACCATCTGCTCAATCTCAATCCCAGCACCGTACCTGATATCACAGACGATGCATTTTTTCTTTTGCAAATGAACGACGCCTCTGGAACTGTCCTCTCTTCCCCTATTTTTAAACTCAGTTGTTCGTCACTCTATCCTTTATATGGTTTTTCGATGTTGACAGTGATGTTGATCAGCTCGTCCCATTCATGTAGGAGTTCGCACTTGCCTGCCACCTCAGAAATTCTTTGCATTGGAAAGTGAACCACAAGGATCACTTACCACCTTCACCTCCCGTCAGCCTTCACCTGTGGCTGGATATTCTATTTTCTTGATCATCCTATGCGTGTTACTCACGCTAGCTCCTCTCCTATGGCTATGTCATCATCGAAAACATGTACAAATGTACTTTAGGAGATTGAGAGTATCTCAAACATCCACTCCTGCCCTCCTTCAAAAAATCGATCCTGGAGATGGGACATCCGTTCCGATCCCTGTATTCATGCCTCAAAGAAGATCTCGAGCACCTAGTCAGTCGATGAGGCAACTCTTCCCCCCTTCATTGCTTGGCGGAGCAAGTGGAGTACATCAGCCGCTGCATCCAGGGAGTTCGCGCAGTTTTAGGTTGCCTAGTCGTTATTCCAGAGGCTCGACCTATCCTTACTTACCGGCCATCCCTATATCTTCAAACACTTTTATCGATGAAGGAGATGCGGTGACAACGAACCCGGCTCAGAATAATATCCATATTTCACGTCGCCCACTACTACCTCCTGGACTTGTGAGCGCTCCACTAGGAGTGCACCTTCGTCCCTCTGATTGAGGATGATTGCGCTTTCTTCTGGTTGATTAACTAGCTCCGCAGAAACAGTATTACTTAATAACATTAATCCCTCTGTAGGTAATAGTTATTGTTCTTGAGACGGTCCGACAACGTGTCACATCCTACCTCCTCCGGTTGTAGTGCCCTCCCCCCCGTATCTATTAGCTGCATCTTGAGATTTTTGCTACATGCGTGGATCCAATAAGATCAATATTCAAAGAATAAGCTGTGTCACAGTGTGATCTTATTTCATGCAGTTGAATTCAACAACTATTGCAGCTTATGTATACGCAACTGGCTGATATCGGTCATCTTCCGAGTCAACGTTACTATCTTTCCGTTTGGCTTTCTTGATGACCTCCAGAACTCTTGTCCCGCCCATTTATCCACCTGCTAGCCATGAGCAATGAATAGCTTACAGTAAGCCAAGCGACGGTCGACGGCCAACCTGTCAACTCAACTGGGCTTGCGGCTCTTGTCAACGAGCTTTATCTCAGACTTACTTTCCAGCCATTCCTCTTGCTACCTTGGGGATAAAAACAGATCCCGAGACACGTCGCGCACAGCCAAGGGACTCCCCACAAGTATTCCTATCCTCAGGTTCGAGATCTCTTCATTGACAGAGAGGAGTTGGGGGACAGAGCTTATTCAGTCTTGTCCTCAATTACGACGCATTGTTTGTCTCGATGCCAGACTATCAGATTCCTCTGTGGTCACCGCCATTACTTAAATAGTGTCCTCGTTTAAAGACCCTTGTTTCCTGGAGGATAAGTATGTGCGAGAGGAGGATGGTTAAAGTAATTGTATGACCTAACAACACGCTCATTCAAGTGTTATCGCAAAACAATCGCTCAAGAAAAATTGCACCTTAAATATAATTACATTTCCTGGTAGATAGGAAGTCATTAAATCAAATGAGAGAATCTCAGGTTACAAAAGTGATTCCTTAAGTTTGTAGGTAGCCCACAGTTTCTGTCACAGCATCAGGAGATCTCAACAGTATCGTGTCCAAAAATTGAAAGAAAAATTGGCCGGAGTAACCAAAGGCACCTATGTACTCTGTAGACAATGCTTAACCCTAGGAAAACAATGGAATTTCACTTTTTGTAATGGGAAAGGTGCTTTTAAATCACAAGATGTCATGGTGCAATACTGCAGAATCAGGTTCACTCTGAGGCAGCACAAATTTAGCCTTGCATTTTCTTACATTCAGAAGCTGTAGGTTTACACCGCTGAGGTGTTTGTGGGTTCATCCAGGGTATATTGGGGTAGTTTGGAGAGAACCAGCCACCCAATCGAGGCGACGGGTTTGTGGCTCCGGGTCAGCAGCGCACTTGATCCTGAACAGTCAAATGAATACCTGTAGCCACAAAATTTTAATCGTTGACCTTAAGATGCATATGAAAAGATTGACACAGATGATGGAGGCTGTACAAAATTTCTCATCAACAAACTAGGAAGGAAAAAAAAAGTCAGACCATTTGCAAATTGCAGATTGTATAGAACTTTACAGAAAGTAAATAAAGCAAAGTGAAAAAGAGGAACATACAGATTGACAATAAGTAAGTATTGACATACATCAGCAAACTCTAATTTTTGACATAGTGAGTTATAGCAAGTTATAGTAAGTTATAGCATGGGTCCCTATCTCTGTAAGTACTACAGAGATAGGGACCCATGCTAAACTTACTATAACTTGAGTACTACAGAGATAGGGACCCATGCTATAACTTACTATAACTTGCTATAACTCACTATGTCAAAAATCAGAGAAGGTAGTGGATGGGTTGCTTAAGTTCGTTTTTATGGGAAGTGGAAGACCTGTCAGCATTGACTTAATTACCCTTTAAATTCTATGAGCTGATTTTCCCGGATTTTTTCATAATTGATGATGTCGAGATTGGCTGTAGTTGTTAGGGGACGCTCCGCGTCCTCCAATGTTTCCTCCGATATTTCTCCGTCACCTCTGTATATTCCTCCTCATTGTCGCCAGTCCAAGACGGAGTGCACTCGCGGTTCCGATACCAGAGTCCGATGATCACGTGACGTAACATTCCTATCACTGTTTCACCATTCTCCATCTTTTTCATCATTTCATTATTTTTCATCATTTTATTATTTCCACTCGGATTTTTGGTATATAGACATGCATCCCACCTTAGCAGGGCTTTATCCTTTTCTTTTAGGATCCCCTGCTAGGTGCGCTTTCCTGTCGTATTTTATGTTTATATATATGTTTAGGAT
>Ga0193743_1000321_pt1 | contig 37588 bp, 37 predicted proteins | sample L2c2metaG_FD_143038 | JGI IMG/M metagenome (GOLD analysis project Ga0193743, IMG submission 143038) | Soil microbial communities from a riparian zone of the East river system, Colorado, United States - L2c2 | ecosystem: Environmental > Terrestrial > Soil > Riparian zone | place: USA: East River... | reverse complement strand
ATATAAACCTAGCATAGACGATTGTACTCTTTAGACAATCTTTATTAGCAATAATATCGAAGTTAGCCATCTGCTTATCCTCTCCGCTCTCAAACCTTTAGACAATACTTGACCTTTACCGGTTAAGCACTCTTTAGGCTCAGCCTTTAAGGACCCAGATGCAGAACCGACTGTTACAATCATGACTGTAAAGTCTGAATTGTTCGAAGTCGTAACAAGATAAACCATACTGGTCAAAGAAGACTCTTGAGCACATCAAAAAGGAAATGAGCCAGGCTATACCAATGGTGGATGAAGAGGTGTTCTTGTGAGTGCTTTAAATCATTATTGTCAAACTACTGGAGGAGACGTATAGGCAAATTACCCAGATGTAGTATCCACCATCAAGTCATAGCTACAAAGGATTTGAGAAAATAGGGCACATGTTTCTGTCACCACTGCATGAGGAATCATGCTAGCAACAATAATTTCATCAGTGCCAGAGATTCTAGAGGAAAAGTTTAAGGATGGGTCTACCTTCCGTGCATCAGAATCCTTTGTTTGTAAATGGTTGCATGACACTTTGAATTGGTTGAGGAGGAAAGGGACACAAGCTGCCCATAAGCTACCTAATATTGGAAGACCAGTGCAAGCGCTCATTTCTCCAAAAGGCCAATGTCATCAAGGAAGAGGACATCCCAGCATCACTATGGGTCAATTCCGACCAAACACAAGTCGTTTATGCCCCTGGAGACAAAATGACATGGGCAGCTACTGGTTCTAAGCAGGTTGCAGTTCATGATAGTGAGGAGAAGGGGGCATTCACCCTTCTTGTCTCTATTGCAAGCGATGGGACTGTTTTGCCAATGCAGGCAATCTACAGTGGAAAAGCTGAACGCTCTCGCCCATCTTCCAAATCCCCACACTATGCTGAACTCATTGAAACAGGGTTTCTACTAGAAGAGTCTGTAACAACAACATATTGGTCAAATCACAAAACCATGCATTCATTTGTTGATAAGATTCTCGCACCTTATTTCCAGGAAGCGAAATCCACGCTTGGGCTACCTCCTTCACAGAAATCTTTGTGGACGATCAATGTATGGTCTGTGCATCGATCCAAGGAGTTCAGGCTCTGGATGAGATGCTTTCATCCAAATATTATTCTTGACTTTGTTCCTGGTGGTTGTACAGGAGTTGCACAGTGTTAGGGGACGCTCCGCATCGTCCAACGTCTCCTCCGATATTTCTCCGTCACCTCTGTATATTCCTCCTCATCATCGCTAGTCCAAGACGGAATGCACTCGCGGCTCCGATACCGGAGTCCGATGATCACGTGACGTAGCATTCCTATCACTGTTTCACCATTCTCCATCTTTTTCATCATTTCATTATTTTTCATCATTTTATTATTTTGACTCCGATTTTTGGTATATAGACATGCATCCCACTCTAGCAGGGCCTTATCCTTTTCTTTTAGGATCCCCTGCTAGGTGCGCTTTCCTGTTGTATTTTATGTTTATATATATGTTTAGGATCCCCTGCTAGATCTCGACTAAGTTGTCCGCAGTTGCCCTAACACACAGCCCTGTGATGTTGGAATTCAGAGACCATTGAAGCTGTCCATGAAGAGGACTTACCACAAAGACATTGTATCTGAAGGTTTAGAACAAATCGATGTGAAAAGCAAGGTTATAAGCATCAACAACAGAGTGCCTACTCTATGCGATTGCAGTACCCGTTGGATATGGAAAGCATTCAAGACGATAAGCAATAAGGATCTAGTAGAGGAAGTTAGTGAATGACCTTTCGAATGAAGGTATATTCTTATGGTTTGCCAGGATTTTAAAAATTGTGCTGTCAGAGAGTGGTGCTGTTGCACATGCAAAGCTTTGTGAGCTCAAACAAACTGACCCCAGCTTCTGGAATGAACTCACCACAAAACAATCCAAGGAAGATGTCCCCGCTGAAAATATCGCACAGCCTGAGGATGTTGACAAAGATATTGGCCACATTGATGACAGTGATGTGCCATTGGAGGTGTTGGTGCAGCAGCTTGCAGGTAGACCAAACACAAAAGGTGGTTACATTGTCAACAATGGCGGTGGGTTAGTTTTGAACGTGCTTGCTGAGCAGTTTGACAAGGTGGTGGAAGCAGTTGAAGAGAAAGATGGAGTTGATAAGGAAATTGGGCATGGAAGTGATGTAAACAAGCCAATCAGCTTTATAATGCAAAGCCCTTCTGGATGCACGGTGATGAGAACTCTGACAACAATATCTAGAATCTTGAAGTGCTATCCTGTTGATTCTTTTAGTTTCTTGTGAATTTGTCTCAAAAATGAGAGTAGTCTACTTTAGCATAGTTCTTTTGTGGATTGTTAAGCTCAAAACCAAGAAATCAACCCCTGGTATTTTTCAAGTGCAACCTTGCTTTAAATGTTCTCCCTTCATTGCAGTTCAGCTCAAATAAGATATGGGCACCTGGAGGGCTCGAAAAAACCAGGTTTTTATAATGGATTTTTGATGCTGGCCACCCTTTCTGTGATGTGGGACATGCAACCAATTTCGGCCATGTCCACTAGCCATGTGTCATGTGATGGCTGAATTGAATAAAATGGTACAGCATTAATAAAAGAGCGGCTCACCCAGAATGTGAGAAATGAGAGGTGAAGAGTCGTTCTTAGTGCTTTGAAGTCCGGTTGCAAGACCGCAAAAAGACTGCAAACTGGACCGGACCAGGACTGCAAAAGACCAGACCAGCAGTCTGGTCTTTTGGATTTTGAGATTTTAGGACAGCAAAAAGACTGGTCTTACTGGACCAGTTGTGTCGGTTGGGACTGGTCTCCTGTACTCCTATAAATACCCTTTATAAGGCAGCTGAGAACATATTATTTAGACAAAAACTGACAAAGTTACAGTCAAAACTATAAAATATTGTACAAAACAGTAGATGTACTGGAATACTTTTATAAATACATCAATTCTCAACGTAATTTAATGTTCTTGGACTCGTTTAAAAGCTAGAGGGTATGTTAATAACTTTACCGATTTATAATCTCATAATTCGACACATATTTTGTTGAAAGACCGGTCCTAAACTGGTTGTAAGTGGTTCAGACCAAGACTAATCTAAGGACTGCAAAAGACCGCGGTCTTTGGTCTTTTGTGGTCCTGGTCCAGTCTATTTGAGTTTTAGAAAGTAGGTAGACTGGTCTCGGTCTCAGTCTGTGTGTTTTGGGCAAAAAAACCGGACCGGACCGGACTTCAAAGCACTAGTCATTCTCACATCTGGGTGGCATTAGAAACTCAATTGTGAAACACGGTGAAACATAACAAACAGGATGCAAGTACACCTTGTGACGAGGGCGTGGCTGAAACAGCTGCAGACCTCACGGTGGTTAGTCTATAGTAAACAAGTTTGAAGAATAACTAAAGCATGATCAGAAGATAAGATATGATCAAGAGATCAAAAGATCAAAAGATTGTTGTTTCTATAAGATAGAGTTCAAAGTAAAGTTCAAAGAAGAAGAGTGTGTGAAGGATTAAAAATCGTAACAATAATATTCCTCCTGAAAATGAGTATGGGTGGTGGTGATGAACACACACATATATATATATATATAGTACTTCTGGGATATTGTAGTTACTAATTACATTGTAATGCTACTATAAAGCTACATAAGACTTGTGTATGCAAGAAAAAGAAGCAGAAATAGTGGAATAACCGTGCACGTCATCACGGACAGCGAGCGCGCATAAAGGTACACGCGCCAACGATGGGTGTCTGCATTTGGAATGGAACGGTGATGGCAAGACGTCCATCAACGCCGCCGATGCGGTTACCTCCCGATGCCAACGTGATAGGGAGGTGTATATACACCATAATGATTTCAGCGAACAAAGCCCTCTTATAAGACCGAGTCAATCGATCACTGACCATTAGAAGCGTCATCCACCAGCGCGTTTCTGTGGCGGTGACCCCGATAGCCGTTGTCGCTGCCGGAGTTTCCAAATCCCAAACTTACTGGCGCCCGGGGTCCTCCTCACCCGAAGCGATAGCCTGGATTTGGCAGGCTCCGGGCTCTTATTTGAATCTCCGCTTCAACATTGCGTGTTCATGCCCCTCCTCGCAGTGAGCCACCTGTCTCTCCTCCCCCACAATGAGCGCCAATCAGCGTCCGGTGCTTGTTCTTCAGCCTTCGGTTAATACAACAACGTGAGTATTCACATTTATTGCATATATTGCTCCTAATATACCCCTCCATCTAAGGGTGACGACAACGACAACAACAACAACAACCTATGCACCGATTCAATTACCTCCTCTACCACCACCTTCTTCACCAAAGGATCCAAAAATCTACCCACTTCTTCATGCCAACATACCCAAATCTCTCCGTAATTTCCCCCTTGTCTTTCCGAATGGTTCATGCGCCACCTTTCGTGACGGCGACGGTGGCGAGGAAGATATGCAAGAAGAGCATGAAATGGTCTCAGGGAAGGGCTGGCGTATGCTTAAACGAGATGAAGCAGTCAAAGAAACGCACGTCCTAGGCCTTGCTGATGCTGTTGAACGGTATGGGAAGAAACGTTCCCACAACTCCGATAACATGATGGAAGGAATCGAAATTAGTTCCGATCCAAACGTAATATCGCACCCTCCGCGAAAGAAAGCCAGAGCCACGCCCCTTCCTCAGATCTCAACTGTAAACGCAGCGGCACCTCCTTCTCCTCTGCCATCGCCCCATGGATCTCCCTCTCCCGAAAGTATTTGGCCCTCAGCACCTCCAAGTGGGGCATCCTCACCATTGCCCCGAGCACCTTTGCAGCCAGATTTATCGCTGACAACTCTTTTAACTCTGCCATCGTTGCTTTCTCATTTCACGACCCTTCCTGCGCCTCTGCAAAGTCACTTCCTTTTGACCTTGCTTCGTCACTCACCACTTCCGGTCATCCGCACCTTACACGCCGTTTTAACCCCAACTCTTGCTCGCGACTTCCTTACCTTACTTCCGCCAGAACTCGTGTCACACGTATTGAGCTACCTTCCATTCTCCACGCTTGCTCGCGCCTCTCGCGTTTCCAGAGCTTGGCGGGCCATCATCGACTCTGATCCCGTACTATGGCGTGATCTCCTCAAAAGCACAAAGATATGGTTTGGTGGTGACTCTGAAAATTCATTTGCCAACTCTATATATGCTCGACGTCGTCATGAACAAAGGTCCCCATCATTTGTCCCCGACCCTCTTCCTCTTCCCCACCCTTACAAAATGCTTTTCAAATCGAGGCTGCTAACACGTACCCGTTGGGTGAACAATCCGGATCCTAAACATGTATCTTTCCCCGCCCATGGCTCTTCTGTTGTCACATGTCTTATATTCTCTCACGGCCGTATCATATCTGCCTCTGATGATCATTCAATTCGTGTCTATTCACCTGTGACGGGCGAGCTTGTTCGCTCCCTTGAAGGTCATGAAGGAGGCGTCTGGGCTTTAGCAGCTTGTAAGGACGCACTTGTTAGTGGGTCAACAGACCGAACAGTTCGCATCTGGGACCTTTCTACTGGTAAATGTACTCATGTCTTCGGCGGTCATACAAGCACTGTGCGATGTTTATCGATTGTGAAACCTGAACTCATTGATGTCGAACATGATGGCGTTATTATCAAAGAGAAATGGCCCAAGCGACCATTGATAGTTACTGGCAGTCGTGATCATTCTTTGAGAGTTTGGACTTTACCTCGGCCTGGTGACGCTGAATTCAAATGTTTTGGCCCGGATGAGACAGAGGTCGATCTCGGTGAAGTTTGTGTAAGTGAACAACATGGTTATCTATCCCGACTTCTAGAACTGATTCCTTGAACATGATTTAGGATGCTGAAGAGAATCCTTACCATAAATTACATCTAGAGGGCCATGATCATGCGGTACGAGCGCTGGCAGCTAGAGGAAGAACGTTGGTATCTGGAAGCTATGATTGTACCGTTCGTATCTGGGATATCATCACTGGTGCTTGTAAATGGGTCTTAGCGGGACACACGCAAAAAGGTCGGATGCAGTTATTATATTGTTCTATCCAAAGCTCAACGTATCAATCAATTATTTTCCTTCCAGTGTACAGCGTCGTTCTTGATTTAGGTCGGAATCAAGCTTGTTCAGGATCTATGGACGGAACTGTGCGCGTATGGAATCTTCAAACGGGCCAATGCCAATATGCCCTTACGGGGCATACGTCTCTTGTTGGGTTGCTAGGCCTGTCGCCGTCGCATCTCGTTTCTGCCGCTGCAGACTCGACACTCCGTATCTGGGATCCCGATACTGGAGACTTGCGGCATACACTCGCAGCACACACTGGCGCAATCACGTGTTTCCAACACGATGAATTCAAAGTGCTTAGTGGATCGGACGGAAATCTTAAAATGTGGAATATTCGCGACGGCACAGTTGTTAGAGATCTCTTGACAGGTATCACCGGTGTCTGGCAAGTTGTCTTTGAAGGCAGGTGGTGCGTGGCGGCTAGTAACAGAAACGATACCACCGTGTTAGACGTTTGGGACTTTGGCAACGAGGATGACGAAGAGTGGCTGGGTGAACCACCTGGGGGGCTGTACGATGAAGACATTTTTAGTGATGACGGTTTCGAGGACGATGAGGATCAGAAGACTAAAAACTTGACTGGTATGGAAGATGAAGATGACGAGCAAGAGCAAGCGGACATCGATGCGATGGATCAGGATCTTGTCCCTTCCGAATCTGACTCTGTGCTAGAAATCGAGTTTGACGAAAGTGGACTAGAAATCCAACAACAGCCCTACGGAAGCGTCAACGTAGAGATATCTGAACTACCGGACACTTTGAGGTCAGAAGGCATCGATGCATCCAGGTGGGCTCCAGCCGCAAACGTGACTAACCTCACAGCCACTCCTTCTCGGCCCTCACAACATCGTTCAGGAAAGGCTGGCGGAGGCGCAGCGGCAGGCCCTTCTCGCGGAATACAATTTGGCGCGGCAGATCTGTCTTCATCATCCACTTCTGGCACTATGAGACTACCTCCCAATGACGAGACACCAACCCGGCCACGAATACGAAATCATGGCAGTCGGAGGCGTTGAGATTTTGTTCCATGTTTATGACAATAATATTTATTCATCTCCTGCGTCCCTAATGTGTTCTCCCTCTTCATCACTCTCTCACGCACTGTTTTCATACGCATTCCTGGTCCAGTCATAAATACTTTCATCTGAATAACAAAAGGGTTTTCACCATGCACGTTTGATACCTGGATATCTCATCAATAGACGATTAACCTATGTTGTATTGTACTCTTTGTACCCTGTGCATGAGTTCAAGAAGCTCATGTGGCTTTGAAAAGTAAATACGTTATTTGACCTCTTGTTCCGGGGGCAACCTCTTCTTATACATAAGCCTGGGTGACGAAGTTGAGCCATGTGCTATGCTTTTCCCTGGGCCGCAGGAATGACGAAATGTAGACTGAGGTCGTGGTCAGACAACGTACTTGTGGAGTATTATCAGGCAAAGATAAAGGTAAGATGGTCATGCGACCATGTCAAAGATTCAAAGCACCTCGAAAGTCTCCCATTGAGTCCAGACCGTGGCACTTGAGATGATTCGGAAATGGACATCTGATAATGTTATCGGAATAATCCGATGAGAGATAAGCGTTGCTTCAACCTTTTCAGTTCTGACATTCACAGACAGATGGAATCGACCAATATCGGAGGCGACCTGGAGAATTTTTGATGCAGTATCTATGATTATAAACATGTGAGAACGAGCTAGTTACGTCACTAGAAAGTCTCATCCATTCAATTATAAACATACTTCAAAGCAGCACAATATAAATACACCAAACGATGGAGCCGGTCAAGTGGTGTTGCAATACGCTTCCGAATCGGAAAAAGATTGTTCGCATAGGCCCTAATCGGCAAGCAAGCTCGACCTTCACACTCGATCAGATAGTAAGGCCTTGTGTATTTTGACGTCCTCTTTGGGTCTAGATGTAGGGCAGAGAAAAGGGTTGATTAGATGTTCAGACCAAAGCTAAAAGAAAGTGAACTCACCGGCTCTGTGCATCAACGGCGACAGAACCAAGGCGCTGTACGACCCGCATACCAGAGCTGACGCGTCCAAATATTGTGTGCTTGGCGTCTAAATAGGGCGTTGGGCCTAGAGTAATGAAAAATTGGGAGCCTGTAGAAAAGGATGAGTGTCAAATGATCAGTTACCGAATATGTAATGAGAGGTATGATCTTTCCACCATTTGTATTCGGACCCGCATTCGCCATCGCCAGGATGCCTGCCCCTGTGAATCTCAACTGCGGATGTATTTCATCTTCACTATGAAAAAAAAAAATACACACACGGTGGGGATCGGTACCGGTAAAAGAGAAGAATGATACAGTCCTTACGCACAATCTCTGACCATAGATACTCGTTCCTCCTCTACCGGTTCCCGTCGGATCTCCACCTTGAATCATAAAATCCTATTTGTCATAAGTGGACGAGTCTTGTGTACAAATGGCGACATCTGAACATACAGAGATGATGCGATGGAATGCGATTCCGTTGTAATATCCTCGTTTTGCAAGTTCTGCAAAGTTTTGGCATGTCTAAATCAGACATTTAGCTATACATGGACTCGAACCAAAAAAAAAAGCATACGCGGGGTGCATGGTCCCAATACAACTCCAGTTGTACATCACCCAAACTCGTCTGAAGTACGACTGAGTCCATTATTGCTGTACATAGCTTGAGTGGTTATAGAACTGGAGCGCTGAGGATGAACGTACTTTTTAAGGGGTTCCCACGTGAGATCGTTACCTCTGACAATTCCCTAGGTTTGTTTGAACACTCGTCCTGATTGTAGAGGGCATACATAGATCGTTAGAGATTCATTTTCCTTTAAGTTGGAGATGAGAGCGATCATCCAATGCGTTTCATCCGCTTCGGTCACAGGTAAAAAGGAATTTTACATCTAATTTTGTTTACAAAATTACAAGTACCTCACAGTTGCTTGGTTCTCGCAGTTGACAACGAAGTAATCTCTCAAATATCAAAGGGATTGATGGTACTTGTTGGAATTGGCGCAGGTCTATGCTTTCTTTGCGGTTCTCTATGGATTTTGACCTTGAATTTCTTTTCTTCTAGAATAGATGACAATGATACCGATGTGTCAACATTGTCAAAAAAGATGTTCGTAACCCAAAAAATTCCTTCCGAGATCGCTCCTCAAGAACTTGCTACGTTGTTATTGTTGGAAAATAATTTATCGCTCATATCATCCTTCTCTAGCCTCTCGCTCCGTGTTTTCGCGGACCCGTCTCATCCGGAGAAGATGTGGAAAGCCAACGTGAAAGATATTGATGGAGATGTACTATGTGTATCCCAATTTACGTTATTGGCGAACACGAACAAAGGAAACAAACCAGATTTCCACCGAGCCATGGTAAAGCACCTCATACTCTAAGTCGTGGAGTTTTTGCAGTCTCACAAAAGGATATGAAAGTCCACGGAGCCGTCACGGCGTCTCTACGCCACATTCCTGGATGCCCTTAAGGCTTCTCACAAACCACACAAGATACAAGGTGAGCTTCCTTGTCTTTTCGCTCAACGTGATTTCTCATCCACCTCAACAGACGGTAGATTTGGAGCTATGATGAGTGTAAACTTAACAAACGAGGTATTCTGGACGATTGCATTTGGGAAAATTATTAGCCTTATCTGACTCACCCCTTTGTCTCCCTTAGGGGCCTATTACATTCACCCTAGACTCTCGCAAATTTGAGTACGTTGAAGTCCCGGAGACCACCAAAACCTCGAGAACTTTGAACAATAGTGTCCAGTTAGAGGCAACACCCAGTGGAACAATGTGAGTTTCGCCAATATATTTACACTTGAGCTCTTGCGAACCTTGATATTCATATATGGAAGTACGACGGATTCGTCATGATCGTCTGCCATCTGTGGCTGAATGAAAAGATGAAAAATCGGAAATCACTGACACGGTGTCAGCGGGAACACAAAGGAATCAAGGATCATATCGATGACGCAGTGCTCATAATTAAATCTTACGGCCTGATCCTATAGGAAGACTTCAATTGATCAATAAGAAGAGAATTTGTCCTCCATCCTCGGTGTTCCAGTGTTGCAGAATGTCAAGCGACGGTCAGCTGGCGGCTGACCAGTGTTAATAACTTCTACTCCACGTTTATTTGAGACCTTGTAGCTGCAATGAAGACGCTTCGCCTGCTTGCACCCCTTACTCTTGCAACCCTATCAGTCAGACGCGTTAATCACTTTGCAGGCTTTGCCCTTTCAAACAGTGTTGGTGGGACTGCATCTTATACCTGTCGAACTCAGGCTCAAGTAAGTGAAGCTTTCAATTTAATAGGCTTTTAGTGACCATGGGCATCCAGTGGAATGCAATAGCGGAGAATGCGAAGTCTTCAGGCTTTGAATCAATCAGAATAACTGGATTTGATTGTAACGCGTTGGACAGGGCCTCTTCTGCGGCCACAACGCAAAGATTGACTATCCTTCCTGGCATCTTTTATACCGTAATCCCCCTTCTCCAGCATCTTTACCTTGGGTGGCTGACCCTTTTGATAGAGGACCGCTGCCTCTAGCCAGTCGTCTATCCTGTAACTTGAAGCAATCTACAATCTCGTGTCAATAATCGCTGATTGACTGCAACAGTGCTGACGTTAAAACCTTCAATATTGCATATGAAAAATATGGCCCCAGCCTCTATCTTGGTCTCACTGTCGGAAACGAAGTAAGTAATTTTTTTGTAAATAAATAGTTTGCATGCCTTACTCAGTGGTTGTTACGTCTAGGTAAAAGACAATCCCAGTAATATCATGGCAGCAGTTAATGAAGTTCGCGGTGCGTAGTTGTCACTGGACTCGGCGTTGCGTCCCAATTTCTTATCGAGCGTCTTTCTAGCGAATCTTGAGGCATCTGGAATATTCCTCCCTGTCTCGACCGTTCATACCTGGGTCGATATTCGATCTTTTGTCAGGGTGATTTCGTTGGAGCCAACGCTCAGTAAGCTTCATCTCTTTTCTCGATAGGTATTATTTTTTGATTAGACTTTTGATAGCGCATTCTATGACGGAAACGTGACAGCTGACAATGCAGGGGATTTTGTATTTAATATTGTGGTACCCGCCCTGAAAGCCACATGTCCAGGGGAAAAAATCATGATTACGGAGTACGTTTGAATGGGACAGTATCCACCGTCTGGTTTTATTCAAATTTGACCATTGGCCTCCAGATCTGGATGGCCGTCGCGTGGATCATTGAACGGACCTACAGTGGCTTCTATACCCAACGAGCATGCCGCTTTGGTCAGCCTCAACTGTGCCAGCGGTGGGGACACGAGTGTCTCTGTCTTCGCCTTTGAATACGACGATCAACTCTGGAAGGCGAACGACAACGAGCGAAGCTTTGGCATGTTTGGGAAATTTAATGGGGGCATTCTTGCTTCCTGTCAATATTGACATGTGTCAACTCTTACAACAAAGCTGGATAAAGAATTGCGTTTCTGACTCTTGCCACCTACATTTCTGTCTGATGCTGCATAGCTATATCCAACCAATGTTCTGGAAGGAGCGGTGTGGATATATGTGAAGGATATATGCTGTACACTCTGGTTGCTAACGAAAGCAACTTGGCATTTACCCGAGTAAGGGGCTAGTTGCGGACAAACAAAGACAAGTCCATTCAGGACTTGTATTTCTCTCGTTTCGTCCCCTAACACCCTAACTAATTACATTTTATGGGTTTTCTGTGGCACTGTGTTGTCAGTTTCTCTTGAAACAGCTAATGACAATCAACTTGTAATGACATGTGTATGCTGGTCAAAGGTGGAATTTACTACAATGCCATTGCAGTTCAAACTCAGGTGGTCAGCACAACGGAGCCTCCCGCAGCTGGCGGTCCTTGATTAAGGCCTTGAGGGATCTTAGACACAATGAGGACAATTATCTCAGCCGGGGTATGAAAATATTGTCGTGTTGTTAATCATGTAGAATCCGTTCTCATCATCAGCCCTGCCCTGATTCGTTTTACTCGTCACTTCACCTCGCGATTAGCAAATAATGTTTAGGTGCCTCTGAGCCTACAGGCACCCAAGGTCATGTTGTCGCTTGCACAAGCTTATCACGGGTCGACTTGTCGTCACATGGGAGTGCAAACCTGGCTGTGTCGTCTGTATAAAATCTTTGGTCACATTGCCCTGGACCCGAGCTCAGGCTGTGTTTACTAATTTTGCCATGGCTGTTATCGATATTGAGCCGGCCGTATGGGTGTATTCGCAACTCCTTCTGGGATATTTGTCGCCTATCAAATGGTATGAAGTATTGTCACCTCCCAATTAGCAGTCACTCTGTCTATCAGTCACTGCCTCAACGGGTCGGAATTACCAAACAGGCAACGAGCGCTAAGAATTACTTTGCACACGTTTTTCCGACATGAGTCAGGGACATGGATGACAACGGTCAACCTCAAGTTTGAAGACGGTCGTTTACACTACCCAACACCATGTTCAAGTTGCGCAAGGCCATCGAACAGTTCAAGACTGATTTCAAGGAACTAGATGGTACGTCTTCTTGGGATGCAAACAAACATGGCCTTACCATTCTTAAAAAGAAAGACCAAGCAGCAGTCTGCACTCGGACACGTCATCATCTCGAACCACTTCGGACGACCTATCAAGACACAGAACATCTCCACAAAACATAGCAATCAGAGATTTACCTGCCATCCCGCTTGACGATTCCAATGACAATGAGGCCGTTACCCCACTACAGAAGAAAAGCCTCTTTAAGAGCCTTCAGCATAACCCCTCTCTCGTATCTCCAAACCAAATTTTGCCCCCAATAGAGAGTGGCCCTTCACGCCGAGAAAGACCTGAATCTCTTAAATCGACTGCAATCGTGGGAGGTCCTATCCCTGTAGATCCTATGAGCAGAGAGTTTACAAAGGTTTCTGCCCTATTAAACAGCTCAAAGAAGAAACCTAGAAACTCTATCTCTTCGAACCATTCAAGCGTTCCGTCCATCGAGATCTTTCCTCCCGCCACTCATTCAGAAGTCCTTTCCGAAGCCTCTCAACAAATTTTTTTCAATCTTCCGCCAAGTTTTTGGAAGGCATCGAATCCTTCTTCCAAGATAACGAACGGTAATGCCGTCTCGAGTACGCCTCTAGTGAAAGAAATGCTCGAATCTTTTTCAAATTCTACATCACATAATAGCTCTGAAGCTGATGACAGGCCGATGGAATCAATACAATCCCCTGTAACACAAACGTCTCGACAATCTTCTGAATCGTCGCTTCACAACGACGATTCGGTGATTCAAACAACCTTTTCAACAGTCATTAACGACAATAATGATCAACACACTTCAGAAACGAAGGAACGTTCAGACCCTATTCCAACTACACAACCTCTCCCTTTCACTTCCACTATGTTCTTAGAGAGGGAATCTGCATTTGAACTTCCAATTGTCAAAAGGGAACACAGCGTTCCTGGGGACTTCCCTTTGCCTGAGCCATTCACCCCTTCAAGCGTGCAGAGCCCGCCCATGGCAACGAAAACTTTACCTGACAGCAATCCTACCTCTCCTAAGGATAGCATTGTTATTAAAAAGGTAGAAACGAGACGAAAGCCGAGTTTGAACAGCCTAAACCCATTCCTTCTTGCCATGGCTGTTCCTCCGCAAACAACTTCAGCTGTTTCCGCGGAAGTCCCAGAAAAGGTCGAGCAGACAAAAACACCATGGAGACCGAAACCTTTACGATTGTTGCAGTCTATCGGGGAATCTAGCGACTCATTGCCAACCAATGGCCCTTCTGCCCCTTCTCCTGACGACATCTTCGCAACGGAAGAAGTCTTGGCTGGGAGGATGAAAGAATTAGGAAGGATGAGGAGGATGGAATCACGCAATCAATTGGCTCAATTCAGAGCAAGTCGTGAACAACCGAATCAAACGACTGCTACTCCCATACCCCAACTACATACACTTCACGAAGACAAGTCGTCAGACGTGACAGCATTGCTGAGAGAGGCATATCTAGAACGACAACAAGAACTTCAAACCCAACTTGACAAAGCTCTTGCTGAATTACGGGACGTAAAGGTGGAAAACAAACGTCTGACCGATGAGAATCAGTCTCAACGGCGTTCAATGTTACAACTCAAGACATCACTTGACGAAGCTAAACAGGCGCAGGAAAATTCGTCGGCTCAAATCAAAAACCAACTCCGTGTTGCTACTACGTCGCTGACTATCTTGAATAAGGAGAAGAAGGGATGGCAGGACAAGTTGGATTCGATGCAACATAAACTGAGCATAGCAGAACGACAAGTTCGATGTTTAGACCACCTGACACGTTATAAACTTGAGTCGCGCCAGGAAGCTGCCTACGGCCAGCCGAAGCGAAGAGGACTGTTAGCTTCTACCCCAGCGAGCACGGACGTCATCGGCACGATGGGTGCCCTAAACGAGGAAATTTATCAAACGTGTGTGCAGCTTGTTGAGGGTCTGGAACGTATGAGGCCACACTCGAACAAGTACAAGTTGCAAGCCCAGAAGGTGTTAGGTGATCACCTCACTGCGATGTTGGAAGCCCAGGCGACAGGGGCGATTGGTAGTTATAATATGCTGATCATGCAGGCTGTCCTTGAGGTGTTCATGGTCCATTGGTGTTCCTCAATAATCGAGGCCTTCTACCCCAAGCAGGAGTCCTTCGCCGATTTGTTAATTCAGCTCTCGGCAAAGACTACAAGGACCCCAGGTAAGTAGATGAAAACCTTTTTACAGATTCGATGCGGATTGTCATCCCATCTTGCTTTTCATTTATAGGATCGACTGCTATTTGTGGGAAGCAGATACAAATCGTTCAACCTAGTACACCTTACACTGATAATCTCAAATTTAAAGAATGGGTGAAGGAGATTATGAAAGAACTTGGATGGTTTTTGACGATTGGGGGACTGAGAGTCAAGCCTCTGCGTGGTCCAGTTTTCTCGACGAAAATTCTGGCTCTCGTCAATGCAGCTTACGAGCTAAGAACCGCCATGGCGGAAAAGGACATCTGTGGAGGTCTAGACGTCGTCATCGTATCTCCAGACACACCTTTCCAAGAGGACCATATGAAGGACGCTCATGCTAATCCTAGGAAAGGTGATGCGGATCAATCACATGTGGATTTTGTCGCTGGCACGAGCGGGATAGGTTTACACCGCAAAACGTCGGAAACAGTGAACGGACAATTTCAGTCCAAGATAGAGGTGGTGTTGAAGCCAAAGGTTATCTTGACTCGGGCTTTGAGTGTGAATGATTAACTGTCTTTCCTCTCACTAGATCATATATTTTGTTGGTGACGTTACACAGGAGTTACCTCTCGATTGCTGCTATCATGTTGGATATGCATCTGTCACCGTAGATCGGACTAAAACAAAGTTTTTTTTTGTTGGATTTATATGATGAACCCACTGATATTTATACCGCCTATTCGTCGCTACTTTCAAGGACTCTCTTTTGTAGTACTATCATTAAACCAACAATGGCATTGAACGTTGAACCCCCACCCCTTTTTTGGACACGCTTCTCTGACCATGTTTCCTCCTTTCCTCCTCCTCATCACGCCTGTGTGACACATTTCCACTGCCTGACCCGAATCTCGAAATTTCAAAAGGTGGTTTTGATGACCGTATCATTTGACTCTTGAGAAAGAGGGTGCCGGTCGGAGGTGCGGCGCTGAACCCTTTCTTAGCATTTTTTTGTTTTTTTTTTTTTTTTTTTTTTTTTTTTTTCGCGAAGACGATATTTATGTAAATAGCCATGAGTTCTGGATTTAGCCTCTGCATGACCGAAATTGTTGGTGTATCATAAACCAAGGATTCCAGCTAACATACTTGGAAATTACATTTGTGACAGTGTGCACCTGAAGGTCAGCCAAATTTTCTTCGCTAGCTGAAGTCCATTCGAAATCAACTCCAATATCCTCTCCAAACCCTTTATTCTCATCATGAACGGTCCTCAAAGGGTTTTTTTTTTTGCTCTATTACTAGAAACTCCTACCGATTGAAGCGTTCCATCCTTCGAGATCAGTTCCTTATAAACCCAAAAACAAGTCCTTTATGTAAGAATCTCCCCAACAGTGTATCTTTTCATGGATTGAATTCTTCCGCCTCATTTTTGAAGGTGTTTACGTTTTTGACAAATCTGGTGATGCTGTCGACGTCTCGAGTAATACGCCTCTAGTGACCGAATCTTTATCAAATTCTAACATCACATGAAGTCTACATAGGTATGTGACGGGCCGGTAATACTACAACCCCAAGCGTTCTTGTGGGACAAACAGTCATTAAATAACGACAACAATGATCAGCTTACTTTGGAAACGAAAAGAATGTACGGACCCTACTCCAAACTACACAATCTCCCCTTGCCTTCGATTGAGTTGTCAGAGAGAAATTTTACATTTACACCTCCAGAAAACACACTGTTGATAAAAAGATAGAAACGAGACGAAAGCCGAGTTGGAACCCATTCCTTCTTGCCAAGGCTGTTCCTCCAATAACTCCTCAAGTTTTTTCTGTGGAAGTCCCCGAAAAGTTCGGGCAGATAACTAGACCTGGGAGACGGAAACTTTTTCAATTGTTGCAGTCTATAAGCAAATCGAGCGACCTCTCTCCTGACGACGTCTTAGCTCAATCCAAAGTGAGTCCGGGACTACCGTCACAACGACCGCCTCAACCGAATCGAACGATTGCTACTTCCGAACCCCATTATACACCTCAAGAAGACAAGTCGTCAGATGTGACAGTGTTGCCGAGGGAGGTATATCTAGAATGGCAACAATCACTTCAAACCCAACTTGACAAAGCTCTTGCCGAATTGCGGGACGTAAAGGCGGAAAACAAACATCTGACCGATGAGAATCAGTCTCAGCAGCGTTCAATATCACAACTCCGGACTTCACTTGACGAAGCTAAACAGGCACAGGAAAATTCGTCGGCTCAAATCAAAAACCAACTCCGTGTTGCTACTACGTCGCTGACTATCTTGAATAAGGAGAAGAAGGGATGGCAGGACAAGTTGGATTCGATGCAACATAAACTGAGCATAGCAGAGCGACAAGTTCGATGTTTAGACCACCTGACACGTTATAAATTTGAGTCGCGCCAGGAAGCTGCCTATGGCCAGCTGGAACGAAGGGGACCGTTCGCTTCTACCCCAGCAAGTACGGACGTTATAAAATGCTGCTCATGCAGGTTGTCTTTGAGGTGTTCATGGTTCATTGGTGTTCCTCAATAATCGAGGCCATCTATCCGAAACAGGAATCTTTCGCCGACTTGTTAGTTCAGCTCTCGGCACGGACCTCAGGTGAGTAAATAAAAATTTCGCTGCGAATTAATTGATATCACCATTCTGCAGGATTGACCCCCATCTGCGGGAAGCAGGTTCAAATCGTTCAATCCAGTACAACTTACACCGATAATATCATATTTAACGAATGGACGAAGGACATTATTAAAAAACTTGAACGGTATTTGATGATTGCGGGACTGAGAATCAAGACTGAGTGTGCTCCAGTTTTCTCCACGAAAACTCTGGCTCTCGTCAAAGCAGCTTATGATCTAAGAACTGCCATGGCGAAAAAGGACATCTGTGGATATCTAGAAACCGTCATCGTAGCGGCATACACGGCTTTCCAAAAGGAATGGATGATGGACGCTCATGCTAATCCTAGGGAAGGTGATAGGGGCAAATACCATGTGGATTTTGTCGCTTGTACGAGTGGGATAGGTTTGTGGCGGAAAACGTCAGGTGGTCATTTTCAGTCTAGGAAAGATGTGGAGCTGAAGCCAAAGGTCATCCTGACTCAGGCTATGGAAAGATTGACTGTCTTTCACTAGATCGCATATATATTGTTGAACGCCAAATTTCCGGACGGCCTCTGCGCAAGATCCAAACACTTCCTGACCGGGCCTCGCTATTCCGTCCCGACTCTCCTGTCAAGGCTCGCACAGTAAAGACTGACTTACGGCTTCGCCAAAATCTATATTGACTTCCATGCCGTTCCATGGGTCAGAGTCCATAGCGGATTCTCAGTCATAGGCCGTACAGCGCTCAGCTGAGGTGTCCTTGTCTCTTCAGCTTCATCGACGCCGCCATCTCGCGTTGCTCAAACTTCGAGCCTGCTTTTTGTCACCCATCCCACAAATTTATCTTATTTCAAATTCATACATTGTAGTCTCGAGAAGTATCGTAGTCGAAGGAAATAGGAGGAAAATATCGCTGTGAACCCTTTCTTACTAAGAGGCTTTTCATGTTTTTTTTTTTCGCGAGCGTACAAAAGGATAGAATTTGTTCGACTCTGGTTGTTTCCACGATTATAAAGTTGATTTTATTTTCCTCCAGTATCAGGCCAAACATAGCACGTTTCGCTTTTACTAGCTTTTTCTCCTCGCCACCCAGACTTACTTCTCCATTTGAGATGCTCAGCATTCTGGCGGCCACTTCTACATTTGAGGTGGCCCCTGGTGTCACCGAAAGTACCAGTTATACACTTCGAACATGATATTTCAATGCTCTCAAAATCAATAATCTCCTTGCGCGCGATCTTCAGGATCGTGTCATGGAGGTCGGCGATGGCATCGCCGCAGACTTGTTGCCAGGCGAGGCTCAATGGCTTTCCTATCAACAATCAGTTTGTGAAGAATTTCTGCGGGTCGATCATATCTTCCAGCAAGCTTCTCGACCCGAGTAATTTCATCAACAAAAGCACTACAGTCACGTTCCTCAACCATTGCCAAATTTCTATGTTCCATAGGGAAGACCTCCCTTGAACCCCTGTTGCGATACATCATGATCTAGTGAAAGACGGTTTAACCTTGAGGTTTTAATCCCGAGCCAGGATGACCTTTGGCTTCAACTCCACGACAATCCTAGACCGAAAGTGACCATCCACTATTTCTGAGACTTTGCGAACCTATCCCAATCGTACCAGCGATAAAATCCACATGTGATTGATCCGTATTACCTTTCCTAGAATAGGAATGGGCGTCCATCATCCATTTCTCCTGGAAAGGTGTGTCTGGCGATATGACGACGACTTCCAGACCTCCGTGGATATCCTTTTCCGCCATTGCAGTTCTTAGACCGTAAGCTACTTTGACAAGAGCCAGCGTTTTGGTGAAAACAAAATGAGCACACTGGGTCTTCATTCTCAGTCCCGCAATCATCAGGAACCATTCAAGTTCTTTGATAATGTCCTTCACCCATTCGTCAAATTTAAAATTATCAGTGTAAGGTGCACCGGATTGGACAACCGGAATCAGCTTCCCATAAGTGGCGGCTGATCCTATAAATGTAAGCAAAATCGAATGACGGTCCACACCGAAAATATAAAAAAAGTTTGTCACTTACCCAAGGTCCTTGTAGTCTTTTCCGAAAGCTACACCAACAAATCGGCGAAAGATTTTTGCTTGGGATAGAAGGCCTCGATTATTGATGAACACCAATAGACCATGAACACCTCAAGGACAACCTGCATGAGCAGCAAGTTATAGCCAGGCGGAGGTTTGATCGCCTGAACTTCCATCATCGTAGTGAGGTGATCACCCAACACTTTCTGGGCTTGCAAGTTATGCTTGTTCAACTGTGTACTCGTATGCTCCAGACATCTAACAAGCTGCCCAAGTCTGGTAACCCTCCTCATTCAGGGTACCCATAGCTTCGATAACGGTCGTACTGGCTGGCAATCAACGACGTAGTAGTATCACGGAGTTGATTATTGATTTGAGCCGACCAATTGCCCCGTTCATGCTTGACTTCGTCCAGTTCATTCTGGAGTTGTGATATTGAACGCTGCTGTTCATTGGTCAGACGCTTAGTTTCCGCCCATGCCTCCCGTAACTCGGCAAGAGCTTTATCAAGCTGGGTTTGATGTTGCGGTGCTATTTATGTCCCCCTCAGCAAGGCTGAGGAGAGGCAATTACGTACGATCAGCAGATATGGGTGCTGGAGTGGGTGAAGAGCGATCGTAAGCATTCGTCTCTGGTCGGCGGAATGGCTCCATCGATTTGACGAGAGAATGACGATGTTTGCTAAACTTAGTCATGCCGGGTTGCAAGTTGTGCAAAAGTCCTTCAACGAGGATGTTTTTCTCCTTGTAATGAGTCAAGAGGGCATGCCAAAGAGGATCCTGAGAAAAGAAGGAAGATCACAATAAGACATTTAACAATTGAGGCTGGCGAATGGGTGCCACAATATCTAAAAAAAAAAATCACATCAATAATTGTGAGCTTTAGAAGGAGCTGCACACCTGCAAGGATGAGGCGGCAAATCTTCATCTTTTAGATCATCCAAGACGGCATCAGAATCTTCGTCAAGGCCACTACATGCCCGTGCATGCTGGCGGTAATTTGTATAATCGTGGGCCGAAAAAGGGCCATTAAATGGGAAAATGACTGAAAAGATCTATCATCATAGAGTACAGAACATATTACCATGATGTCGTGCTTGGCCGCGTCACACAACAAATACTGTGACGCCAGATGCTCGCTGAGTCAGCAGACCGGATACTTTGTTCACTGCACCGAGTTGAACTTGTTCAACAACCATGGACTCCTTTGACAACTTTCAATACGATTCTGCCTCTTCTTACGGTGGCTTGGGGGTTGTGGATGACACCTCTTCTGTTTATACAGCCAGTACTCAGGATGGTACCTCCTCAGTAGATCTTTCCAGTCTTTCACTTTCAGAATTCAACGGCGCTTCTTCGGTGACCCACGAACATACAAATCACCACCAGCATTCACAGGCACGAAACGGCCTCGACGAGGATTTCGATACTGTCTTGGATGATCTAAAAGATGAAGGCGTTCTTGATTTGCCGCCTCATGCTTGCAGGTGTGCAGCGTCTTTGTTTTCCTGTTAAATCTCACAATTTAATGATGTGATTCTTTAGTTATTGTGGCATCCATTCGCCGGCTTCAGTTGTTAAATGCCTTATATGTTCCAAATGGTTTTGCAACTCTCGGGGGAACACTTCAGCTTCCCATATCGTAAATCATCTCGTCCGAGCAAAACATAAGGAAGTCATCTTGCACGCAGAAAGTGCTCTTGGAGAAACCACTCCTGAATGTTATAACTGCGGTAGCAAAAATGTTTTCATGCTTGGATTCATTCCAGCTAAAAGTGACACGGTCGTTGTCTTGCTTTGCCGGTGAGTTGGTGTAGTTCTTCGAATTTTAGGTTAGCTTACTAACGCATCCTTCCCAAGCCAACCTTGTGCGGCAATTTCTAAAGATATATCTTGGAATTCGTCACTTTGGGCCCCTCTCATTGATGACCGCTCTTTCTTAACCTGGTTGGTCGCCTCTCCCAGCGAAACAGAGCAACTGCGTTCTCGTCAAATCTCCTTTGCCCAGATTAATCGCCTTGAAGATCTGTGGCGGGATAATGCGAATGCTACTCTTGAAGACCTTCAGAAACCAGGCGTCGACGATGAACCTCAATCCATTCTACCGCTCTATGAAGACGCCTATCAGTACCAAAACATTTTTGGCCCTCTCGTTAAGATCGAAGCGGACTACGACAAGAGGCTGAAGGAAAGTCAGACTCAGACGGATATCACTGTTAGATGGGATCTTGGTTTGAATCAAAAGCGAGTTGCTTGGTTCTGTCTTCCTAAGTTGGAAAGTGGAGAAGTGAGGTTGGCCGTTGGAGATGAACTCAGATTGAGGTATCAGGGAGAATTGCATAAGGCCTGGGAAGGCGTTGGGCATGTTATCAAGATTCCCAACAGTGAGTCTCTGATCTCTGGTGTTTTATGTTTTTTAATCACGCAATTCCTTGTAGATGTTTCGGACGAAATTGGACTCGAATTGCGAAGGACAGAAGGTGTACCATCCGAATGCACACAGAACTTCGCTGCAGACTTTGTCTGGAAGTCAACTAGCTTTGACAGGATGCAACTTGCAATGAAGACCTTTGCTGTCGACGAAAAGAGTGTCAGTGGTTACATTGTGAGTATTCCATCTTCAATACAGCGCGTATATGCTTATTATTTTTCTCCTTCGCAGTACCACAAACTTCTTGGACATGAACTTGAGCCCCAGTCTCTCCGTACCCAGATGCCGAAGCGTTTCTCGGCGCCTGGTCTTCCAGAACTCAATCACTCGCAGATGTTTGCTGTCAAAAGCGTACTCCAAAAGCCCATCAGTTTGATTCAAGGACCTCCAGGAACGGGCAAAACCGTGACCTCAGCGTCCATTGTCTACCATCTTGCCAAGATGAACCCGGGACAGGTCCTTGTATGCGCTCCGTCCAATGTCGCAGTCGATCAACTCACGGAGAAAATCCACATTACCGGACTCAAAGTCGTCCGCTTGACCGCTAAATCTCGAGAAGCACTTGATTCAAGTGTCGCCTTCCTCACTCTGCATCAACAAGTTGCGAACAGCACCACGCATGTCGAGTTGCAGAAGTTGATCATGTTAAAGAATGAACAAGGAGAATTGAGTAGCAACGATGAGAGGAAATATAAAACTCTGATTCGGCAGTGTGAGAAGGAGATTTTGTTAGCGGCGGATGTAATCTGTTGTACTTGTGTTGGAGCGGGTGATCCGAGATTGAGCAAGTTGAAGTTTAGGACCGTTTTGATCGATGAAGCCACTCAAGCAGCTGAACCAGGTATGAATTAACTCTGCTTTCATTTATCGTGCAGTTGTGCTGACTTTGATTTTGTCAGAATGTATGATTCCCCTTGTTCTTGGATGTAAACAGGTTGTTTTGGTCGGAGACCACCAGGTAAGCTGGACACTTTCTCTATTTCTTGACCCCACACTCATTTCTGTCGTTAGCAACTTGGTCCTGTCATTATGAACAAGAAAGCTGCTCGTGCAGGTCTCACGCAATCACTTTTTGAGCGCCTCGTCCTGCTCGGCAATAGACCTATTCGTCTCCAAGTCCAATACCGTATGCATCCTTGCCTGTCTGAGTTCCCATCCAACATGTTCTACGAAGGCACCTTGCAAAACGGTGTCACTGCTCCTGAGCGTTTGAGGAAAAACGTTGATTTCCCCTGGCCCGTGCCCGATACTCCCATGTTCTTTTATCAGAACTTGGGCCAAGAAGAGATTTCTAGCAGTGGAACGTCGTTCTTGAACAGGACCGAGGCATCAAATGTGGAAAAGATCGTGACTAAATTCTTCAAATCGGGTGTGATGCCTAATCAGATTGGTGTTGTTACGCCGTACGAAGGCCAGCGATCGTACATTGTCAATTATATGCAGTTCAATGGTTCTCTCAAGAAGGACCTTTACAAGGAGATCGAGGTGGCTAGTGTCGATGCTTTCCAGGGACGAGAGAAGGATTATATCATTCTCAGCTGTGTTCGAAGTAATGAACACCAAGGTATTGGGTTCTTGAATGACCCGAGACGTTTGAATGTGGCTCTCACTCGTGCCAAGTATGGTGTCGTTATTCTTGGAAACCCTAAAGTCTTGAGCAAGGTGTGTTTTTTGTTTACTCTGCTCCTCGTAGTTTTAGTTCTGATCTTCCTTCTTTTCTTAGCATCCTCTTTGGCATTACCTCTTGACTCATTACAAGGAGAAAAATAACCTTGTTGAAGGACCTTTGAACAACTTGCAACCCAGCATGATCCAGTTTAGCAAGCCTCGTCGTTCTCTCGTCAAATCGATGGAACCATTCCGCCGACACGAGACGAATGCTCGGGATTATCTGCCACCCACTCCTGGACCCATGTCCGCCGATCGTACGTCCTTCTAATTTATTACGAGTTGTTTACTAACGGCATTTTCTTAGCTCTTAGTCGTAGGTCAGGTACCCCAAGCCGCTTCGATGCGAGTTTCTATCGCACACATGATGCTATGGGATATATTCCATCTGACGTCCAATCCCTCCGCTCTCAAGCGACCTACTCGTCCGGTTTGCCCATGTTCAATGCTCCTGGTTCTTTCGGTGCAGGCATTCCTCGAGGGGTCAATGGATCTAAACGGAGCACGTACAGTTATGCCTCGTCGATCGTTTCTCAAGATGCCGGTCCCAGTGTGACCGATAACAGCAGTGTTGTCGGCGGAAGTGGTCCCAGTCTGACTTACTCGCAAAGCGACCGTCTCCGGCGCAGGACCTCGTTTGGCTCTGCGTCAGTCACTGGACAAAGTGACCTCGGAAGCTTATCTCAGTACGACTACAAGAGCCAGGACGATGCTGGCGATTTGGACGACATGAAATCACAATATGCGGGAACTCAAAATGGTGTTACGGTGTTCTAACATCAATGGGGTCTTTGCCTAACAGTTTTGACGCGATATACTTGCGTTCGATTTTTTTAGACCTCCTCCCTCCGCCCTCGAGGGGATTTTTTGATTGATTGCCTAGCCTGACTAGGTGGTTGCACTCAGCCGCACTGCGGCAGGTCTCTTTCCAAGCGGTAATCACGTTGCAAACATTGGCGCATATGACATATGCTCCATTGGGTTCGCTCGTTGGCTTACACACCTGTCTTCTTGTTTTCCCAATCAATGACGCCTCCGATAACTATATGCCCTCTCTCTCCCTTACGCCGGCCCGTATGAGTGGTCTGTTCGCCTGCCCTTGCTATGGAGATATGTCAAATTTCGGCTTGTATTGAAGAGCCCATATTGGATTGACATACGGTTGACTCTCATCGTACTTTGTTACATATTGATTGTCGCTTTTTTTTCCCTCACTTGCTTTCGTGTTTTTTTTTGCCTTGTACTTTATAACTGCCTGCATACTACATTGCTTTTGAGATATAATATGTGTAGGTGGTCAATATTTAAATGTTAGGGGTTTTGTTATTTTCTAAGGCTCAAAACATCTGATCCGCCCTGTTCCTTATCATCTGACCAACCCCGACTCTCTTTCGCTGCTTAATTTTTTTTTGACTTGTATATAATTCGTCTATACGCCTGGTCGGGTAAATCAAAAGCTGACGGCGTCTATTTAACACCTCCTTCTGTATCCCATAATCAACTATCCATCCAACGAGCTATTTCAACGAAAGTCCATGTCTGTCGGGTCACTTGATTTACATCCAGAGCTTAAAAGCGCTCTGACTCTCGAGATACCATCGAACAATGAACCCTTCTTATCGACATCTCTATCATTCTCGACCTCCCATACTCCCCCATACTCCGATGATTCCGGAATCCCAACGCCAACTACAACCGTAGAGACGACTCAGTCAGAGCTAATAACTCCAGTGCCCACAACTAACAATGCAATTGGATCTTCCTCTTCGCTACCTGCTCTTAATGTCAAATTTGCACCTCTACCCGAATTATTGCCACGGAAACGACGATCCACTGCCCCTCTTGGCATGGCTGCTCGTGGACAGTTAATGCGCCGGCGCTCGGGGTATAGAGATCGGAACACACCTTTGATGTGGACCGATGAAGGGCCAGAAGAACATCGGAGGCAGCACGAAGAATTGGCGGCTCGGCATGCGCGGCTTGCTGCCTATGCTGCCTATGACGCTGCACGAGAAGAGGAGAAGGACGATGAGAATGAGGATGAGAATTGGACTCGTCAGCGTCGTCGTGCTGGTAGGAAGAACGGCAAAGGTGTAGATGAAGTTGATGACCCGTTATTAGCTCTAGGGCGGATGGTCAAGGTGGCAGGTAGGACATTGTGGAAACGGGTATCGAATAAAGATGTGGCTGCGGCCGCGACTGCTGCTGCCACTTCCACGCCAAACCCAAAGGAGGGTCCCAAGGAGCAAGAGGATGCTGCGAACGGACAATCTAACACTGGATCGCCGACGCCAACAAAAACATCTAGACCACCCTCTCCGGCTCTTCTACCCATTTTGGGAAACGGGACATCAAACGTGGATGATCACCACATAGAGGAATACGAAGAAGAGGAAGAGGAAGGTGGGGCATGGGATGAGGAGGTTGGGGATAGTTTTCCGCGTAATGTCGGTCAGACCGAAACCATCATCGAGGGACGTGCAGTTTATTCCCGCTTGACGAGCAAAGTAGAAGTGTCGAGAAATTCTCCGCCGCCATCGCCGACCTTGTTGAATTCAAAAAGGATGTCGAGTTTTATGCCTCCCTTTAAGGCCAAGCTGGTGGATGGTGGATCGTAATAGTTGGGGGACCAAGAATCTTTTCGGCAGATTCGTCCCATTCAAAGTATATCCCCGTCTCGGACTCTCAGTGGATCTCTTTGTCTTAATCTCACTCACTGTCAACACCATATACACCGTTTGATTGGAAGCTTTGCCTGCTGACTGTCTTCTCCGGGTACCCCATAATGCATCCAATGCCACACTCACCATCACTATCATTTTATCACCACCATCAACACGATTATCCATGTTATCTCAAATGAAAATCTACAAACATCATTATCATGAAATATACAACTTACTGCTCAGTACATGGGCTCACGCATACAATATACCCTCATTTTCACTCTCCATCTGTGCTTGCGTTCCCCCTTTTCCCCCACTCTTCCTTTGCGACTCTTCCTTGGCTTCAACCATCTGGATTTAATCTTGTATACTATGGGACAAATTTCCAGATATTGGATTGATCGATCGTATATGATATTTACGACCGTTCTCTCCTTGTTTTTTTTTCTTTTCTTTTTTTTTACATATCTAAACGGGTTCTGGTTCTTTTTTTGTTTTGTTTTTGCGGGATTATGTACTTATGTACAGCATTTTTTTATTTTATTTTTTATTACATTTTCATTTGAATGCCGCTTATGTTGAGATCTGAGATCTAAGGCCGGCAAAGTTCTAACTTTGGCGATGATCGATGATCTTTTGGGATGATCATTAAGCTTAGCTTAACAGAGAGAGGAAAAGGTTAACGTTATCATCTATAGTTTACGATGTCACGGTAAAGATAACAATTACATACATACATACTGTCAGATTCATGAGCGCTTGGCTTTCAATGGAAAATTTAATATTTGAATTCGAAGAACGACAGCTTGCAAGGGAAGCTTGAACTCTGGAGGCGCGTCTCTATCGTGCCATCAACCTGCGCCAGTGTGCCAGTGTGTAGCCAGCCGCATTGCAAGGCGAGGTATGTATAACATGAGCAAGTTCCGCCTCGATTGAGAGTCTTGCGGTTGAATTGACTAGTACTGTACCTGAAGGCAGTGAGGGGAATGTTACGTAATGCATTTGGCTCGCTTTCATTCATCCCCCTTACGACTCCTTTGCTTTTTTTTCTCTTTTGCCTTGGCCGCTGGCATTGCCTCAAGAGCCGCGATCCTTTCAGTGTAACCACTTCTTGGGTTCCTTAGAATATGGCCTCGTCGTGTGTTGTTTTCCCGACTCTCACGACGACAGGAGTGAGCACATCTCAGAGCCTGGTCACGACGTCCACACCGTCCATTTCTACTGGGCCTGATTCTGTGTCGACTACTGTGTTTCGTACTTGCTCGCAGGATCCGAAAGTGTCCTCCCCGTGTTCAGTCACGATCACAACATCGTTTATTACCTTTCCAGGTGCGCAACCTATTTTTAAAACGCGCATTTTTTTTCTTTGTTCTTTGAATGACCCCTTTGCGCGAACTACACAGGCAATACTACGACTGTTACTGTACCTGCTACGTTGACAGTCAATGTTCCAGTGACAGTGTCGACTACCCTCTTTGGATCTTCTTGTTCTTCGAGTTCGACTTCATCGTCGGTTTCGTCTACTTCAACACCTACATCGACCTCACCAACCTCAACCTCAACCTCAACATCAACATCAACAGACACATCATCATCATCAACAACGACATCCTCTTCTGTGATTACTACCTCATCCCTCACGATCATCACCACAAATTCACTTGTTACTTCTGATGGGTCTACATTCACTTCTTTTACCTCGACTCCAACGTATCCTGCTATTACTGCCGGTGATCAGTCAACTGGCACCCCGTCAGATAAGAGGATAAGTCCTGGACCCATCGTTGGAGGTGTCGTTGGAGGCTTAGCCGCTCTCCTCTTGCTTGGTCTCTTAACATGGCATTTGGTGTAAGCATCTTTTTCTTTTTTGAAAAAAAAAAACCACTTTGGACCATTGGCTGACTTTTCGCATTCCAGCAAAAAAGAATCAAAATTTGGTCGTTTCTTCAACCATGAGGAGGATGATTATTCTGGTTTTCATCCGACGGTTCCTCTGCTCGTGAAACCATCATATCAGTATGGTATGGTAGGACAGTTGAGCTCCAACCCTGTCACTCTCTCCCTTCCAGATACGTCTCCTCCCTTTCAAAATATATTTGGACAGGCTGCAGGTCCTCAGGGTATGTTCGGCAACGACGCAGGCTTGTCACAATCCACAACAGGTGGTCATGCTGTCGTTGGCAACGATGGGGGTCAAGGTCAAGCCATTGGTCAGGTATTTGGCAACGATGGGGGTCAAGGTCAAGCCATTGGTCAGGTATTTGGCAATGACGGCGGTCTAGGTCAAGCCAGTGGTCAGGTGTTTGGAAATGATGGAGGTCTAGGTCAAGCCAGTGGCCAGGTATTTGGCAATGACGGAGGTCTGGGTCAAGCCGGTGGCCAGGTGTTTGGAAATGACGGAGGCCTAGGTCAAGCTAGTGGTCAAGGGGTATTTGGCAATGACGCAGGCTTAGGACAAGCCGCTGGTCCATTGGGGACTGACGGTGGCTTGGGACAGACTGTATCAGGTGGTCATGGTACCGTTGGCAACCTACCTCCTATTGATCAGACCATATGCGATCCTTCTCTCATACCTCTCATCTTAGGGATAGGAACTGCAACGGCTGCTACAAGCGCTTATGCGACTGTTGCTACATCATCTAGGCCTTCCTCTTCACGACCTTCCTCTGCGTCATCTTCTCAACCACTTGGTCCTCTGGTCACTCCAGCTACACCCCAGGAAGGCTATCCACCCGCCCTCCAGAACTGGAATGCCAATCAGGGGTATGGGCAAGCACATGCAGGACCGTCCGGCCCTACCACCCTTCCGCATGGTAGTAGGGCCACTTCGCCCTCGCTGTATAGCCATGCCTCGTATTCTTCCACGAATCATAATGCAGATGGTAACGGTGGTGGCGCACCAATTCTCCCCTCGATGGGAGCAGCTATACCGCGTAACTCATTTGGTCGCGTACCTTCACTAAAAGTGACCAATAACACGGATTACGAATATCACCCTTACGCAGAAATAGACTCTTCGTCATTTTCCACGGGTGCTGGTCCTTCTTCGCAGCAGCAGGCGCCAGTGTATGATGGGAAAGGACGCCCTTTGAATATACTTCCAGAGAAAGCGCCCCTTGTTCACCTGGATGGAGCTTTGTATCAGCAACCTCGCAGAGGCTCGGAAACGGCACCGCCTGTGTATTTTGAGTAAAGTTCTTTTACGTTTTTTTTTTTCGGGTGTTGGTTCTTTATATTACCATACTGCTACTACTAACTGTTCATATTCCTCTATTTACTCTCCCACTGTTGCTTATTGGTTTTCTCGTTTTTCCGATATGAACAAGCACAATCATATCCACACTATCACTCCTTTTTTTTTTCTCTTCTGCTTTGTTGTCTTCACATTTAGACTGTTTTTTTTTTTCTTTTCGTCAACAGAAATCCTCCCGACTCGTCACTGACATTCCGTGATTATTTGACACAAGACCATCCCTATCTCTATGTATCTCCATTTCAATGAATATTCAGCATCATCTTTTCGCATGCAACTTTTGTCTCGTTGCAATTCGAAATAAATCTTTACTTCTAGAGGTAACTGTAATAAGCCCGAAGTGAAGGAGTATTCGTATCAGTACACATTGTTCGTCGCTTATCGTGGGTGAGATAGCAGGCAGGGATGGAAATACAGGGAGTATATATATATACCACACACATCAACTTCAAGCACTGAACGTTCGTCCACCGACAAAACGTCCTTGAACATAAACCCTCTCAATGTTCCGGTCATCTCCACAATGCAAGAAACGTTCCAACCAACCATCCACAATCTCCTTCTTCTTCTCTTCCAACCAAGTCTCCGAACGCGCAGCAGCAGCATCAGCAGAAGAAGGAATCGTTGAACCATTTATCCCCCATAATCCAGGATTCGAATTATCCTCTCCTACATTAACAAGAAGGGCATCAAAGCTTTTGTCCACGTCGAATGATCCTACTTGTTTTTCAATACCACATACAGCTGCTCCTCCGGCTGTGGCTAGATATAACAGTGCGGCGTTTGAGAGAGGACGGTTGGCGAAATGGCGATGGTCGTGGTCGTGGCAGGACTCGCTGGCTGGATCGGAGTCATATGGACGTGGTGATTCTTTATTATTGAATGAGAGTGCTTTGGACGCGATGCTGGCGTGTTGGATGGTAGTTAGGATAGAAGGGGAAAATCCACCAGACACGTCGGTGCCTAAGCCAACCTAAGAAAATAATGACAGATGAGTAAGACAATAAACTTAATCACACCGCAACGGCCTTTACCTTGACTCCTCTATCCAAGTAATATCCAATCGGTGCAATGCCACTGTTCAGATTGAAATTACTCGTCGGGCAATGACTTATCCCTGCTCCTCTTTCCCTGATCAAGTCCACTTCATCCTTGGTGAGATGAATAGCATGTGCCAAGATGGTATTATGGCGTAACAGGCCGAACATGTCATATACATCTGCATAACTTTTGGCTTCTGGAAACTCTTTGAGGGTATGTACAACCTCCGCCTCGTTCTCCGATATGTGCGTTTGGATGCGGAGAGTAGGGTCTGAAGCGGCTAAAGAACCTAAGCTGGTGAGGAGGTCCGGAGTGCAACTCAGGGCGAAACGTGGTGTGAGGATGGGTTGGACTAGAGGTTCTTGACCAGGATGATTAGAGCGATGGTCCAAGCCACGGATATGGGATATAAGTGAGCGGGTAGTTTCCACAGATACCTCGGTGGATGGTTCGATGTAGTCGTCTGGTGAGTTGCGGATCATGTTACATTTCTACAACTTGACCGTAAGCCTGGATAGATCTTGATTTAAAATAAAATAAAAAAAGAAGTTTACGCCGATGAATGCACGTTGGCCATACGCGTGAGCTATGTCGGCCAAAATCTTCGTTGCTTCAAGATGAAGAGTGCCGTAGTAACAGCAGGTCGTAGTCTGGACATAAGGGTTAGTCACCCAGAATTGATCTCAGGCGCTATTAAACCGTACCCCAAAACTTAGGATACGTCTAACGACTGACTTGTACGTCTTTCGTGCAAAATGCTCGTCCTTGTACTGACTCTCCAGGGGAAAAACGAGTTTCTCCAGCCAGTCAAGTAGCTCATACTGATTACCTCTGGATGCATGAAGGGGTTCTTTTATAAGTAAACGAACGATAATGATAAAAGAAAAACTAAGCGACTGACGTTCCCAGGATCGGAAATTGAGGTGCGTGCTATATGGCCACAAGATAGGGTCAGGGTACGGACAATAAATCTCGTGCCAATCGGAAGTTTTTACCGTATGTGTATCGATGAATCCTGGCATGAGGAATTCTCCATTATTCAAAAATACGATATCAACGTCGATGTGTCCTTTCGACGCTAACGTTTCTTGAAGCATGTGTGTTTCTACGCAATCGATCATCCATTCAATCTTTCCAGATGGACCGATAGAAAGCAAACATTGTGGTAAAATAGAGTAGTTGTTAAGGCTGACGGGGTTTATGACGGCTCCGTAGAAAATGGTACGGGTATCATGTGAGTCTGGAGAGACCATTTTTGCTGATATATATTTGGGAGGATGGTGGAGGTATAAAAGAAAAGAAAGAGAGATCTTACCATGGCTGTCAGATTTGCACCGGAGCCTGGGGGCCTGGGACCGTGTGTTTCCTTTACGTTCATTCGTGACTATGATACTTAGCCCTTATCTCAAACATTTTCCCTTGATGAAGCTGAGTCTTTGGGGCAACAGCTTTAGTGCCGTTCAAACCCAATGATTAAGCTGCGGACCTGACATGGCGTTATGGGGTTTAGCGGCGCACAGGGTGCTACCAGTGCAGACTCGATTTCTAGCAGCAATCTATTCAGACAGACGGCTGATCCAGGACCTCACGGATCAGGAGAGAATCTTTTACAACCCACAGACCTTGCCGTTCCGCCCCGCCAAGTTTCCCAAAAAAAAACCTCGGCAGCTTACATTATATATTGGGGTTGGCTACAATGGTCAATCGATCATGCCGTGCATACAAACATTGAGCCAAGTACATTTGGATATTGGACGGGTCGAGTGTGGTCCGCTGTCAGATCTTCGCGATGAGCTCGAAGACATCGCGGGGAGGATTCTTTTAGAAAATTAAAATCGGGTTGAAGGTGGCAGGTAATGAACAGTGGGACAGACTCGAACCCGGATGGCCAATGCTGAGCGCTGAGGACCTGAGACATGTTGCTCTTGATGTCCTTGTACACGATCTCCGTCAGGAAAATGGTTCTAGGGCTACGGCAGAAGACCGTGGATTTTCAATTTTCGGCCAAGTCTATTTGAGATATGTAGAACAGACGAGCCTGCGTTGAGAAGCACCTTATAAAAGAAGTGATACTTACGACATATCAACTGTGGCTCGTTTTTGCATACCTTTGCAAATGGCTCCGGCTACACTTGATGAACCTCCGCTATGTCTCCCCACCTGATCTACAGTCTTCGATTGGTCCATGAACAAGTTGGTCAATGCTTTACTATCTCTTTTTACAAATTTCTCGGTTCTTCATCTAAATGTTTATCTTTTTTTGACCCAATCGTTGTATGATACATAAGCTCGAGTGACTCGGGACGTCTAAATGATTCAGGATTTTCACGGGTCCCTTGGCCATCGTTTATAATTACCAAGTCATTCTCCCATTTGTTTATGCTGAATTATAGTACCGACGTCTACATTGCTACTATAGCTACTACTTATCGACAATAAGGGTGCCTTTGAAACCTGCTCCTTCTTGTCCCGAATTATCCGAGATTAGGAGAGGCTCCATCCTGTACGGGCGCGAGACTTTACGCGTACAACTGACGGCTGCACGACGGATCGGACGTGTCTGCGGTTTGCGAGATATGGTTTCTACGTCCTTGCATCACCGTATGAGCTATAGTATTATTTCTCCTAGGCCCCTACGCTAGTACTCATGGCTGGGATACTTTTGAAATTCATGATTTTGCAACGCTTCCGTCTCATATCACAGGCCAATAGATCGCTTCAAGGATGTGCTACCTAGAACCCACATAGATACGAGATTTACAAGGCAATCATGATTCATATGGGTATTGTTCTCGTTTGATCACGTGACCAGGACAATGGGCTGCTATTGTTCGCGATGGGCTTTACTCACCTGCGCCCAAACGCCTTTCAGATGCACAATGGTGGCGACAGGTTAAAAGCCGCCAACTCAATGGCCTTTCTCCCTTCATCTCGCTTCTTGCCTTCACTCAAGACCTAGTGTCTCTTTTCCCTTTCTTTCTCTCGACAGGTGCTAGGACACCTTAGATTCTTGCCCATTTACATAGATCTCCGAACCCACCTTCTCTTACTTCAAACGACACACTTATCGATATATTGTTTTATTATGTTGAATACTCGCGCAAGTGAGTACTTTTGCATCGCAAATTTGGTGTTTTTGACCGTTAATCTCTAACTCACTTACCCACAGTTCAATTCATGGGCTTGAACGCCGTTCGAGCTCTCAGTCTCATCTCTCTCATCTTGGTGTTCTCGAGTACCATCTTGGTCATGGTCACCAACATTAAAGCAGTGAACGCTTTCGAAGCAAACAAGGCTAACTCTACAATGGTTGATTGCGACTACATCGAGTAAGTGAATTCTTTTTCTTACTGTTCTTTCCTTTAACTAGGTTTTCTTCTAGAGGAAGTACCGTTCCTAACCAACCCGCTGGCGTCTTTTGGGCTGTTGTTGCTAGCCTTTTGGTTCTCTGCCAGACAGTCATCCTGTTCTGTAAGTTTTCCTTTTCGTTTACTTCTGCTTAATATCTTGAATTGTTTTTTAGTGTCAGAAGTTAGCTGGCCTATGGCTTTCTTTGATCGTTACTTCCCTGTCCTTGGCTCAGGTTTTGGGCTGGGTGCATTAGGCATATTTCAAGGCCTGTAAGACCCCCCGTCCTCGTTTACTCTCAAATAACGACACAGACTCATTTATTTTTCCCTTTTTCAGGATCTCTACCCAAACCCTATCTCACCACGTTGACGACTTTACCCTCGTTTCCGCCTTCTTCCTTTTCGCTCTTGGGTGCCTCAACATGTTCCTGGGTCTCATTTTCCGTGAATCAGCCAAGCCTAAACGTTCCATTACCTCATGGCGCGCCGAGGCCAAGGGTATTATCCCAACTTCCCAGGACAACCGCCCAGTTTTCGTCAACCCCAACTCCGTTTCCTCACCCTTTTCATCTACCAGTGAAAAAACAATTTCATCGCCCCATATTATGCGCCAAGATACGACTGCCTCTGACCAGGGATCATGGAGGAGCACTGAAAAGGCTGGATATGGATTTGGAAGACAAGGAGAGAAAGCAGCTGCTCTTCGAGGATTCATTCTACAGAAGCCTGTTGAGTCTCTGCCGAGGTACATGACACCAGCTCCTACTTCCTCCCCTTCGCCCAAATTGGAACGCAGCCATACCAGTATATCCTCTACTTCTAGCTTCTACTCTCCTCATCGACAGAGTGCTGTCACCTCCCCTCGAGACGATCATCACCACCACGAGAGGGGAGAGACTCCTCCACCTATTTTCAGGTCAAGCCCCACTGCTCTTTAAACACAAGTGTGACTAGTCGCAGAAGGAAAATGGAGAAGGTTCCGCCAAAGCAGGACTTGTTGGACCCTCAGGGATATATATCAGAGTACATACGACTATACGAAATTCTTTCTACGACCCGCTCCGGATCTTTCATTACGTTCTTCTAGTTATACCAAACATCAGTTACCCTCATCTAATCTTCAATGATTCTCGAACTCTTTTTTTTTGTATCACCTCTGCACATACATACGCGCATAACTTTTATCATACACAAAGACGTTGTATTGTATTATTATTCATAAAAATTCTATTAGGCTTGACTTGAAGGACACTTGACTCCACCAAGGTTCCATTTACACCTCTGAGCTAGTCTCGCGAAGTCTCCCGACTCATAAATAGAGAGATAGAATGTTGATATTTATTCCCCCTCCAAATCCTTTCTCCACAAGGGTGGTTCATGAATCATGAATCATCACTGCATAAGTTCCCTAGTAATTTACTATGGAGGTTAAAGTCTTTCGCAAAGTCAGATCAGGGTCCTGCTTTTGTGTTCAAAGGCTCCTAACCTGTTAGCTTTGGGCACAGAAGCTGCACATGATGTGACTATGGCCCTGGGGGGGAATTTTCTTTAGGGTGGGTTTCAAAGCGTATCTTGATTGCTCCAATCTATCATATTACCATGAATTCTCCAGATCCCGCTTCCCCCTCCGCATCAACCGCATCTTCAGGATCTCCACCGCCAGAAGAGACCTCGCCCCACGTCCCAACTGGTAACATTAGTTACTTATCAAGTCTCACAAGTCACATCACCGCAACATTTGGAGGTGGTCCAAACTCATCATCATCCAAACGTCGACTTCCTGGAGGTTCTTCATTTGCAGCTGCTTCTTCTGCTCGTGATTCAAAAACGAGAAGACGAGGAGAACCAGGTCGTTCAGGAAATACCGCATGGGATGGTGGTGTCAAAGAATCTGGAGGGAAAAAGGAGAAAGATGAACTACTTGATCAGGGTTTAGTTGAATATCTTAGGAAAGGTATGTCCGTTTTTCTTTTCCATCCTTGTCATGTCTTCAATGTATTTATGAAATTTTCAGAGATTGGTGATCCTTTCCTTGAAGTTGGAATCAAAGGCTGAAGGTGGTTCCCCGTTCTGCTCAAGTATGTCACGCTGCAATTTATCACCTTCTCATATTATGTTGATTTTCATATACTGAAGACAGCTGCCGTCTTCTGTACATTAACATTGTATCATAGTAATCAAAGAACATCCAATGGCTTGATTCCCGTTCAACCATCTTGCTCAACTTGTACCTCTAATGACCCCTTTTTATTATAATCCATAGCGCCGACCGTCCACCGACTTGGTTCGCGGGGATTTGCATACTACAACCATAATTCATTTTAGGTATACATTTATTGGTAGAATAAACATAAATGTCCCGGACCCAACGCCCACACCGTAACATCAATCTTATCTGTTGTACAGTATGCATACTAGTTCCTTACTTACCCCGTTCACTAAATGCTTTGTTTTGACGAATGGGACAAAACTTATTGCATTTCAAAAACTCACCCTTCATAACGACCATCCCCACCAACAGGTAAGGGTTGAGAGGGATTCGACTATATCGCAGATATGGTCAATACTCATTGGCGACCCTGTGAACTCTTGGTTCCCACATCCTGACTGCTAGCGCCCGTACCACCTTGGTCTGTACCCACCACGCTAGCTAGATAGCGATAACATTAATCAACACCATGAAGGTTTTTTCAGCCTACTTCTTCTTCTCTTTATCCGTATCAAATTCAAGCGCTTGATTTTGACCTCCCAGCGATCGCACAGGATGGTGGGTGCTCGTACCCAGAGTATCTCTAGCCTCGTCCCGCCGGACTTTGATTTTTGGGACTCTGTCAAAGATCTGGGCGATAAGGCCAATGAATATCAAGAGAAGATCTTGAAGGATGTTGCAGTTCAGTACACCTCGACAGCAGAAAAAATCAACGAGTTAAAGGAGACTATGAGCCGGGTTGTTTCCGGCGCAGAAGGAATGCGAACCATTCTGCAGGATGTATCTCTTGAAGAATTTTCGAACCGACTCGAGGTCGAGCTGTCCCGAGTTTTTGAAGTGTTGAAAGAGGAAATTTCTGAACCGCTGCCTGAGGATCAGACAGAGCGATACCGACAGCAGGCGATCAGGATCTCTCGAGGTCTTGACATGATCGAAGAAGCACTTGTTATTGTTTGCAGATTTTCGAAAATACCTGAAGCTGATGTTCGAATGAAGTTTGGGCATATAAAACCCCATATAAACCATGCTCTGCTCATTATCGGTAAGTAACGGAGGCAGCCCAATTATAGTGTACTTCCTGTGACCTGACGGAGATGATCGACAGCTGGCCTCGTAAACAAGCACCCTGTTCTATTCAGAACCCTTGCCATTTCAGCTCTTATCCAAATAATCCCAAGTTACTCTATCCTTCGCCCTATACTCATGTTTTTTGGATTTGGTCCTTTGGGTCCCATTAAAGGTCAGTAGTCCTAATTAATAATGATTGAGTTTTGAGCTCATCTGAACTTTGTTAGGTTCACTGGCTGCTTTCGCCCAGAGTTTCTTCTTCGGTCCGGCAGTCACAAAAGGTAGTTGGTTTGCGACGCTCCAACGTGCAGCAATGTAAAATGGTTTAGTAACAAAGGTTATCCACCTCTTCATTTCTGGGCCTGCAGTCGTTGATAGACCATAGTTCAAGCATAGCCACGCTCAAACCTAGTGACAGGATATGCCTACTACTAATTCTGCGGAAAGGGGGGGGGGGGGACAC
>Ga0193743_1000320_pt1 | contig 37619 bp, 40 predicted proteins | sample L2c2metaG_FD_143038 | JGI IMG/M metagenome (GOLD analysis project Ga0193743, IMG submission 143038) | Soil microbial communities from a riparian zone of the East river system, Colorado, United States - L2c2 | ecosystem: Environmental > Terrestrial > Soil > Riparian zone | place: USA: East River... | reverse complement strand
ACTGTCGAAGATGACCGCGAGCACGACGCACAGGACGACTCCGGTGACGAGCGGAACGTAGAGCCTGAGTTGAAACCCTTGCGTGAACAGCGAACCGAGCTGCGGGATGCCGAGCAGGGCGGCCATGGTCACGATGCTGACGTTCGACACGACCGCAACCCGCAGTCCCGCCGCAATGACGGGCACGGCGACGGGCAGTTCGACCAACAGCAGTCGCTGCCAGCTGCGGTACCCCATGGCCTCGGCGGCAGCCACGGTGTCGTGTGGCACCGAGCTCAGCCCGTCGGCGACGACACGCACCAGCAGCGCGAGGGTGTAAAGCGTCAGCGCCACAACGATGTTGATCGGATCGAGGATCTTCGTGCCCAGAATGACCGGCAGGATGATGAACAGGGCGAGCGAAGGAATGGTGTAGAGCAGACCCGCGGTTCCGACGATGGCCGCGTACCCACGTCCCCATCGGTGGGCCCACCACCCGAGGGGGAGCGCAACGACGAGACCGATGATCGTCGGTGCCAGCGTGAGCCAGATGTGACTGATGGTGAGCTCGATGATGCGATCGAGGTTGGACGAGATCCAGTTCATGCCGTCACTCCATCGATTCCCCGGTCGCTTCGCTCCTGCCCGCCGGACCTCGCGTCCTTGGCCCGCCTGATGGCGTCGATGACGTCGTGGTCGGTGGCGGTGCCGAGCAACACTCCCGACTCGTCGGTGACCACACAGCGACCACTCGGACTCGACAGCGCGGAGTTGAGCAGGTCGCGTAGTGGATCGCCCCGATGCGCCGAGGTGGCACAGAGGTTGACGTCGCCGTCCTGCACCGTGTCACCGCGCACGGCTGCGGTGTCGACCCAGCCGATCGGCGCGTTGCCCGCGTCGACCACCAGGATCCACCGCCCCTGAACCGGCGGAATCGTCGAAACGCTCTGTCCCACGGTGATGGTCGGTTCGTCCGTCAGCGTGAGAAGGTCGTCCGAATTGTGGAACCCCAGTGCCCGATAGCCCCGCGCGGACCCGACGAAGTCGGCGACGAACGCATCGCTGGGTGCGGCCAGCAGGTCGGCAGGAGTCGCTATCTGGGCCAGGGTTCCGCCCTCACGGAGCACCGCAACTTGGTCACCCAGCTTGAGGGCCTCGTCGATGTCGTGCGTCACCATGACGATCGTCTTGGAGATGTCGGCCTGCAGGCGCAGGAACTCGTCTTGCAGCTGACTTCGGACGATGGGGTCGACGGCACTGAACGGCTCGTCCATCAGAAGGAAGGGGGGATCAGTCGCCAGCGCGCGGGCAACTCCGACGCGCTGCTGTTGACCGCCGGACAGCTGCCATGGATACCGGCCTGCGAACTTCGCGTCCAGACCGACGCGCTCCAGCAGTCCCATTGCCGCCGAACGTGTTTCCTTCTTGCTTCCGCCGAGTAGCCGCGGCAGGGCGGCCACGTTGTCGACGACGGTGCGATGCGGAAAGAGACCGGCGTTCTGGATGACGTAGCCGATCCTGCGGCGCAGCGTGACTCTGTCGAGGGTCTGGGTGTCGACGCCGTCGAGCTCGATCGTGCCCGAGCTCGGCTCGATCAGGCGGTTGATCATCCGCATCGAGGTCGTCTTTCCGCAGCCGGACGGGCCGACCAGGGTGGTGATCTTTCCGTTGGGTGCGGTGATGGTCAGGTTGTCGACGGCGACGGTGCCGTCGGGATACACCTTGGAGACTTTGTCGAACGTGATCATGACGGTCTTTCTGGAAGGCTGGATTTCGGGGAACTGCTCAATCGGGCGGATATGCCCGCCGCGGCCGATACCAACATCCGGCCGTGCTGCGTCGCTTGCGATGTGGTGAGCCGGTAGCTCGGAATGACCAGGCTGAGCGCGGCGACGATCCGAGCCTGGGAGTACACCGGGCACGCGATCGCGGTGACGTCGGTCTCGACGCCGCGCTCGACCACGACGAAGCCGTCGTCAGGCACCTTGCCTCGCAGCGCATGTCCTGCCGCCGACGTGTCGAGGGGGACGGTCCGGCCGACCCAGCTGGCGTGCCGGACCGAGTGCGTTCCCTCGACGATGCTGATGTACAGCGCGGTGCCTGCGTGCCCTTCGACGCTGAGGTAGACGGACTCACCCGTGTCGGTGGCAAGCTCCTCCATCGCCGCCCCGGCGAGGTCGACCAATGACTCGTCGCTCAGTGCCTGTGCGGCGAGTTGGATGATCCGGGCGCCCGGCCGGTACATGCCGGACTCGTCCTTGCTGACGAAGCCGGTGGTCTCGAGTGTGCGCAGGAGCCGAAGCGCCGTGCTGGGAGCAAGGTCGCAGTCCCTCGCACTGTCGGCAAGATTCGCCCCGCCGCTTTCGCAAACGGTCGCGAGCAGCGCGAGTGCTCGTTCCACAGTCCGGGTGGACGGTTCGGCCACGATGACCTCCTTTCGGGACGAAACCTACGACCGCGATGTTTCGTCCGCCCCACCCGCCGTTGCCACTGAGTAAAATCTGTCTGCCACCTAGTGGAATGACGGGTCTTGGGTGATGATAGATCGCGTCGCTCGCCTGCGATAGAGGATTGAGGAGAAAAATGATCGAGCTGGACGGGACCGGGAGGGTCGGCGACGTGGTCACGCTCGCCGATGGACGCGATCAGGTCTCGGTCTCCGCGAAGGTCGTCGAGGCCGTCGCCCGAGTACACGACCGGGCGGCCGACCTGAGCACGCGATTCCCCACCTACGGGCGTACGACCGGCGTCGGAGCGAACCGCGTCACGGCCATACCGGCCGACGATCCGGAGTATGGGATGCGACTACTCCGCAGCCATGCCGTCGATGCCGGCGATCCACTGGCCGAACGAACGGTGAGGTCGATGCTCGCGGCGCGCCTCATTCAACTCTGCGTTCCCGGCGCGGGACTCGATCCGGCGATCTTGGCCGGACTCGAGCGCATGCTCAACGAGAACGCCTTACCGGAGCTCCTCCAGTACGCGTCCATCGGAACCGGTGACCTCGCGGCGCTCGCGGGGACGGCGCTGACGTTGATCGGCGAGAGGCCCGCCACGGCTCGGTTGGCGCCAATGCCACCGTGGGGCGCCGACAGCGCGCTGCCGTTCATGAGCAGTAGTGCCCTGACGGTTGGCCGCAGTTGCCTTGCGGTGGACGAGCTCACCCGACTCGAACACGCCTCCAGCGTGATCTACATGCTCAGCTTTCTGGCGCTCGACGGAAATCCGTCGGCCTTCTCGCCGGTTGCGGCGCGGGCGGCGGCCGCTCCACACGTGGAGAAGGTCGCCACCCGACTGCGCTCGCTGTTCGCCGACGGACGGCCCGAGCGCAGTCCCGCGCGCATCCAGGATCCGTACGGGCTGCGGGTGTACCCGGTTGCTCAAGCGAGCGTCGTCGCGTCGCTGGATTCGCTTGTCGGACAGCTTGAGCGGACGCTGAACTCGGCGCAAGAGAATCCACTGTTCGACGTCGAAGGCGATCAGGTCGTCCATCACGGTGCCTTCTATCAGGCATCGATGTCACTCGAACTGGACGGAACCACCCTTGCGTTGGCACTGACCGCACCCATCACGCATTCCCGGATCAGGATGCTGAACGACCCAGATACCAACGGTGGCAATGCCTTCCTCGCTGCGAGTGCTGACGGCTCGTCTGGACTCATGATGGTCGAGTACGTCGCGGCGGGCGCGATCGCCGAGATCCGCAGCTCTGCGCAACCGGCATCCGTTGGAACACTGGTGCTTTCGAGGGGGTCGGAGGAGGATGCCACGTTCGCCTCCCAAGGCGCTCTTCAGCTCGAGCGTTCGGTCGCCGCGTACCGGGTGTTGCTGTGCTGCGAACTCGTGGGCGCCGTCAGGTTGCTGCGGCAGCGCCGGCTCGACGACCGGTTTACAGGTGCGCTCGGCGAGGCGCTGGCGCTGGCTGCCGGTCTGCCCCGCAGTGACGAAGACCGCGACCTCCGCGGCGACATCGGGGCCGCAGACCTACTTCTCGACGACCTAGGACGACTCGTGGACGAACACGTCAGGCCAACGGGCCGGTAACCGATTCCGCGGCGGCGACGAGTGATCCGTCGTGCGCGAGGTCGACGACCGCCGCGATCTCGGGTGCGAGGTGACGGTCGGCGCCGGGGCCTGCGACCCGTGCGCGGACGGCGGCGACGACCGCGCCGGTGGCGGGTGCGGGCAGCAGCGGTGCTCGCATGTCGATGCCTCGGGCGGCGGTGAGCACTTCGATGGCGAGGACCCGGGTGAGGCCGTCGATCGCCCTGCGCAGTTTGCGAGCCGCCGACCAGCCCATGGATACGTGGTCTTCCTGCATCGCCGACGAGGGAATCGAGTCGACGCTCGCGGGGCTGGCCAACCGTTTGAGCTCGGAAACGATTGCGGCCTGGGTGTACTGGGCGATCATGTGGCCGCTGTCGACGCCAGGGTCGTCGGCGAGGAACGCGTTGAGCCCGTGACTGCGGGAGGCGTCCAGGAATCGGTCGGTCCGTCGTTCACTGATGCTGGCCAGATCGGCGACGACGATGGCGAGGAAGTCCAGTACGTAGGCGACCGGCGCTCCGTGGAAGTTTCCGTTCGACTCGACCTGTCCGTCATCGGTGACGACGGGGTTGTCGATGATGCTGGCCAGCTCCCAGTTCGCGACGTTGCGGGCGTGCGCGACGGTGTCACGCGCGGCGCCGGCGACCTGCGGTGCGCACCGCAGCGAGTACGCGTCCTGGACCAGGGGGCAGTCCGGTCCACTGTGGCTGGCGACGATGGGTGAACCGGCGAGGATTCGGGTCATGTTCGCCGCGGCGACGGCCTGGCCAGGCTGAGGCCGCAGGGCCTGTAGGTGCGGCGCGAAGACCTTGTCGGAGCCGAGCAGGCCTTCGACGCTCATCGCCGCCGATACGTCGGCCAAGACGAGCAGCCGGTCCAGGTCGGTCAACGCCAAGACGAGTTGTCCGAGCATGCCGTCCGTGCCGTTGATGAGGGCGAGGCCCTCCTTCTCGGCGAAGACGATCGGTTCGATGCCGTGCGCGGTCAGAGCTTCTGTAGCCGGTACCAGCGCGCCATCGATGGTGCGGACGTGTCCTTCGCCCATGATCGCGAGGGCCACGTGCGCCAGGGGGGCAAGGTCGCCGGAGCAGCCCAGGCTGCCGTACTCGTAGACCACCGGTGTCAGCCCTGCGGAAAGCAGGCCGGCGTAGGCCTGCGCGACTTCGGGCCGTATACCGGTGTGGCCGGTGGTCAGGGTCGACAATCTCAGCAGCATCATTGCGCGGATGACTTCGCGTTCGACCTCAGCACCCGATCCCGCGGCATGGGAGCGAATGAGGCTGCGTTGCAGCTTGGTTCGGAGCTCGAGCGGAATATGACGGGTTGCCAGAGCGCCGAACCCGGTGGAAATGCCGTACACCGGGACCGGGTCGTCGGCGAGCGCTTCGATGCGGGTACGACTCGCAGCCATGGCGACCAGGGCGTCGTCCCCGATCATCACGGGGGCGTTGTCGCGCGCCACGCGCACGACATCGTCCAGGGTGGTCGGGGCGATACCAACGACGACGGGAGCCAAGAGGGCTGATTCGGCCATTCGATGATTGTGCACGCCGTAGTCCGCACCACCTCACGTCCATGTTCGCTAGACACCACCAGCGATACTGGTCATACTTATGACTATGCCTGAAGTCAGCTCGCTCGCCGAGACGAAGGCGCATCTGTCGGAGTTGGTGGCCCGCGTCGGCGATCAGCACGAGCGGATCACAGTCACGGTGCACGGACGCCCAGTGGCGGTCCTTCTTGCCGTGGACGATCTGGAGTCACTCGAGGAAACCATCGCGGTGCTGTCCGACGCAGCAATGTTGCACGCGCTCGGCGCGGCCGATGCTGAGCTAGACCGGGGCGAAGGGGAGAACCAGAACAGCCTTGCCGCGGCGATGCGAGCCCGTCGACCTCGGACGTGACCGATCGACGATACGAGTTGTTCATCGTCCCCACCGCGCGCAGACAATTGGCCGAACAGCTTCCGGAATCGGTGGCGTTCGCGGCCTCACACTTCATCATCGGTCCGCTGCTCGACAAGCCACACCGCGTCGGCAAGCAGCTACGACCACCGTTGAATGACCGCTACAGTGCGCGCCGCGGCACCTACCGCGCGCTTTACCGAATCGACGACGAGCGCCAACGAGTCACCGTCGTCGGCGTGTTCAGCCGCGCGGACGCATACCGTGCCCAATGATGGCAGTTCCCGCGCTCATTGGGTCTGCGCGAGCCAGTCGGCGGCGGTGAGGGTGTGAACTACCAACGCATCTCGATGTGCCCATTAGGTTGGACGACGGACCAACGACAGGAGATCTGATGCGGCGCAGTCTGCAGTTCGGCGTCCTCGCTGCGAGCGCGCTGGTGGTCGTCGCGTGCGGTAACACCACCGGGGACGCCGGCGGCACCGGCCCGGCCCCGGGAACCCCTGCGACGACCTCCGCGCCTCCCGCCATCGTCAGTCCTGAACTTCTCGACGTCGGCACCTACCCGACTGTGCCCCGCCCACCGCTGGGAACCGCGGGCAATCCCGCCTCAGGGGCGGTTGCCGACGCGAAACAGATGGCCGACTTCGTCGTCGGCCCATGGGAGGTCGACCAAAGTCTGATCAGCCCGTATCTCGATAGTTTCTATCTGATCGGTAGTGTCGCCGCGCTGCTGCAGCTTGGACCGGAAGCGGTTGCGGCGGCCGCGGGGCGGCATGGCTTGATCAACGGGTTCGCCTCGGAACGGCAGGCGCCCGACAAGAGCGCGATGGTCAACGCGGTGTTGCGGTTCGCCGATCCCGCCGCCGCCGCGGCGGCCAGCACCGACATGGGCGATGCTGCCACGAAACAGCCGATCCAGGGCGCGCTGCCGACGGGTGCGTCCATTCCCGGCCATCCCGACGCGGTCGCCTCCACCTACCCGTTCACTCCACACGGATCGGACCGGAGCCGGGCCACGATACGGTCGTTCACGGCGCACGGGTCCTACGTGTTCATGCAGTTCGTCCAGTCCGTCGACGGATTCGACCCCGCCTCGGCGCTGGTCGCCAAGGCCATCGACGCGCAGGGCCCGTCGATAGATCAATTCAAGGCCGCAGACCCGGGTGCTCTTGCCGCAGTCCCGTTGGATCCCACCGGATTGTTGGCAAGGACCCTGCCGCCGACGTCCGCCGTCGGCAACGCGAAGAATGCCGTCTACGACGCTCGCGGTGCCGCGCACTTTCAGAGCGATCCGATCGCCTCGGCGACCCTGTTCAAGGACACCGGGATATCGGAGGTGGCGATGGCCAAGACGAACGTCTACCAAGCCAAGGATGCGGCCGGCGCGGTGACCGTCACCGACTCGTTCGGCCAAGAGGTCTCTGCGGAAGGCACCAAACCCGCCGACCCGGTGCCCGCACTTCCGGACAGTCACTGCATGGCGTTTCCGAAGGGGTTCTACTGCGTCGCGGCGGCCGGGCGGTATGCGATCGAGGCCAGAGGTGAGCAGTTGCGCGACACGCAGCAACAGGTGGCCGCCCAGTACGTGATGCTCACGGCCCATTGAGAGTCGACCGAGTGAACGGAGCATGACTGGATGACCACCTTCCTGCTCGTACCCGGTGGTGGTTCCGATCCGTCGTACTGGCGGTTCCTGGTCGCCGAGTTGGCCGCCCGTGGACACCGAGGAATTGCCGTTGACTTGCCCTGCGAGGACGATTCGGCCGACCTGAATGCTTACGCCGATGCCGTCGCCACCCAGGCATCGCGATGACGGCGAGCGGCCGATCGTCGTTGCCCATTCCTTTGGTGGTTTCACCGGAGCGCTCGCCTGCACGCGGGTCGATGCGTCGGCATTGATCTACGTCTCGGCCATGATCCCCCGCCCGGGCGAACGTCCGGGCGACTGGTGGAGTGCCACCGGGTGCGGTGATGCACAGCGTGCTGCAGCAGCGGCGGGCGGATACGACTCCGACGACATGGACGCTCTGTTCTACAACGGAGTTGACGCGGCGGTGGTTGGTGACGAGGTCGAACGCGCTCAGTCAGATACGCCGTCGCTGAAGCCGTGGCCCGCGGCAGTCCTCCCGCAGCTCCCGACCCGATTCGTGCTTTTTCGTGACGACCGCTTCTTCCCCGAAGAGTTCATGCGCGGGGTCGTCGCCGACCGGCTCGGGATCGAACCCGAGATCACCCCCGGCGGGCACATGGCCATGCTGTCGCATCCAGTCGAGCTTGCCGACCAACTCGTCACCGCGGACCAATAGTCGGGTAGTCCACTACGCGCGTGTGCGAACCCTGTGCACAACACGATGGGTTTCGCGGAAGCGACCCATCGGAGGCCGCGACTTCTCGACAGGACAATCGATGATCACAGGAATGCATTCACGGATCATTTGGGCCCACGACAGCGGCACGACCGCCGAGGTGAACATCCCCGCACAGGGTGCCATGGCCCAGATCACTCTCGGCCAGGCGGACGGTGGGGGACTGTGCAATTCGGGTATCCGCGGCTTCCGCACTAGGCCGAATCCGGCAGGCCCGGACAACGTCACCGATTTCGGCGACAACTTCTACAACTGGCCCAATTCGGTGTTCGACACGAACCTCAGCAGCGTCACCTTCGCGCTGGCGCTGGGACAGCAGCAAGAAGGCACCGGCGTGTGCAACTTCTTCTTCTGGAGGCCATGATGATGTTTCCCAGCTCAACCGTCGGCGCCGGCGAGGACGTCGACTCCCACTACGCCTGCATTGTCTACGATCAGGAGACCGGCGGAATCCATCACGTCCATCACGTCGTCAATCTCTTTGGCGCGGAAGCTCCAACCCATGAAGAGATGACACGGCGCGCCCGCGCGAACGCGCCAAGCGACCGAGGTTCGGGCCTGACCGTCGCGGTCGTCGACGGTGACCAGATCGAGCGCGGCAAGTCGTATCGCGTCGACCGCATCACCAAAGCGCTCGTGGTTGAGCAGCACCGTACCGCGACCTGAGCCCGAACTGACATCCGAATGGTGTGCGTCGGCGATGGTGCCCGCCGGGCTAGCGAGGGACGTGTCCTCCGATGGTCCGGGTCATCTGCTCGGCATAGCCGACAAGCAAATCGATCCACGCCTCGCACTGCTCGCGCGGCATCCGGATCGTCGGGCCACTGATCGTCAATGCGCCCAGGATGTCGCCGGCGGAATCAAACACCGGCGCTGAGAGCCCGGACGCGGAACCTTCCCGCTCACCTGCTGTGATCGCGTAGCCGTCGGCCTTTGCCTGCGCGATGAGCTCGTGCAGCTCCTCGGGGCTGGTGACCGTTCCGTCGGTCAAGGGTTCGAGCGGCGAGGCGAGAACACTCTCTGCCAATTCCGGATTCCACGCCAGCAACACCCGAGACGCGGAACCCACATGCAGCGGGATGACCTTGCCGACATACATGTCCCGACGTAGGGCGTGCCGCGTCTCGGCGATCGCGACGCACACTCTGAAGTTCTGCTCCACCTTGAAGAAGCAGGCCGTCTCGGTGGTCTTGTCGCGGATCTCTTGGAGCACCGGTTTGAGGATTGACAACACGTCGAGATCCTTGATTGCGGTCGCAGCCCAGTAGGACATCCGTACGCCGATCCGGATTTGGTCGCCCTCGCGGTCGAGCAGGCCTTGGGCGACCATGTTGCTGACGAGCCGCTGCACCGTGGAGGTCGGCAGCCCCGTTGCCTGTTGGATTTCGCTGAGAGTCAGCGACGGGCATGACAGGGAGAACGCGTCCAGTATCTCGGTGATCTTGGCCAGCACCAGAAGCGGCTGCTGCTTGGAGGAAGCGCTCCCGTCGATTGTCATGCCGCGAATGTACTCCTGACCTGGTGTGCGGCCGGTCGCCGCTGTGGACCCTCGCAGTCAGCGCGACGACCGAGCAGGTGCTGGGCGACTACTGTTCCGGCACGGCGCATTTCGCTGGGCGTAGGCGGGGTGATCGGAATCTTCACTGCCACGTCTGCGGGTTGACGCAGTGCGCGGGAAGGTAGCCCCGCGCCATCGGCTGGGTGACCAGGAACGCGGGAGCACTCATGGGCGGCCCGCAATGACCCAGTCGAACGCCTTCGCCTTGGAGTGAGCGCCCTGCGCCGTTTTCGAGCGGTTGGGTTCACCGATCTCGGCGAGGAGCTTCTCGGCCACGTCGAGCACCGACGCCAGTGTAGTGGGCGTGAACCAGTCCGGCCGCGTCGCGAACAGCAAGTCCTCGCTGGAGGTGTTGCCGCTGGCACCGGGCGCGAACGGGCAACCGCCCAAACCGCCGAGCGAGCCGTCGACCATCGTGGCTCCGGCGTCTATCGCCGCGAGCGTGTTGGCCACGCCGAGCCCCCAGGTGTCGTGACCGTGAAAGACAATGCGGCGCTCGGGTGTTCGATCTCGGACGGCAACGATGAGGTCGGTGACTTGGGTGGGTATGGCCTGGCCCAGCGTGTCGCAGAGCACGATGTCCTGTGTCCCAGCGGTTCTCATGTCGTTCGCGATGCCGACCACCCGCTCAGGATCGACGAGTCCTTCAAATGGACAGGTGAACGAGGTGGCGAGGCAGAGTTGGATGGAGCCGCCGACGTCGCGCGCGATCCGGACCGCGTCCGGCAACGCGGCCACGCTATCTTCCGTGCTGCGGCCGACGTTGGCCCGGTTGTGGGAATCCGAAGCAGACAGGCAGTATTGAAAATTCCGGGCACCGGCCGCGGCAGCCTTCTCGACGTGACGGGGCGTCGCGACCCAGATCCAGCATCTCTGCAGTTCCTCAGGCGTCAGCTCCGCGATCACCTCGAGGGTATCGGCCAGCGGCGGCACGAGATCGGGTCGGGCCATGGAGCCGATCTCGAGGTCGGGCACGCCCAGTGCCAACAGCTTTCGCGCAATCTCGACTTTGCGTGGGGTGGGGAGCATCTTCGCGGTGAGCTGCAGGCCGTCGCGCAAGGTCACGTCGCGCACGACGGCGCATGGGGTGTAGGGCCGTGGTTCGGTCATGCCATTACTCCTGTCGGTCTGGTGGGACCAGCCGAGACTCGGCCGATCTCGTCATCGCTCATGCCGAGCAACGCGGACAGCACCTCATGGGTGTGTTCTCCCAGGTCCGGTCCGACGCTGCGGATGGGCAAGGACCTGTCGCCGAGCACCGGCACAATGCCGGGGAATCCGACGACGGCGGGTTCGTCATTGCCCGTGTCCACGGCGAAATCCTGAATCATGTTCCGCGACTGGTATTGCTCGTCGGCGCAGATGTCGGCAGCGGTGTTGATGGGCCCGCTGGGCACACCGGCTTCATCGAGAAGCTTCAGTGCCTCGTCGCGGCTGTACTGAACTGTCCATTCGCCGATCGCGGTGTCGAGTTCGTCACGTCGCTGCCACCGCCCCGCGTTGCTCTGCAGTTCGGCGTCGGCGGCGAGGTCCGGTCGGCCGATCGTCTGCATGTAGCGCCGGAATATCGAATCCCCGTTGCCGGCGATGACGATGCTCGCGCCGTCGCTGCACGGGTATGCGTTGCTCGGCGCGATGCCCTCCATTCGACCACCAACCCGTGCCCGTACGACGCCGTAGGCGAGATAGTCGGGGACCAGCGATTCCATCACCGAGAGGATGGATTCGTTGAGTGCGACGTCGACGATGCGTCGTTGGGGCGGAACATCTTTGCGTTCGCGCTCGAACAGCGCCATCACGGCGCCGAATGCGGCGTAGATTCCCGCGATCGAGTCGCCAATGGACACTCCTACCCGTGACGGGGGGCGGTCGGGTTCCCCGACGAGTTCGCGCATGCCCCCGGCAGCCTCGGCGACCGCCGCGAAGCCAGGCCGTTGGGAGAGCGGTCCGGTCTGTCCGAACGCCGAGACGCGTACGATCACCACGTTCGGATTGACCCGTTCGAGCTGTTGTGGCCCCAGTCCCCATCTTTCGAGGGTGCCGGGCCGGAAGTTCTCCAGCAGCACGTCGCAATGCCGGACCAGGTCGAGCACAGTCGTCCGGCCCGCTTCGGTCTTCAAGTCGAGAACAATCGACTTCTTGTTCCGGTTCAGGGTCCGGTAGAGCATCGACGTATCGCCGGAGTACAAGCGCCAGTTGCGCACCTCGTCACCGGTTCCCGGCCGCTCGACCTTGATGACCTCCGCGCCGAAGTCGGCGAGCATCCGTCCGGCCGTGGGTGCGGCGATGTAGTTGCCGAGTTCCAGCACCCGTACTCCGGCGAGAGGAAGTGTGTCGTTCTCAATCATGGGTGTTCCTTCGATCGGTTCTGGTCGTCAGAGCAGGGCGCTCATCGGCAGAATTAGCAGGATCGCGACAACGGACGCAACGGATACGCCGACGGTGACCGACTTCAGGGTGCCCCGCGTTGTCTGACCCAGCAGCGACTGCAGTAGCCAGAAGGTGTTACTGGTGACGTGAACGGCGAACAATGACCCGGCGCCGGCCGCCAGTGCGATCAGCACTGGATCGAGGCCGATCAGCGGTGCCACCGGCGCCAGGATGCCTGCCGAGGTGATCGCGGAGATGGTGACCGACCCGACCGCGACATGTAGGACCGCGGCGATCAACCAGACCATCAGCAGGGGTGCGGCGGTGTTGGCGGTGAAGTATTCGCCGAGGATGTCGCCGAGCCCGGTGGCCTTGATCGTGGCGGCCAGCGACCCTCCCACGCCGGTCAGGATCAGGATCTGGCCGCTCTCCTTGAACCCGGTGGCGATCGCATGCTGAATCGGCTCTGCCCCAAGGGTGTAGCGACCTACGAAACTGGTCCCGATGAGCCCGATCAGTAGAGCGATGACGGGGGAAGACACGAACTTCACGATCGGATTCTGGATGTCTGCGGCATCCAGGAGCGCGCCCATTGCGATCAGAGCCAGGGCCGCCAGCATGGGCGCGAACAACACGATCAGGGGCGTCTGTGCGCGGGCGACCGTGACCACCGTCTTGGTGTCGACGAGGCTGCCCGGCGTGCCGCCCGTCGGTGTGACGTCACTCTCGGGCGCCGTGGTATCACTTGCGGTTTCATCGACGTGGCCACCGGTTTCAGGGTCAGCGCCAAGGAACTCCTGCTCGTCGCGGGCCTCGTCCCACCAGCCGTGGTTGAACAGGAAGGACATGATGGCGACCGCGATCGCGACCGTGGGGATCACCAGCAGCACGCCAAACAACAGCATCTTGCCAAGGGGCACACCGAGTAAGCCCGCCAGGGCGAGCGCGCCAACGCCTGGAACGGTCAGGACGATCCCGCATTCGAGTCCAATCGCCATCGCCGTCGCCATGCGACCGGTCCCGTTCTTGCCGATCTCCTTCGACAGAGTGCGAGCCAGAGGCGCCGAGATCACCAGCAGCACATCGAGAAAGATCGACTGGAGCAACGTCGCAATGGTCAGCGACATCGCGTAGGGCATGCGCTTCGGCCCGAAGACTCGTAGGAGAGTCGCGACCAAACGCTGGATGGCTCCTGTCTGTTGAAGCATCGCGCCCATCAGAACTCCGAACGCGATCAGCAACCCGACCTCGGCCATGATCTCGCCGAATCCCGACGTGATCGCCTCGATTGTCTTCTCAGGGCCAAGGCCAACGACCAGTCCGAGGTAGGCGGAACCGACGACCAACGAGATGACCGGATTGAGCTTGAACCGCACGATCATCACCACGACGGCGATGATCGCGACCGCCGTGTTGGCGATTGTTGCGATGTCTGACATGCGCCCGTCCCTTCCAGAGACTTCAGCGGTGGTCCTGTTTGACACCTCACGCCGTCCCTCAAGTGTGACGCGCACCGCATTCACATTATGAGCACAGACCCATAATATAAGCAAGAACCGACACGCAAAAGGCTGTGACCCCGACCTTCACTGGCCACGGGTCAGCATGTGATCCGCGCCAGCAGCGGATTCGGCATGATTACCGACGTGAGGGACGGCGTGGGCAATCGGTTGAGGACGGTCGCGGTGGACGTCACCCTGAACGAGTGCGGCCAACCCGACCGGAAGGTCGACGGTGGCTGCTAGGACGCTGCCTTTTGCGCCAGCACATCGACGACGCCCCTGGCCGTCGATCCACGTCCGCCTGACCTAGGGTCGACGTAGTCGTCGACGCCACCGTCGAGGGCCGTCACAACCTTTCGACGATGAGGTAGATGCGTGCGGAGTTCAGAGACGTTGGCCCGTCGTGGGATTCGGGCCGGGCTGGTTCTCGCCGCGGCGATGTTGACGGCGGTGTCCAGTGCAGGGATCAGCGGGGCGCAGGGCGATCCGAACGCATTGTGGAGCATCGTCAACGGCAGCTGCGTTCCAGACCAACAGCAGCACGGCGATCCCGCTCCCTGTGCGCAGGTAGACCTGAGTGCAGGCGAGGAAGAGGGGTACGCGGTGCTCAAGGACCTGGTCGGTCCGCTGCAATTCCTCCTCATCGCGACCGGTCGCATCACCGGCATCGAGAGTCCATCGATCCTGGAACCGGATGCGACCAACTACTTCGCGGCCGCCTGGCGGGCGCGCTCGTTCGTCGAGGAGCGCGCCGGACGGACGTTGCCGCGCGATTGGGTGAGCCTCGCGATCAACTCCGAGCAGGCACGGTCGCAGACCCAGCTGCACATCCACGTCGACTGCGTCCGGGCCGACGTACACCAGGCGCTCACGGAGCATGCCTCCGAGATCGGTGCCGCATGGACGTCGTTCCCGGTGCCGCTCGCGGGCCAGCGTTACAGCGCCATCGCGGTGAGCGGCGAGGACCTGGACGCGGTCAACCCGTTCGACCTCCTGGCCGACGGCGTTCCCGGCGCACGCACCGACATGGGCGACCAGACGCTCGTCGTGGTGGGCGCAGTGGGCCAGGACGGCGAGCCGGGTTTCGTCATTCTCGCCGATCATGCGGACGCGGCCACCGGCGACAGGGGGAGCGGAGAGTCCTTGCAGGACCACACGTCCTGCGCAGCTCCGGTGACCGGCAAGTAGGCCGACTACGGCCAAAATATCTTGGCGCTAACGGATTTCAGCGCTGGACGAGAACCGCGACGTAGCCGATGGGGATGCCGGTCTTGGATGCGATGCACTTGCGCGCCGCCAACTCGACCGTGGCACGGCGGCTAGCGTGGGTGACGCCGCCGATCTCGGGGATCCGGATCAGCCATCCGTCCACTTCGCGGCTGACTTCGATGTCGAAACACTGACCGATGGTCGGGCAACCGACGCGGCGAGCGGTGCGTTGGCTGCGAACGGTGTGCAGCAACGGTGCACGCCTCATGGAGGGCTGGGTAGGCATAAGAGGTTTCCTGAGTCGACGACGAACCGGGGGCAAGACTAGTGCGCATCGAGCCGGAAACCCAATCAGTCCAAGTTCGTCGCACCGGTGCCGGGGCCCTCTTAGACGTCGATCCGCTCGCCCATGATCACCGTCCGGTCCTCGGGCAGGCCGAAGTAGTGGCTGGCGTCGGCGCTGAACTTGGCGGTGGCGATGAACAGCCGTTTGCGCCAAGCCGCCATCCCTGGAGCTGTACCCCTCGTCAGTTCCAGCTTCGACAGGAAGTAGGAAGCCTCGTCAACGGCGATCGGGCCTTCGGTGTGCGCCGGGTCGAGCAGGCGGAGCGCACCGGCGACGTTCGGCGTCTCCATGTAGCCGAAGTTCGCGGTGACGTGGATGATCCCGTCCTTCTCATAGCCCAGAGCGTCGACTTTCACCCGCTCGGAGTCTGGAACGCGCGGCACCGGCAGCGTTTCGATGGCCATGATCACGACCTGGTTGTGGCGCACGTGGTTGTGCTCGACATTGGCCCGCATCGCCAGCGGGGCGGTCTCCTTGCCGCGGTTGAGGAATACCGCTGTCCCTGGAACTCGCACCAGCGGCGGCTGGCAGTCGGCGATCTGGTCGACGAACTCGCGCAGCGATCCCTCGGCTTCCTCCCGTGCTCGGGTGACGATGACTCGTCCCCGCTCCCAGGTCCGCATCACCGTGAACGCCACGACGGCGATCAGGAGCGGCAGCCACGCCCCGTGGACGAGTTTGGTCAGGTTCGCCGCCAGGAACATCAGGTCGATCAGCAGCAGGGCGCCGCCACCGATGAGCACCAGCCACAGCGGAGTCCGCCACCGCGTCCTGGCGATGTAGAGGAACAACAGTGTGGTGATGGTGATCGTTCCGGTCACCGCCATGCCGAACGCATACGCCAGTGCGGCGGAGCTTTGGAACGCGAACACCAGGGTCAGCACGCCGACCATCAGAATGGCGTTGATCGACGGCACGTAGACCTGGCCGTAGGCCGACGCCGACGTGTGCACCACCCGCAGCCTCGGCAGGTAGCCGAGTTGCGCTGCCTGCGACGCCACCGAGTAGGCCCCGGTGATCACGGCCTGCGAGGCGATCACCGTCGCAGCGGTGGCCAGCAGCACCATCGGTAACCGCGCCCATTCCGGAGTGAGCAGAAAGAACGGCGCACTCACGGTGGTCTCGTCGCCGAGTATCAGCGCACCCTGGCCGAAGTAGCTGAGCACACACGCAGGCAGGACGAGGAACAGCCACCCCAGGACGATGGGCCGCCGGCTGAAGTGGCCCATGTCGGCGTACAGCGCCTCCGCACCGGTGACCGCCAGCACGATCGCCGCCAACGCGAAGAACGCGATGCCGAAGTTTCCGATCATGAACTGCAGCGCATAGAGGGGCGAGAGTGCCTTGAGGATCTCCGGGTGACCGATGATGCCGTTGACGCCGCAGGCGCCGATGGCGGTGAACCAGAGGATCATCACCGGCCCGAAGAAGCGCCCGACGATGGCGGTGCCGTGGCGCTGCACGGCGAACAGCGCGACGATGATGACCGCGGTGATCGGCACGATCCACTGTTCGAGGTCCGGTTGGACCACCTTGAGGCCCTCCACCGCGGACAGCACTGAGATCGCGGGGGTGATCATGCTGTCGCCGAAGAACAACGCGGCGCCGAAGAGACCGAGCGCGGCCAGCATCATGGCGGTACGACGACGACCTTGCGCCACGCTCCACCGGCGCAACATGGTGATGAGCGCCATGATGCCGCCCTCGCCGTCGTTGTCGGCACGCATCACCAGGCTGATGTAGGTCAGGGTGACGATGATCATGACCGACCAGAAGATCACCGACACAACGCCATACACGTTGTCGGTGCTGATCGGCACGGGGTGAGGGTCGGCAGGATTGAAGACCGTTTGGATCGTGTAGATCGGGCTGGTCCCAATGTCGCCGAACACGACTCCCAGTGCGCCGACCACGACGGCGAGTCGAATCGAGCTTGCACCGCCCGCTGGGCGGAGCGGCTGAGCGGTCTCGGGTGTCGGGTGCACGGCCAGCTCCTCGATTCGCGACCGCAACTGTCCTCACCACGCCCGTACGGGGTGGGCGGTGGCGCCACGGCGGATCAACTGTAGTTCGGCACCGTCGATCGCAGCACGCCAACGGCGGCGGTGACTCGCCGCAAGGATCGTCGTCTCAGGCGTAAGAAAAGCGTTAGGAGTGTTCTCCCTGCCCGCGCAAGCCCGTAGAACCGATGGCGTGACCGAGGAACAGGACTGTCCGATCGCGTACCCGCATGCCGATCCCGCGGCACAACGGCCCGCCACTGCGGTCGCGAGCTGGTGGGCCCGCATCCTCGATGGGCAGCGGTCGTGGGGTTCGATCGACTTCGCCGCGAGTCGGCAGGGGCTCCGAAGCTACCGATTGGTCGTATTTCCTCCGGGGATCAGCGACGTCGAGCGGCGACTGCTCCGGTTGTGGCAGCGATGGCCGATATGGGGTGCGCTGCTATGGCTGCTGGTGGTGATCCCGTTCGGCGGCACCCCAAGCGCTTCGATGGCCGCGGTGGCCGCCACCGTCCTGTACATCGGCACCGGCGCAATGCTTTTCGCCATGTTGGGGCACGTGCGGACGCGGGTGCGCACGCTGTCGGTGGTGCTCGTCGCCGGGTACTCGAAATCGGTCGCCGTGGCGACATACACCGAACTGAAGGCGTTGGTGGCCGTCCTGTGCGCCGCCGACGAGCTGCGCGAGCAGGGAGGCATCTCCCCGGCCCAGCACGAGGCCGTCTGGTGGCAGGTGTACGACCGCCTGGGGGCAGACGGGCGTGTGCCCCCAGGCACAACCCGAAATCGGAAGGCCCTCTGATGGCTGAAATGTTTCAGGTCATTTCGGTGATGGCCGGTGTGGCCGTTGTCTTCGCCGCGTTGGGCTACGTAAACCGCCGTGGCGCCAGGTCGTCGGCCCGGGATCCGGGTGCACTGCTGCCGCGTGACTCTCGAGAGCGGTCGGCCGCGGAATGAACGGCCAGAATCCGTGCACGATCGATGCGGCGGCGACGGCCAGGATGACGCCGAGGTAACCGATCAAGCCGAGAGTTCTTGATCTATCGATGTCGTGCTACGGGTCGTTCGCTAGGGCGCTCAACACATCTGCAAGTTGGGCCGGCCTCGACAGGAACGGGGAGTGACTCCCCGGCATCTCAACGACATCGGCGCCGAGCCTGTCGCGGGCGACACGTCGCGACCAGTCCGGATTCACCAGGCTGTCGTCATTGCAGACCACATAGGTGCAAGGGGTTGCAGGAAACGCGTCCAGCGCGAAACGGTTGGCGAGCGGGTAGAGCGCCTGCGGCCGAAGCCTTTCGATCGCGGCATGCGCGACGTCATCGGCGCAGTCACCGAATAGCACCGATTGAGCCAGGCGATGATCCACCCACCTCTGGCGCAGCTCCGCATCGGGCTCACTCAAGCCGGGCGCATACATCGGGTTCAGCATATGGACGTCGTCGCGCATCTGATCGGCGAGGCTGCAGCCCACTTCGGGTACCACGGCACACAAGTACACCAGGTGCCGTACTGGCCGACGCGCCGCAACCAGAGGAATCGTGTGTCCAGCCATTGAGTGACCGACGAGAACCACGTCGTCGCGCACATCGAGTGCGGCGCAGACGACCTCCGCATAGCCATCGAAGCTCACCGAAGGGTCGTGGGACGGCAACTCGACAGCGACAACTTCGTGTCCTCCCTGCTCCAACAGCGGCGTCAGCAACTCCCAGCACCACGCTCCGTGCCACGAACCATGGACTAAGGCGAAGGTGGTCATTGCGGCCAATTCTGGCGCATCGTCTCGGAGCGGCGCAGCGCATCGGGGGTCTTTGGCCTGTGGTGGGCGAACTCCGAGGCCGCGACGGATTCGACTTCGGCTTGACCTCAATCACCGTTGAGGTCTTACGGTGTGCGGCATGATCTTCACGGTCGCTGAGCGTAGGTACCTCGAGAGCCAACAGTTGTGTCGGTTCGCCACCATCGGTCCTGGCGGCGTGCCCCACGTCCGACCGCTTGGCTTTCGACTCAATCCGGATGGGACCATCGACATCGGGGGACCGAATCACCGGGCGACACAGCGATTTCGCAACGCCGTGGTACGTCCGGATGTCGCGCTCGTCGTTGACGACATGACCCCGGACGAACCCGGTGCGGTGAAGCCGGGAATGGGCCGCGGCGTCGAAGTCCGGGGCCACGCCGAGGCCGTCGTCGTTGACGAGCCGCCGGTCAACCCCGAGTGGTTCAGCCACGACGTGCTGCGCGTGTATCCGCGGCGAGTCCTCAGCTGGCACATCGACCCTGCGATACCCGATGGTGAGGCACGCGACATCGACGAGTTCGTCCGATGATCACTCCCGGATCAGTCGGTCTGGCAGCCAGCAGGCTCACCGCCCAGAACCCGGATGCCGCGGCCGATGAGGTCGGCCGGGCTGAACTCCTCGGCTACTCGACATTGTGGATACCCGGAGGGCCCAACGACATTCTGCCGTCGCTCGATCGAGCGGTGTGCTCCAGCAATACGATTCAGGTGGCCAGCGGAATCCTTTCGGTTGACACGGTGCCCGCAGCTGCCGTTTCGGCCCTCAGCCATGACCTGGAGCGCGAGCATCCGGGCCGGCTGTTGCTCGGCCTCGGGGGAGCGCACGGAACCCGCCCACTCGCCACGCTCAACGGCTACCTCGACGAGCTCGACTCCGCGGGAATGGCAGGCCGTTCGCGGATCCTGGCCGCACTCGGCCCAAACATGCTCGCGCTGGCGCGCGACCGTGCGGGCGGCGCCTATCCGTTCCTGGTGACTCCGGCGTACGTGGCCGATGCGCGGGCCATCCTCGGCGCAAACCGCAGCCTGGCGGTGCTCTTGATGGTCGTCCCGTTCGTCGACCGCGAGTCCGCCCGGCAAGCGAGCGCCGAGCCGCTGCGCTTTCTGTGTTCGGTGGGGGGCTACCGCGCCAACTTGGTGCGCCAGGGTTTCACAGAGGCCGACATCGACTCCGTCAGTGACCGATTGCTCGACGGTGTCACCGCCTGGGGAGATCCCGAAGACATCGCAACCCGCATCGCGGAGTACCATGCCGCCGGTGCGGATCAGGTCGTGCTGCGGATGATTGGCGTTGACAGCGACGAGTCGAAAACTCACGCGCGGATTGCGCAGGCGCTCGTCGGTCAGTCCTGACGAGAGCTCGCAGCGATCAGGGCAGGTGTGCGGTCAGCAGCCAGCCGGGCACCGACTTGCGTCCCTTCGGCTCGTCGCGGACATCCCCGAACGGCAACACCGAGAAGCCTTCTGGCAGCACGCCGTGAAGGCGGGCCGGAGCGATCTCGTCGACCGTCCAGTACTTCGACACCACGTCACGCAGCTCCTCGTCGGTCACGGCGTTGGCTGGGCCGTCCGGCATGCTCGCCCGGTCGAAGACCAGCACGAAGTACGACGCGCCCGGAGCGGCGGCGCGCACGATCGACTGCAGGTATCCCTCTCGCGCCTCCACGGGGATGGAGTGGAACAGCGTGCTGTCGACGATGGTGCCGAAGCGGCCGTCGTATCCAGTGAAGTCGCTGATGTCAGCGACGTCGAAGGTGGCGTTCGTCAGCCCGCGTTTGGCGGCCTCCGCCTTGGCGAGATCGATGGCTGTTGGCGACAAGTCGAGCCCGACGGTGGTGTAACCGCGTTCGGCGAGGTCCAGCGATATCGCCGCCTCACCGCATCCCACGTCGAGCACGTCGCCGTGGAACTTCCCCTGCTCGATCAGCGCGGCCAGCTCGGGCTGCGGTTCGCCGATGCTCCACGGTGGTTTGGGGCTGTCCCCGAGACCGGGGACCTCGCCTCGGTAGGCGGACTCGAACGTGAAATCCTGTGGTGCGGTCATGATTAACCTTTCTACGGGTTGGTGGCTGACGGTTCGACTGAGTTGCGGGACCACCGCAGGCGCATCACTGTTGCCGTCAGCAGCACGAAGGCCAGTACGGCGGTGGTGGTGCGCACGACATGGGCCAGTTGCCAACGGTCACGGACAGCCGACCAGTCGTCCGGCGGGGCCACGACGGACCAGCTCAGCTGGGCGGTGTTGATTGGCACGCTGATCGACACACTGATCACCAGGGTCACCAGTAACGAGAGTACGGCGGTCAGCGTGAGCCAGCGGTCGCTGCCGCGCCGGCGAATCACGGCCAGGGTCAACGCCGCCGAGCCGAGGATGGCCGGCACCAGCAGCCCGGTGGCCAGGTCGTCGAGGTGCTGGAGTTCGATGAGGCGGACTTGGGTGTACACCGTGGCGCCGTAGCTGCGCAGGCTGGCTTCGAAAACCAGGACGGTGGTGAGGAATCCAGCGAACAGGCCACTGAACACCACGGCAACGAAGGCCAACGTCGTCGGCAGCGGGCCGGGCCGAGCCGCTGGATCGGCGGCGAGTGTCACGAGGCGGCCGCCGACGCCGAGCCGGCGCCATCGCCGGAGCCCGCTTCCCGCCGGATCATCTGCCACAGGCTTGGCGTGGCCTCGGTGGTCGAGACGATGACGGTCCGGCGCGCGCTCGCCGAGTCGGCCGCCAGCGACAGCAGGTAGTCGGCCAGGTCGATGCGTGCGGTGAACGCGCCGACGGGATCGACCTCCCCGCGAACGTAGTCGGTGCGTTCGGGCAGGTCGAACAGACCCGAGGGGCGAACGATCGTCCAGTCCAGGCCGCTGTCACGCACGATGCTCTCCATGCGCCGGACGTCGTCGTACACCGTCTTGCCGATCGTCCTGGTAAGGATCGGCTCGACCAACCGCAGTGAGAGCGGGGCCCGGCTGCGACGAGTGGGGTACGCGGCCGTCGAGCTGACCACGACCAGTCGCCGCGCCCGAGCGGCGTGCATGGCGGCCACGATGTTGGCCGTCCCCACCGAGTACGTGTCGACCGGCTCCCGGGTGAACGTGACACCCAGCGTGGACACGACGGCGTCGACCCCCGCCACGACCGGCCCCACGGCGGACGCGTCCCGCACGTCGGCCTCGGACACCGTCAGACCCGGCCCGGCCAGGGGGAATTCCCGCGGGCGGCGAGTCACGGCCACAACTTGGTGGCCTGCATTCAGGGCCAGTGCGGTCGCCAGGCGGCCGGTCTGACCGTTGGCGCCGAATATTGCCAGCTTCACGGTTGCTCCTAATGATCACCAATAGTGATCGTCACTGTAGATGACAATCATGCAAAGTGCTAGTGTGCGCGCATGGAAGATCGGCCGACCGGCATCGCCGCGCTCGACGAACGCATCCCGTTTCTGCTGTCCCAGCTGGGCTCTCACGTGGCTGGCGAGTTTCAGCGCCGGATGAGCGGCATCGGCGTGCAGCCGCGGACCTACGCGGTGCTCATGGCGCTGGCGACAGAGGATGGCCAGTCTCAGCGTCAGCTGTCGGCCCGACTCGGCATCCACCGCAACGCGATGGTGGTCGTCATCGACGCACTGGAAGCCGATGGACTGGTCAAACGCATGGCCCATCCCGAGGATCGCCGCGCCTTCGCGATAACTCTCACCGACCAAGCCCGCAGCCTCCTGCCAAGCCTCGACGAGGCGGCCGGCGCGCTCGAAGACACCGTCACCGAGCCGCTGTCGGCGGCAGAACGAAACACCCTGCGCGAGCTTCTGCAGCGGATCGCCGGCGCCGCGGGTCTCATCCCCGGTGTTCATCCCCAACTCGCCGACGGCGCGGCGAACTGCTGAGCCGAGCCGGTTGGAGATGAGTTCGGTGTCATTCCCAGCTTGAGTCGTTAAGGTTCTCGAGGATGCCCCGGCTGAACTGGTGGCGTCGCGGCGATACGACAGACTTTACGAAGCGAGGTCGCTCATGAACCGTCCAGACATCTTCGATCGCCTGCCCACCGACCTCGTCGGCATGGGTGTCTACGGTGAGCCAATACACGTCGACGGAGCCACGGTCATTCCCGTCGCCAGGATCCGCGGCGGCGGCTCTGCCACGCCGATCGGGGTGTTCGTCATCCGCGGCGGTGACGTCTCGTGGACTTCCGCGGTTGACGCGAATCGAATAGCGCTGTTCGGCGTGATCACCGGGCTGCTGTCGGCGGTGATAGCCAGTCTGGCAGTGCTCCGGCGTCCGCCCTGGCCGGATATCGTTCTGCGGGACAGCATTCGAAGACACCGACCTCGCCCGGCGCGGGACGCGTAGCCGCGGGGACGACCATCGACAGCACCGGCGATGGCAATCAGGAAGCGAGGTCGGCTTTGTTGGGTTTGCCCGATGACGTGCATGCGTGCCTGTTCGACCTCGACGGAGTGCTCACCGACACCGCCAGTGTGCACCGCAAGGCGTGGAAGTCGATGTTCGACGACTACCTGCAGGCACGCGCCGAACGTGACGGCGACCAGTTTCGGCCGTTCGACATCGACGGTGACTATTCGACATACGTCGACGGGAAGAAACGTGAGGACGGAGTGCGGTCGTTCCTCACCAGCCGTGGCATCACGCTGCCCGAAGGCGACCAGGACGACGACCCCGGCGCAGAAACGGTGAACGGGCTCGGAAACCGCAAGAACGCACTGTTTCAGGAGGTTCTGCACAGCGAGGGGGTCAAGGTCTTCGAGGGTTCCAGGACGTACCTGGAGGCGGTGCACGCCGCCGGACTCGCGGTCGCGGTGGTGTCCTCGAGCGCCAACACCCGCGAAGTGCTGGAGGTCACCGGCCTCGACCGGTTCGTCGCGCAGCGCGTCGACGCGGTAACCATGCGCGACGAGCACATCCCCGGCAAGCCCGCACCCGATTCGTACCTCCGCGGTGCAGAGCTGCTGGGCGTGGCACCCGGTGCGGCGGCCGTTTTCGAGGATGCGCTCGCCGGAGTACAGGCCGGGCACGCCGGCCATTTCGGGGTGGTGATCGGCGTTGACCGGATCGGTCACGCAGAAGCGTTGCGGCGCAACGGCGCCGACGTCGTGGTCAACGACCTTGCCGAACTGCTCCCCACGCCATGATCGACGACGACGCCTACCCGGTCGAGCCGTGGCACGTGCGCGAGACCGCGCTGAACCTCGATCTGCTCGCTCAATCCGAGTCGGTGTTCGCGCTGTCGAACGGGCACATCGGCCTACGGGGCAACCTCGACGAGGGCGAACCCCACGGACTGCCGGGCACCTATCTCAACTCGTTCTATGAAACCCGGCCGCTGCCCTATGCCGAGGCCGGCTACGGCTATCCGGAGGATGGCCAGACGCTGATCGACGTCACCAATGGCAAGATCATGCGACTGCTGGTCGACGACGAGCCATTCGACGTGCGCTACGGCGAACTCGTCGAGCACGAGCGGGTACTCGATCTGCGTGCGGGCACGCTGGCGCGGGAGGCCCGATGGCGCTCACCGGCGGGCAAACAGATCCGGGTACGCTCCACCAGGCTGGTGTCACTGACGCATCGCAGCGTCGTGGCCATCGAGTACGTGGTTGAAGCCGTCGACGAATTCACCCGTGTGACCGTGCAATCCGAGCTCGTCGCCAACGAAGACCAACCGCAACCGGCAGCCGATCCCCGAGTCGCGGCGGCGCTGAGCAAGCCGTTGGAATCGGTAGCCTACGAGTCCGCCGATCGCAGCGCCATGCTGATTCATCGCACCCGCGCCAGCGGGCTCACGATGGCCGCGGCGATGGACCACCTGGTGGAGGTGCCCGGCCGCGTCGAGGTGGCTACCGACGCCGGGGAGGACTGGGCCCGCACGACGGTGATCTGTGGGCTGCGGCCCGGCCAGCAGCTGCGGATCGTCAAGTACCTCGCCTACGGCTGGTCGAGCCTGCGGTCACGGCCGGCGCTGCGCGATCAGGTAGCCGGAGGCATCGACGGTGCCCGCTACACGGGTTGGCAGGGTCTCGTGGACGGCCAGCGCGCCTACCTCGACGAGTTCTGGGACAGCGCCGATGTGGAGGTGGAAGGCGACCCCGACTGCCAGCAGGCGGTGCGGTTCGGCCTCTTTCACGTATTGCAGGCCAGCGCCCGCGCCGAGCGCCGCGCCATTCCCGGCAAGGGGCTGACCGGCCCGGGGTATGACGGGCACGCGTTCTGGGACACCGAGGGATTCGTGTTACCGCTGCTGACCTACACCGTCCCTGAGGCGGCGGCGGATGCGCTGCGGTGGCGGGCGTCGACGCTGGACCTCGCGCGTGAGCGGGCGGCCGAACTCGATCTGGCGGGCGCCGCGTTCCCGTGGCGCACCATCGACGGCCAGGAATGCTCGGCGTACTGGCCGGCAGGCACCGCGGCCTGGCACATCAACGCCGACATCGCGATGGCGCTGGAGCGCTACCGGGTGGTTACCGGCGACCACACGCTGGAAGCCGAATCCGGACTGGCCGTGTTGGTGGAGACCGCCAGGTTGTGGCATTCCCTGGGCCACCACGACCGGCACGGCCGGTGGCACCTGGACGGCGTGACCGGCCCCGACGAGTACACCGCGGTGGTCCGCGACAACGTGTTCACCAACTTGATGGCCGCGCACAATCTGCGCATCGCCGCACAGGCGTGCGAGCGTCATCCCGTCGCCGCCCAGGACATGGGTGTCACCACCGAGGAGACCGCCGCGTGGCGGGATGCCGCTGCCGCCGTGCATATTCCCTACGACCGCGAGCTGGGGGTGCACGAGCAGTGCGAGGGGTTCACCACGCTGCGCGAGTGGAACTTCACCAAGGACACCGAGTATCCGCTGTTGTTGCACGCAGCCTATGTCCGGCTGTACCCGGCGCAGGTGATCAAGCAGGCCGATCTGGTGTTGGCGATGCATTGGCAGGGTCACGCCTTCACCGCGGAGCAGAAAGCGCGCAACGTCGACTACTACGAACGGCGCACCACGCGGGATTCTTCGCTGTCGGCGTGCACGCAGGCCGTGCTGTGCGCCGAAGTCGGCCATCTGGAGTTGGCACACGACTACGCCTATGAGGCCGCCGTCATCGATCTGCGCGACCTGCACCACAACGCCCGCGACGGCCTGCACATGGCATCGCTGGCCGGAGCGTGGACGGCGCTGGTCGCCGGGTTCGGCGGCCTACGCGACGATGAAGGTTTCCTGGCCTTGAATCCTCAACTGCCGGAGGGTATTACGCGGCTGCGCTTCCGGCTGCGCTGGCGCGGATTCCGGCTCATCGTCGACGTCGACCATGCCCAGGTGCACTACATCCTGCGCGACGGGCCGGACGGTACCTTGGCCATCCGCCACGGCGGGAAGCACCTCACCCTCACCACGCAGAGCCCGACGACGGTCGCGCTACGCCCGCGGGAGGCGCTGTTGCCGCCGCCGCCGCAGCCGCCGGGCCTGCAACCGATATCACGCCGCTGAGCTGCGTGACCTCAAGTCCCGCAGAAGGTTTGGTAGTCGCCGAAGTCCTGTGGCGCGGCTTCGGCGTAGCGCTCGAAGCCGGGCCGCTCGTCGTACGGTGCGGCCACCGCCGTCAGAAGGCGCTCGAGCGGAGCCAGGTCGCCGTCCGTCGCCGCGGCGAGGGCTTCTTCGACCAGGTGGTTGCGCGGAATGTAGACGGCGTTCACCCGATCCATCACGTCGGCGTCCGGACGCAGCGCCCGCCAGCGCGCCAGCCAGCCGTCGAACGCGGCCAGGTCGATGAACAGCCCCCGCGCTGGCTCGGCGTCACCCCGCGCGGCCCGGCCGAGGTGACGAAAGAACGAGGTGTAGTCGGCCCGGCTCTGCTGGAGCATCGCGAGAAGGTCGTCGACCAGCGGCGCCGCGACCTCGGCGTCGACTCCGTCGGGCAGGCCGAGCTTGGTCCGCATGCCTGCAGAGCAGGCGGCCTCGTACCGCCGACGGAAACCGCCGAGGGACTCCGTCGCAAGGGCTATCGCCCTCTCGCCCCCGTCGTTCTCACCCTCGTCGGCGAAGAGCGGAAGGAGGGTCTCGGCGAACCGGGCCAGGTTCCACTCGGCGACCGCGGGCTGGTTGCCGTAGGCGTAACGCCCGGCGTAGTCGATCGAACTGAAGACGGTGACCGGGTCGTAGGCCTCCATGAAGGCACACGGCCCGTAGTCGATGGTCTCGCCGGAGATCGTCATGTTGTCGGTGTTCATGACTCCATGCACGAACCCGACGAGCATCCACCTGGCCACCAGCGACGCCTGGGCCGCGACGACCCCCTCGAACAGCGCGAGGTAGCGGTGTTCGGCGTCGCCAGCGGCGGGGTAGTGCCTTGCGATCGCGTAGTCGGCGAGGCGCCGCAACAGGTCTGGGTCGCCGCTGTTGGCGGCGTACTGAAAGCTGCCAACGCGCAGATGGCTGGTCGCGACCCTCGCGAGCACGGCCCCCGGCAAGGTCGTCTCCCGGTGCACCGGGCGTCCCGTCGCTACCACGGCAAGGGACCGGGTGGTGGGGATGGCCAGTGCGTGCATCGCCTCGCTGATGACGTACTCACGCAGCATCGGACCGACGGCGGCCAACCCATCGCCGCCGCGCGCGAACGGCGTCCGCCCCGAGCCCTTGAGGTGAAGGTCGCGACCGTGACCGTCGGTGTCGACGAGCTCACCGAGCAGCAGCGCGCGCCCGTCGCCAAGACGGGGGACGAATCCGCCGAACTGATGCCCGGCGTATGCCTGTGCGACGGGGGCGGCACCGTCGGGAACGTGGGCGCCGACCAACAGACCAACCCCGTCAGAGCTCCGCAGCCATGCCACGTCGAGGCCGAGTTCTCCTGCCAGCGCCTCGTTGAGCACCAGCAGTCGCGGGTCGGGTGCGGCCTCGGCCTGCCAGCGGACGGCCATCTCCGGCAGCTCGCGGGAGAAGTGGTCCCCCAGGACGATGGTGGTAGCCGGTGTGACGCTCACCCGTCCAGACTACGGAGGAGCGGGACCGGCCACCCGCGCGCGCTCAGGCGGCGCGAACGTCCTGCTGCGCGGTGGCACGGACCCGCGGCGGGCTTGTGACGTCGTTGGGGATCGACAGCCGGATCACCTTGAACCAGGCCGAGGCGACCTGCTTCACCAGTGGCCCGGTGGTGTAGGTGAGCCCGTAGCGGTCGAAGACGTCCTTGACCGCAGGAGCGATCTCGCCGTACCGGTTGCTGGGCAGATCCGGGAACAGGTGGTGCTCGATCTGATACGACAGGTTGCCGCTCATCAGGTGCATCAGGCGGCTACCGCTGATGTTGGCGGACCCGAGCATCTGGCGTAGGTACCACTGGCCGCGGGTCTCGCCCTCGATGCTGTTGTACGAGAACGTCTGCACGCCTTCGGGGAAGTGCCCGCACATGATCACCGAGTGCGTCCACAGATTGCGCACCACGTTGGCGGTGAGGTTGGCGGTCAACGTCGTGACGGCGCTTGGCCCCGACAGCAGGGGATGCACGACGTAGTCCCGCAGGCCCTGCTTGCCGATCTTGCGCAGCGTGGACTTCAACTTGGCGCGGAACTCCGGGTTCCTGCGCCGCTCCGCGGTTTTCAGGTTCTTGCCGAGTTTGAGGTCATAGGCGGCGATCCCGTACTGGAACAGCACGGCGTTGATCGCGTTCCACAACGGCTGGCCCAGATGGAAGGGCGACCATCGCTGGTCCTCGTCCACGCGCATGATGCCGTAGCCGAGGTCACCGTCCTTGCCGATCACGTTGGTGTAGGTGTGGTGCTCCTCGTTGTGGGCGTGCTTCCACTGTTCGGCCGTTGACGCGTTGTCCCACTCCCAGGTGGTGGAGTGAATCTTCGGGTCGCGCATCCAATCCCATTGGCCGTGCATGACGTTGTGGCCGATCTCCATGTTCTCCAGGATCTTGGCCGCCGAAAGTCCCGCGGTGCCGATCCACCAGGCGGGCGGGAACAGCGAGAACAACAGCACGGCGCGGCTGCCCGCCTCCAGGCCGCGTTGGGTCTTGATCACAGTGCGGATGTAGCGGGCGTCGTCTTCGCCGCGGCTGTCGAGTACAAGCTGGCGGATGGCGTCCAACTCGCGCCCGAGGTTCTCGACGTCGCCGGCGCTCAGATGGGCGATGGGGCTGGTGGCCTTGTTCTGCAGGGTGGTCATGGTGAATATCCTCCGATGAATGTGGTTGAGGCGGTTCAGATGTCGATTTCGCAGGAGCCGGCGACGGTGGACACGCAGGTCTGCACCAGCACGCCGGCGTCGGGTGCGCCGATGGTGACGGCGCCGTTGCGCACGTCGCGGACCGCTCCGTTGCGCAGGGGAAGGACGCAGCCGAAGCACACTCCCATCCGGCAGCCCGACGGCATCAGGACTCCGGCGTTCTCGCCAGCCTCCAAAAGCGTTGTGTCCGCACCGGTGTCGACGGTCGCCCCGGTTCTGGTGAAGCTGACCGGCCCGCCTTCGCCGCCACGAAGGGCCGGCGTGGTGAACCGTTCGGTGTGCAGACGGTCGGCCGCGCCGTGCTGCGCCCAGTGCGCTTCGATGTCGTCGAGCAGAGCGGCGGGGCCGCAGGCCCACGTCTGCCGGTCGGCCCAGTCCGGAACCAGCGCGTCGAGATCGGCTGCGGTCATCCGGGGCGTGGTGGCGGTGTGATGCTCGAGGAGTCGCACCGAGCCGGTCGCGGCGAGGTCGCGCAACTCGGTGCCGAAGACCACGTCGTCGGCGGTGGGGGCGCTGTGCACCAGGACGACGTCGGCGAGTTCGCGGGAGTGGCTGCGCAGCATGCCCATGACGGGCGTGATGCCGCTGCCTGCGGTCACGAACAACACCTTGTCCGGCCGCGTGGTCGGCAGGGTGAAGTCGCCGCTGGCCTGGTCGAGATGAACCAGGGTGCCGGTCTTCGCCCGACGCACCAGGTAGTTGGACACCCCACCGTCCTGCACGGCCTTGACGGTGATGGTGATGTGACGGCCGGCCCTGGCCGTGGAGTTGGCCTGCGAGGTGATGGAGTAGCTGCGCCAGTGCCGGACGCCGTCGACGTCGACACCGACGCGCACGTACTGGCCGGCCCGGTGCCCGCGCCAGCCGCGGCCGACCCGGATGCGGACGGTCGCCGCGTCGGCCGTTTCGGCGGTGACGGCGTCGAGGCGACCGCGGAGGTCGCGTGAGCTGCTGAGTGGGTCGATCAGGTCGATGAAGTCGCGCGGTACCAGTGGCGTCGCGACCATCTGCGCGATGGACCGCAGCGGTCGCCGCGCGGTCCCGGCGATGAGGGAAGTCATGACTCTCATTCTGATTGTCAAATGGGTTATTTCTCGATCCGCTCGTGTGAAACTGAGACATGAATTTGTTCCTAATGAACAAAAAGCGGCATCTGCATCGGGTGTGAGCAGGGAGGACGAGATGAGCGAGGACGACGGCCGAACGGTATGGGCACCGCTGCCGGAGGCACTCCTGGCGGCCATGTGGTCGGTCCTGCCGTCGGTGGCCGAGCGCACGGTGGCCGCCGTCATCGACGACGTGCCCAGTTACGCCGACGCGTTCGGCGGCCGGATGGGTCAGACCATCGAGAAGGCAGTGCAGCAGTCGTTGGCCGCCTTCCTGCGACTCACCGCAGAGGGCGACGATCCGGACACCTCACCGAACGTCCGGCCTGCACTCGACGGTGCCTACGCCCTGGGGCAGGGCGAAGCGCGTCAGGGCCGCTCGACCGACGTGTTGTTGGCGGCCTTCCGGGTCGGGGCGCGCACGGCGTGGCGCGAGTGGAGCGCGGTAGCGGTGAGGAACGAGTTGCCGGGTGATCAGCTGGCGGTGTTCGCCGAGCGGGTGTTCGCCTACATCGATCGGCTCTCGGCCACCAGCGTCGCAGGCCACGCCGATGAGCTCGCCAAGACCGGCCTGGCACGGCAGCGGCACCGGGAAACCCTTGCGCGCCAACTTCTTGCGTCGGCGCCCACCGAAGACCTGCTGGCGACTGCGGAGCGTGCCGAATGGCGGCCGCCGCGGACACTGACCGCCGTGGCGGTGCCACGGGGCGACGAACGGCGCCTGATCTCGACGCTGGGCGCGAGCAGTCTCGACATCCCCGACGACGCGCTGCCGCCGGTGGGACGTCCGGTCACCGTCCTGCTGGTTGCCGACGTCGGTGGCCGGGCGCGCCCGGCGTTGCTCCGTTCGATCGGAATCACCGGCGCGGTGATCGGACCGGAACGGCCGTGGACGCAAGCAGGTCTCTCCGTTGATCGGACGCTGCGGGCGATCGAGTTGTTCGGCGACGGTGACGATCCGATCGACACCGAGCGACACCTGACAGAGCTGGTCCTCAATGCCGACGCCGATGCGCTCGCCGACCTGCGTACCAGGGTGCTCGCCCCGCTCGACTCGGTGCGGCCCGCGGTCAAGGACAAACTGGTGGACACGCTGCGTGCGTGGCTGCTGCACCACGGTCGCCGCGACGACGTCGCCGCGGCGCTCTTCGTGCACCCGCAGACCGTGCGCTACCGGATGGCGCAACTCCGCGAACTGTTCGGCGACGACCTATCCGATCCACGCGTGGTGGAGGACCTCACCGTGGCGCTGGCGGGAACCCGGGCCAACTCCTAGTTCGACGTCTCGCGATGAATTCCAGGGTCGGTCGGTGTCTATACGGATAGACGAAAACAGATGCCGAGCGGACCAGAACGGAAGGCGGCGACCGCAATGAATACAGCGCCAATCGTGTCGGAGCAGGAGTGGGAGAAGGCTCGCCAGGAGCTGCTCGTCAAGGAGAAGGAGGTGACCCGCGCCCAAGACGCACTGGCCGCGGAGCGTCGCCGCATGCCATGGCTTGCCGTGGAGGAGGAGTACGCGTTCGAGGGGCCCGAGGGGAGAGTGAGCTTGCTCGACCTGTTTCACGGCCGCCGTCAGGCGATCGTGTACCGCGCCTTCTTCGAGCCCGGCGTGCACGGGTGGCCCGAACATGCCTGCCCCGGCTGCTCGCTGATGGCCGACCAGGTTGCCCATGTCGCGCACCTGAACGCCCGCGACACCACGTTGGTGTTCGTCTCGCGCGCGCCGCAAGCCGACATCGAACGCCTGAAGGCACGGATGGGTTGGGACATCCCGTGGTTCACCATCCTCCCCAAGAACGGGCATGCCTTCGACACCGACTTCGGCGTGGACGAATGGCATGGCACCAACGTGTTCATCCGCGAGGGCGATGAGGCTGGCGACCGCGTCTTCCGCACCTACTTCCTCAACAACCGCGGCGACGAGAAGATGGGCGGCACCTGGAGCTATCTCGACATCACGGCTCTCGGCCGCCAGGAGGACTGGGAGGATTCCCCGCAAGGGCGCCCACAGTCCGCGCCGTATCAGTGGTGGAACTGGCACGACGAGTACTCCGATGCGAAGCCTGGTGATGCGAGGTGAGCACGCGTGCCGGCGTTATCGGACGACGGACATGTGCGTTGCTTGCGGCGTGTTCGGCTGTGCTGCACGGTATTTCGCTCGGACACGTGACGAACGTCGCGGCCATGGTGCTGATGGTCGCGATGCTCGCCGGGTGTCTGTACTGCGCACGTGACCTGTGGCTTCGCGGAACGGTACGGGGCTGGCTGCTGGTTGCTTTGATGAACTTCGCGATGATCGCCATCCACCTGCCTGCATCGTCCGCGCATCACCACGGCGCTGGCGTGGCTGCGGCCGCACCGATGCCCGAGTCGACGGTCATGACCGTGGCCACCGCGCTGGCGGCATTCGAGGTGACCGTCGCCGCGGCGGTCCTCTACTACCGCACCCGAGCGCTGAGGCCAACGGAATTCAGCGAGAGACGTCGCCAAGAGGGGTCGTTGTTTTCGGAAAGTAAAGGTAGCGGGACCCCTACACTGGCCGCGTGGCCCGACAGGACATTCCCGATCGGCTGTCTACGGACGACGCCCGGATCCTCGATCTCGAATCGGCAGCGATCACCGGCCATACGCTGAAGCTCAATGTGCTCGAGCCGGGCAGCGGTCCGCTCGACATCGACGCACTGAGGGCCGCGGTAGAGAAGCGACTCCCGAGCCAGCCACGGGCGACGCAGCGCGTCGACTCGTCGGGACCCGAACCGCGCTGGGTACAGGCCACCGACTTCGACATCCGCGACCACGTCCGGCGACAGCCGACCGCTTGCGTCTCACGGGCCGACCTATGGCGGATCGTCAGCGGGTTGATGTCCGAGCACCTCGATCGCAGTCGGCCCCTGTGGACGTTCGACGTGATCGGGCCGCTCGCGGACGGTCGCGAGGCCATCGCAGTCCGCATCCATCACGCGATGTGTGACGGCATCGCCGGTGTCCGCTTCCTCGACGCAGTGCTCTGGGACGCACACCCCGACGCGCCGGCCAGGACGGGTGCACGCCCAGGTGTGCAATCCGCGCCGGAGCCCAGCGGCCTCGCCGAGGCATGGCGCATGCCTGGCGCCGTCCTACGCGAACTCGGCCACCCCGGCGAACGGTCTCCCTTCGACCGCCCGATCACCATCGCCCGTGAGTTGGCCTTCACCGTCGCGCCCTTGGCGGAGGTGAAGGCGATCGGCGCCTCGCGGCCCGTCCGCGCCACGGTCAACGACGTTCTCCTCGCGGTCATCACGGGAGGCCTGCGCACCTGGCTCAGCGAGGCGGGCACGCTCGCCCACCACCTGCACGCCCAGGTGCCGGTCAGCCTCCACCACCGCGACGAGGGAGCGAACGAGCTCGGAAATCGGGACTCGTTCATGAACGTCGACCTGCCACTCGGCGAGGCAGATCCCCTCGTCCGACTCGACCGGATCCGAGCCGAGACCAGCGAGCGCAAACGCCTCGACGACGCCGGGGAGATGTACGACCTCTTCCACGCCCTCGGTCGCGTGAAACACCTCGGCAGCGCCGCACAGCGGATCTCCAAGAGCGCGCGCGAGTTCAGCGTGTCGATATCGAACGTTCCAGGACCACGCGTCCCGGTCGGCATCGCCGGTCGCGGCGTGCAGCATCTGTTCTCCTCCTCGGAGCCTGCCGCCCATCACGCGTTGCGCATCTCGGCGATCTCGTGTGCCGGGGACCTGGGCATCGGACTGTGCACCGATCCGCAGGCGCTGCCCTACGTCGCGCGGCTCGCCGAAGCGATCGAAGCCTCCTACGCAGAGTTACGCAACGCCGCGACACCCACGTGAGGATCTGACTAGATGCCACCCGAACCGAGCGCGCTCTCCGTTGCACTGACGACGAAGCGCGTGCAGGCAGAAACGGTGCTCGATCACATCGAACCCGGCGCCGAACTGATCGTCGGGGTGGCCAACGGCGAGCCGAAGACGGTGATCGATGCGGTCGAAGCGCACGACGCCGAGCTCGACGACGTGCGAATCCACCAGATGCTTCCCGTGCGCGACCGGCCCTACTTTCACGGCGAGCGGCCGAATCTCCGTCACGTGTCCTGGTTTCTCTCGCCGTTCCTCCGCGAGCCGTTTCACGACGGCAAGTGCGATCTGGTGCCGAACAGCTTCAGCGAGGTTCCGCACCTGATGCGGACCGCGACGAAGTGCTCGCTACTGCTGGCCGCCGCGTCACCGCCGGACGAGTACGGCTTCTTCTCGCTCGGGGCGAATGCCGAATACGTCGCCGCGCTCGCCGGTGAGATGCCGGTGTTCCTCGAGGCGAACGCGCAGGTACCGCGGACCCGCGGCGAGAACCACATCCACATCCGCGACGTCGTCGGCTGGTGCGAGGCCGACTACCCCTTGATCGAGGTGCCTGCTGCCGAACCGTCCGCGGCCGACACAACGATCGCCGGGCTCGTCGCCGAACGGATTCCCGACGACGCCACGCTGCAAATCGGGATCGGTTCGGTGCCAGAACAAGTGATCAAGGCGCTACGCGACCACCGCAGGCTCGGCATCCACACCGAACTGCTCCCCGAGGGCTTCGTGGACCTCATCGAAGCGGGAGCGGTGACCGGTGAATCCAAGAGCACGCACCGGTACAAGGCGATCACCACCTCGGCGATCGGGACGAAACGGCTCTACGACTTCATCCACGACAACCCCGGCATCGAGTTCTGGCCGGTCGACTACACGAACGACCCGCGGGTGATCGGCCAGCAGCGTCGGATGAACGTGGTCAATGCGACCCTCGAGGTCGACTTCCTCGGCCAGTGCGCCTCGGAATCGCTCGGCAGCAGCTATTGGTCGTCGTCCGGCGGCCAACCCGACTACGCGCGCGGGGCGCTCTTCGCCGAGGAGGGCCAGTCGTTCATCGTCCTGCACTCCTCCAACCACGACGAGTCGATCTCACGCATCGTGTGCAGGCTGCACCCCGGCGGCGCGGTGACGACGTTCAAGAACGTCGTCGACAAGGTCGTCACCGAGTACGGCGTCGCCGAGCTTCGCGGCCAGCCGATCCGTGAACGCACCAGGCGACTGATCGCGATCGCCCATCCCAAGTTCCGCGACGAGCTCGAAAAGGACGCGCGCGAAATGGGTTACCTGTAGCGCATCTCTGTTCACAGCAAAGCTCAGCGCGGCGGGCGGCACCTGCCTACAATCGCCCTATTCCTTGGGGAGGGGGCTCTGTGGCAACTATCGATCAATGCGCACGGCGAGCGGGTGTGGGCATCTTCGCGTTGTGCGCGGCCGTATCGCTACCGATGATCGGCGGATTCGGTCAGACGGCCGCTGCCGACGCGGCGCTCACCCTGTTCGAGCACGACACGCAATCTACGGAAATCGACCTCGGCGACCCCGGGCATGGTCCCGGAGACCAGTTCCTCTTCGCCGGTGACGTCTTCGATCACGCCGGAGGAACGAACATCGGCCACGTCGCAGGCCAATGCACGACACTCAGCGGTGACGCGACGAGCGGAGATGCGTTTTGCCACGGCACCTTCGTCCTCGAAGGCGGACAACTCGCCGTCCAGGGTTTGGACACTGGTGGTGTGTTCGACGCCGGTCAACCCGGCGCAGTCGCGATCGTGGGCGGCACCGGGATCTACGCCAACGCGCGCGGGGACGGCACGATTCAAATATCGCCCGACGCTCCCACCGACTCGACCTTCGTCCTGAACGTTGTCACCGGCTGAGGTCACCGCCACGGCGGGCTGATCTTCCGCTACGGCGCGGGCGCCGGGATCACGTCGATCGCGTCCACGTCCGGCTTGACCGGGAACCGTCGGCCGCTGTCCTCGACCACCAACGTCCCGGACGCCTCGGGCGCAGCCCCGCCCTGCGGGATGATCAGCGCCCGCTGGCCCGGCGTGACCACGGTCGCCTGCAAGGCCACCGTTGGTGGGTCCATCTGGACGAGCCGACCGTCGCCGAGCTCCCACACCCGCGGTGAGTAGGAGCTGGGCGGGTCACACCGCCAGGTCGCAAGCGACAGCGCCATGGGGAGCGACCCCTGCCACCACATCCGCAGCACCTGCGAGCCGGTCTGCGCCTCCGGTGCAGCGACGTCGAACGTCTGCTGAGACCCGTCGGCATTGGCCACCGCGACGGCGGCCGTGCCGCAGGAGTTGCTCGAGCGCCGATACAGGGCGTAGACCAGGCTGGCGCCGTCGGGACTGAGCGCGGCGTCGGCAACCGGCGTGTTGGCGTCGACGACTCCCAGTGAGGTCGGTGCCGCATTGCCACGCACCGCGTACAAGGTGTCGGGGCCGCCGAACGGCGACGGCGCGGATTCGACGCGGGTGATGATCGCGGTGCCGTCCCGCGCGGTGAGCAACATCGGTTCGGGCGGTGACGAACCGTAGATGGGCGGCAGGTCCACGGTCTGGCGCAGCGTGGGTACGGCGGACGCGTCGGCCAGATCGAGCTGCATCAGCCGGTTCGGCTGCTCCCACCACACGATCGTGCTGCCACCACCGGTGCCCAGCCTCGGCGCCTGTGCCAACGGGATGACCCTGGTGGACTTGGTGCGCACGTCGAGCGAGACCACACTTCCATCCGCGGAGCGGGCGAAGGCGAACCGGCCGTCCTCGGTGACCAGCGGTTCGCTGGACGGGGCGAAGCTGCCGGGCGCCGTGGCGAAGACCTCCGTACCGTCCGCCACACCGATCTCGGTCGACGCCCGGTACGCCACCAGGGGACCGGTCGGCGGCTTCGGTTCCGGCGTCGTGGTCGGTGCGGTCGGGAAGGTCGGCAATACCGGCGGCGTGGCCGTCCCCCCCGGCGTTCCGCCCGGCGGGGTGGTGCAGCCGGACACCAGGCCTGCGCACAGCGCCAACAGCAGGACCAACCGGAAACAGGCACTCAGGATTCGCCGACTCACCGTCTCCATGTAAGCCGAAGACGCGGCAAGGTACGAACTGGGTGGTCGAGACCACGTCATCGGTCCGCAGGCAACTATCCTCACCGGAGTGTCCGAACCGTCCATCCCCGAGCTGCGCGCGCGGCTCGACGGTCTGACGATCCGCGACGCCGCCCGGCTCGGCCGGCGACTGAAGGGTCTCCGCGGGAGCGACCCGGCAGCCGTCCACAAGATCGCCGAGCAGTTCACCGCCGCCGAGGCCCTGATCGCCACCCGCATCGCCGCCGTCCCGACGATCAC
>Ga0193743_1000319_pt1 | contig 37736 bp, 25 predicted proteins | sample L2c2metaG_FD_143038 | JGI IMG/M metagenome (GOLD analysis project Ga0193743, IMG submission 143038) | Soil microbial communities from a riparian zone of the East river system, Colorado, United States - L2c2 | ecosystem: Environmental > Terrestrial > Soil > Riparian zone | place: USA: East River... | reverse complement strand
AAGCGTCGCTCAATCCTGCCCCGACTGTTGCTGGCCCTGTCCTCGAAAGACCAAAAAAACAAAAACAAAAACAAAAACCACCCCACAGATTTGCAGCGGTTGACGGGGTCACTCCATATCAGAGAAGAGGCCGACCTTTGCGAGGGGACATGCCCGGATGGCTGCGTGGGGAAGAGGCAAGCAGGATCAGCGATTGGAAGAGCAGCGGACGATGGGGCTGCTCAACATGGTTGTGGCACTCGCAGTGGCCGCTGTCGCATATACGGACTGGCTGGTCGTAGCCAATATTTCGCTTGGTTATCTTTATGTGTTGCCGATCGCTCTTAGCGGGCTGATCAACCCGTTACCCATTACGGCCGCCCTGGCCGTCGTCTGCATGGTGTTGCAGGACATCTTCGGGCCGCGCGCGGATTCGCTTCAACTGCGGATTGTCCACAATGTCATCGGAGTTGCGGGCTTCCTGATCGTGGCATTTCTGGTCACGCTGATTGCGAAGCAGCGCGATCGCCTGGCGGCCCAGGTGCGGCAGCAGCGCGATGCATACGAGCACGATCTGATTCTGGCCTCGCAGGTCCAGAGACGGGTTTTGCCGAAGCCGCCGACGCTCACCGGCTTCGAGTTTGCCGCGGTGATGCATCCGGCCCGATTGCTGGGCGGCGACTACTACGATTTTTTCCAGATATCCGAGGATGTGGTCGATGTCGTCATCGCCGATGTTTCCGGCAAGGGAGCGGCGGCCGCTCTGCTGATGCCCTCGCTCGCGCTGGCTATACGCACTCGCGCGCGGGAGCTGAGCGGACCTGCCGCGATCGTCAAAGATCTTGACGAAGCGCTGAAGCAGATCACAAATTCAGCAACGTTCGCCACGATCTTCTATGCGCGTTTGCATGCGGCCACTCGAACCCTGGAATACACGAGTGGAGGGCATAATCCGCCGCTGTTCGTACGTCGAAAGACGGGCGCCTGCTGGCTGCTGGAGGATGCAGGGCCCATTGTGGGGATTCTGCCCGATGCGCAGTTCTCGAATGCCGTGGTTCCGCTGGAGCACGGCGACATCCTGACGCTCTTCACCGACGGGGTGACCGAGCAGGAGAACGATCACGGTGACGAATTTTCAATGGACCGATTGAAAGAAGTCGTTCTCCGCAGTGAAGGAGAGCCTGCCAGCGCAGTAGTGGTTGAGGTTGCCGAGGCCGTTTCCAGCTATGCCGGCGCACGTGAGCAGGCAGATGATCTGACTGTTGTGGTGGTGAAGGTTCTGTAGGTCTGCAAAGCGCTGGGAGAACGGGAAAATGCAATCGATCCGCCGTTGAGCAGGCGGCTTCATTCCACAGACCGCTCAGAACCTGAGTGTTTGAAAGCTCGATTCCGTTGACAGGGAGCTGGATCGGGCGTGAAGGACCGCTTTGCGGCACGATTCGCCCGTCAGGGCGAACGAAACGGCCCGACGTCGTGACGCCGGGCCATCGTTTTTTGCTGGCTTCTCAGAACTGGTATTTCAGAGCGAACTGAAAGAGGCGGGGGGTGTAGTTGGCTGAGGTGGTGCTGATCTGGCCGATGTTGTTGGGAGTCACGGTGTAGACATCCGGGTCGGTTGTTCCCGCGCTGGACTGGAGCGTGTTGTTGGGGTTGGCGAAGTTCGTCGTGTTGGCGATGTTGAAGCACTCCGCGCGGAACTGCAGGTTGGTTTCCTTATAGATCGGAAAGCTCTTGAACAACGAGAGGTCTACATCGCGGTAATGCGGACCGTAGAGCGGGTTCTTCCGTTCCGTCCCGAGAACGCCTGACGTCTGTGGCGTGAAAGCGGTGGGATCGAAGAACTTCGCAATGCTGGAGCCGCTCAGGTTTCCTTTGCGTACCTGGTTTGGCCTGTCGGGGTGATTGCCATTGGAGGTAGTAGCGATTCCGGCCGAGTTCACAATGGTGAACGGCTCACCGCTTTGCCATTGCAGGATGGTGTTTGCCTGCCATCCCCGGCCGAGTACTCCGGCGATGCCAGTGAGGGTCTTGCCGAAGGGCAGCTCGTAATTCGCACTGAAGGCGACACGGTTGCGAATGTCGACGTCGCTGTTGCCGTAATCGACAGAGCTGATCTGCGACGGTATGGTTCCATATCCGTCGTTGATCTCGTTGCTGAGGTTGAGGACGTTATCGAGGCCGTGGGCGAGAGTGTAGTTCGCGTTGAGGGTGAGTCCGGCGGCTGTGCGGTGGTTGAGGGAGAGCTGAAGTGCGTTGTAGTTGGAGGAGCCACGGCTGTTATAGCCACCGATCTGGGTGATGTTGGGCAACTGCTGATAGAAGGGCCGGAGCGTGTTGTAGGCGTTGCCCGGCGTGGTGCCTTGGCTTGCGGCAAGCGCGTTCAGAGCGCTGTTCGAGATGAGCGGCGGCAGGTTCTGGTCGTTGTAGATCTGCGCGATGTGACGGCCCAGCATGCCCACATAGGTGGCCTGCAGCACATTGGGACCGAAGGCCTTTTCCACGGTCAGGTTGAACTGCTCGAGGTAAGAGGAACGGAACGCAGGGTCAACCGGATCGGCAATGTTGCCGGCGGGATTGGTGGCGCTGGCTGCGGTGGGCAGAGGCAATCCCCGCTGGAATGTGCCGGTACCATTTCCCGGACCTCCAATACCGGGAATGGGAGCGGGGCATCCGCCGTTCGTGCAGTTGAAGGCGGAGACGAAGGGCTGGTTCTTGAGCGATGAGTTCGAGGTGTAATTCATCGGGAAATAAGAGATGCCGAAGCCGCCGCGGAGCACCGTGCTGGGCGCCACGGTATAGGCAAAGCCGATGCGCGGAGCCACGTTGGTCCAGGTGGGATTGAGTCCCGCATACTGGTTCGTGCCATTCTGACTGGCAAGAACGATCGAGCCGGTGGCGGGATCAAAGTTGGAGAGCGCATTATGCGCCTCCGTGAAGGGCGTAAAGACGTCGTAGCGGACGCCGAGGTTCAGCGTCAGTGTCGGCGTGGCATGCCAGTCATCCTGCACATAGGCGCTGGGCTCCCAGGAGCGCCAGTGCGGTGGTACCAGGCTGTTCGACCGCTGCACGCTGAAGTAGTTCCCCTGCAGGAGTGCCGCCAGTCCGGTGGCATCTCCGTTAATCGTATTGAATGCCCAGCTGCCGATGCCATAGTTGTTCTGGAAATTCAGAGCCTGGCGGCGGATGAGGGCGGCGCCTATTTTGATGTTATGAGCTCCACGGTTGATGGTGACTGAGCCTTGATATTGAAAGGTGTTGTTGACGTCCTTGATGGGAATAAAGGAGCCATCGCCGAGGTCAGCAAGATTCTGCACGCTGGCCGGCGAGAGGCCGGAGGTGTTGACATCCAAGTTCACGTTGGGCTGGCCGAAGGCCTGGTTGACAGCTTCGCCGTAGTTCAGCGGGAAGGATTGATTGTTGATGCGGGTGTAGCCGAATTCGAGCAGCAGAAGAAGGTTGGAGTTGAAGGTGTGGATGTAGTTGATTTGCGCGTTCTGCGCGTTGTCCTGAGCCGCTCCATAGTAGTTAAAGATGGCGCCGCCGGGAGCAATGTTTAACCCTGCCTGATTGACCGTCGGCAGCAGTCCAGGGAAGTTCACGGGCGAGCGATTGTAGCTGTAGCGGCCGTAGATCAGGTTCTGCGAGTTGAACTGCTCATCGACTCGGCCGTCGACGGTGTCGACGGTGCGCGAAACGGTGGGCGAATTTACGAACGCACCCGATCCGGCCAGGGTGGACGGCGCATTGGGAGCAGGGTAAAGCAGTGCGTAGTGCAGACCGACCGGATCGACGGCTCCACCATCGGCGAGCGATGCCGGATTACTGCGCAGCGCATTGTATTGCGCCTGAGTCGGTACCTGGAGCTGGGTTGGGGGAAGCCCCTGGACCTGACGCAGGCCTTCGTAGTCGGCGAAGAAGAAGGTCTTGTTCTTGATAATGGGCCCGCCGATCGAGCCGCCGAACTGGTTCTGCCTCAGCTCCGGCTTCTGATTGTGATTGCCGAATTGGAAGGGGTAGGCATCGAGCACGTCGTTGCGGAAGTACTCGAATGCGGATCCATGGAAGTTGTTGGTACCGGACTTGGTGATGATGTTGATCACGCCGCCGGCTGTGCGTCCGACCTCGGCCGTATAGGTGTTGCTCTGGATGTTGATTTCGTTGATGGCCTCGATGGAAGGCCGGATGCCGGTGGTGCCGATGACGCGCTCGTTGTTGTCGAGGCCGTCGATCATCCAGTCGTTGATGGTATCGGACTGTCCATTGATAGAGATGCCTGAGGTGAGGCGGCGATCGTCAGGCCTTCCTCCGCTGGAGAGGCCGTTGGGCGGACCTGGATTGGCGCCCGGGGCGAGCTGCGCCAAGTTGACGTAGTTGCGTCCATTCAGCGGCAGATCCTGCGTTGCCTTCTGCGTGACCACGGTCGTCAGCACGGAACTATCGGTTTGGAGCGCCGGAGCCTGGCCGGTCACCTCGACAGTCTGTCCCTCAGAGCCGACCTCGAGTTTTGCGTCTCTGCGTGCGCGATCGGATGCAGAGAGCGCGATGCTGGGAATGATGAAGCTCTTGAACCCGCTCTGTGAGACCTGGATGGAGTAGTTCCCGGGGCCGAGTTGAGTAAAGGTATAGTCGCCGGCGTCCGTTGTCTGGGCGTTGCGCACTTCCTTGGTGCCGAGATTTGTGAGTGTGACCTTGGCGTGCGGGATGCTTGCGCCAGAGACGTCTGTTACGGTGCCGGTGACGTCAGCGGTGGTGCTTTGCGCCGATGCGCAGCGAGCCGCGGGGAGCAGCAGGCACCCAGCGAAAAGAACTGCTCGCACTGCAAGACGAATGTGATGTGCTGCTGCTGTTGAGGGAGTGTCAGACCAGCCTGAAGTGTTCATGTATTTAGCCCTGTGCGGGCCGGCGCCAAAAATTGCCTACCCTACTGAGCCGCAAGTTACGACTTTGCAACAAGGAATGGCAAGTACTAAAGCGTAAACATGAACTGTGGTGGGTATCTTAACCGTTAACTGGCTGGATAGTGTACTTCGGAGCAGGACATTCGATTGTCTGAAGCCTCAATCCTTCTATGATTTTCGATCCTATGAAAACGTAACGGAGATGGTTCCCTTGATCGCTGACCAAGAAAGGCGCGCACTTGTTATGGGGTGGACGGTGACATGGGCGGCGGTTCATTCGTGAACGGCTGGTCATAGAGTCCGAGGCCGCCCGTACTGACCTACCATTTAGTCTTCAGCGAGTATTTGATGAGGCAATACAACGCGCGGAATCCATCTTTCCAGCCGATCTTTTTGCCTTCTTCGTAGGTGCGGCCCCAGTAACTAACTCCCACCTCATAAATCCTCAATTTCCGGCGCGCAACTTTCACCGTAATTTCCGGCTCGAACCCGAACCGGTCCTCCTCAATCGGAATTGACTGGATGACCTCACGGCGAAACATTTTGTAGCATGTCTCCATGTCCGTGAGGTTTATGTTCGTCAAACAATTAGAGAAGAGAGTGAGCAGCCAGTTGCCAACTGAGTGCCAAAAATAGAGGACCCTGTGCGGCCCGGCTCCCAAAAAGCGCGAACCATAGACAACATCCGCTCTACCCGCGCAGAGGGGCTCAAGGAGTCGATGAAAATCTGCAGGATCGTATTCAAGGTCTGCGTCCTGGATGACAACAAAACTTCCAGTTGCCTCTGAGATCCCCCGGCGCAGCGCGGCTCCCTTGCCCATGTTGCGCGATTGAAAGAAAACGCGCAGCTGCGGATATTTGACCTCAAGCTCTCTCAAAACCTCAACTGAACCATCGCCTGATCCGTCATCGACGCAAAGCAGCTCGATCTCCAACGGCAACGAAAGAACACGCTCGATCACCGTCCGCAGCGTTGCGCGCTCGTTGTAAACGGGCATAACAACAGACAGCTTCACCTGAGTATCTGTCGTCTCTGGTGCCATCGCAGGCCAATTTGACATAGCGTGATCCTATCCGCCGCTGCTTGCTGAAAAGTTTATCAATTCGATTCCCGATGGAGACCCGGTCTTCAGTACAGGAAAGTTGCCGGTGACCGATCATTGAGGCTCATACAGATCGTCTCCAATGCGACGAGACGATTCCGACCAAGACAATGCCAGATCTCGATACCATAAAGCAGGCGAACAGCATGATGATCTTGAAGGCGACCCCAGCAGAGAGGCGTTCGCTCCTGGTTGATAATTGTCTTCAGGTTTGGAGCCTGTCCCGCATGAGGTCTGCCTTCGCTGCCTTCCTAATCTGAACTGCCAGATATATGACAATTAGCAGCCCTAGAATTGGAAACAACCGTATTGCCGGCTTGTTGAGCTGTCGGGCGGTAAGTTCAGTCCAGAGATTCAATCCGCGAAATGTTCGGTACCGCGTTAAGCTCAGTTCCCTATTACCCGGGATACCAAGTTCAGAAATGTCATATAGTTCGTTATGCGAAATGAGTTTGTGCTCAAGGAGTAAATAGGCCGCCACATAGTCGGAGGGGGCGGCAGTCTGCTCCCCGGGCGTCAGCAAGGTTTCCTTGATCTGGTGGATTTCCTGATCCTTGATCAGGACGCCTGGTATCTGCAAGATGATTGCGATCAACGTGACTAAGGCGAAGATCCCAAGGCGTCGTCTAGATTGCACCCGCTGAAGCAGGAATGCGCCCGGTAATAGCCAGAGTGGAATGGTGGGAACAAGTAAACGAGGCCCCCATGACCACCCCCCGTACCATGACCACCATGAGGCGGACCAGATCAGATTTGCGACGATCAGCGCCAGGCAAAGGGCGGCCTCCGCACGGTGTCGCTTGAAGAAATCCTTCCAGCCCAACACACCGAGAATGAGTATTGGACAAAAGACGAGCAGTCCTTTGTCGAGGGAAACCAGTAGTTTTGGGACGGTACGCCACATCTGCAAGGGAAAGAACTGCCCAGATTCGCCTCCGTACCCGGACTCCAATGCGCTGCCGAATCGGACGACATTCAGCCAGGCCAGAAAACAGCAGGCTACTAGGAAGGGAAAGCTAAATGAAGCCAGGATTTTTAGTCGCTGCCGCAACTCCACTGGCCGCGTGAACAAGTAGACTGCGAAAATTGGGAAAAATACAACATAAATAACTTTAACCAAGACCAACCCAGCGAACGCCATTCCTCCAGCGACCAAAGCTCGATTACTCTGTCGTATCGCGCCGTATACAGCTAGCGTCAAAAGGCCCATTTGCATAGCCTCGCTGCAATCAGAAACGGCATACGGCCAAGTCAGGCTGCCGAGGCCAAGACCCACCAGCAAGACACCAACGTATATTTCCGCAATGCCAAATAGTCGAAGCAGCTTCGCAAAGACAATCAGTGTAAGCATGGCGAACGGAATATTAGCGAAGGAAATGAGGAACCCGGTCAGTTCCTCAGCAGGCAGTCCGGCCACCCTGGCTAAGGGTTTGCCTATGGCAACAATCGGAACATAGTACATGGGAAGGCCAATTCCGTACTTTGAGTAGCTTCGGCCGTCCCGCCATGTCAACGTTCCTCCTGCAGCGTAGGGGATATCGAGTTGCCCCCGCTCGACGATTGCTTCTGCTGTCTGTAGGGAGAAGAACGTGTCCGAAACCTGAAGGTAGCCTTTCGCCGAGAATACGTAAATCACCAGGCACATTAAAAGCAAATACCAGCGTGTTCGATATGGCTGAAAAAATGGTGACGCTGCTTCAAGCACCATAGCTCTCCGTCAATTCAGATGTAGTGCACGACATGCTGTCGTCAGTGACCTGGCTCTCGCAAAACGCAGAAGTGTAGTGTGATCATGTGGCCCGCGGGAATGCAACATTGATTTGGAACGGAGTCCATCATAATACCTTGAGACTCAAAGTGTGCCTTGATTTGTAAGTGGAGTTTGCAGGAATGTGTTTCAACTCCGGACCAGCTTGTCCGGAGAGATGGGGCAGCATCGCGAGTTACAAGCTGCGAAATCGCATTTTATGGAGATAGGACGAGTTATCTGGACCGCTCCAGGACAACGGCGGTGCTGTCATAATCGTCGCGTAACACGAGTTGCAGGCCGTGGCTCATCCAGTAGCTGCCACTGGCTTCCTGCTGGGAACTGAGTTGTTTCGGATCGAGCGGATGCAGGCGGTAGATGGCCTTGGGGTCCAGGCCTTCGAGACGCACGAGTGGATAGGGATCGCCGAAGTGCTGCGAGTGAAGATACGCGAGGACCACCGCTTGTGTGCCGTCCGTTGATACGTATTCGGTGGCTGCGCGATCGCTGGGGAAACCTGGGCGTGATGGAGGAATGAGCCGGTACTGGAGACCCTGTTGCACGGTGGGGCGAATCGATTTGTAGAAGGCGACCAGATCTTTCGAGGTGGCCATGTCCTCGGGAGTAAAGTTGTTGAGGTTGGCGCCGATGCCAAGCGAACCTTCCATGGCTACCAGGAAACGGAACTTGAGGGGTGTCTTGCGATTGGGCGCATCGGTGACCCAGGCCATCATCACGCCGGGAGTGTAGGCGTGGGTGAAGCCGTCCTGGAGAGAGAGCCGATCGAGGGCATCGGTGTTGTCGGAGGGCCAGACCTCCTCGGTGCGTCGCATGATGCCGAGGTCGACGCGGCTGCCGCCGCCGGAGCAGGATTCAATCTCGAGCTTGGGGTGTTTGGCGCGCAGGCGATCGAAGATGGAGTAGAGATTGTGGACGTAGGCGACGTAGATCTTCTTCTGATCGGCAGCGGGGACAGCATCCCAGCCGGGCTCCGCCCAGTTGCGGTTGTAGTCCCACTTGAGGAAGTTGATGTCATTGTTCGAGACCAGGTCATCGAGCCAGTGATAGACGTACTCCGTCACATCGGGGCGCGCGAGGTTGAGCAGAAGCTGATTGCGGGCTTCGGTGCGCGGGCGGCCGGGGAAGTTCATGGCCCACTCGGGATGCTTGCGGTAGAGGTCGCTGTCGGGATTGACCATCTCGGGCTCGACCCAGATGCCGAAGTCCATGCCGAGCTGGTGGACGCGATCAATAACCGGCTTGAGGCCGTTGGGGAATTTCTGCTTGTTGACGTACCAGTCGCCGAGGCCGGCGTGGTCGTCCTTGCGCTGACCGAACCAGCCATCGTCGATGACGAAGCGCTCAATACCGAGCTGTGCGGCCTTCTCGGCGAGCGCGATCTGGCCGGATTCGCTGACGTTGAACTCGGTCGCTTCCCATGAGTTGTAAAGGACGGGGCGCAGCTTTGGATGCGGCGCGCCGGGCAGGATCACGTCCTGCTGGAAGCGATGGAGGATGCGCGAGGCCCCGCCCATGCCGCCACCGGTGAAGCCGCCGTAGAACGGCGGAGTAGTCAGCGACTCGCCGGGCGCGAGGCGGTAGTCGAAGTCGAAGGGATTGTAACCGCCGGTGATACGAACCTGATGAAGGGAGCTCTGCTCCATGGTGATGCGCCAGCTTCCGCTCCAGCCGAGCTCGCCGAAGTAGACGGGCCCGTGCTCATCGTCTCCCGCGTCTGGACCTTCGAGGGCGAACCAGGGATTGGCCTGGCTGCCGGTCGAACCGCGGCGGCTTTCGATGACCTGGCTTCCGACATCGAGAGACGCTGATTGCAATTGCCACTCGCCGGCCCAGCGGCCGGTGAGCCAGTGGGCGCGATAGTTGCGATTCTCGAGGTTGGGCAGGCTCCAGGTGGCGCTGGCGGCGTCTTCGAGGACGACATCCTCTTTCGTCTGGTTGTCGATCGTGGACCAGCGCTCGAGGACGCTCTGCCCGGTATAGACGCGGTAGAAGAGGTGCACGACGAGCGGCAGCTTGATGTCGCGCATGGTGATTTCGAGCGTCTGACTGTTGGCGTCGCGGGTTTGGCGTTGATCGACGTATTCGAGGACGAGGTCGCGATTGCCGCTGGCGAAGGTGGCCTTCAGGGCGGGTTCGGTGTAGAGGCCAGCACCCCAGGCCGCGTACTCCTGCGGCGTGGTCGTGGTGGAGAGATCGAACGCTGCGCGCTGCGGCAGGCTGTGAGCGGCGGGGATGTCCTGGGTGCGATCGATGTGCGGGCCCCAATAGAGCGACTGCAGCCAGTTGCGCTCGTCGACGCCCATGGCATAGGTGAAGTCGCCGGTCTGGATGATCCAGAGCTTTGCATCGGAACGGTATTCGATGGACTGAGAATGCGCGAAAGGTATAGCGAGGTGTGCGGCGGCGAGCGTGACGGCGGAGACAGCGGCGCGAAGGGACACGGAGGTACTCCTGTAGGACGTTTCACAGTGTAACCGTTTACGTACCCGGTGGAGATGATTTCGCGAGACGGGCCAGTGCGGCGCCAGTGACCCGCATGATGCGCCAGGATTCCAACATGACGGCGCCGCGGCTGCGGTAGAAGTCGATCGCCGGTGTATTCCAATCGAGGACATCCCATTGCAGCCGGCCGCAGCCGCGCTCTATCGAGATGGCGGCGACGCGTTCCAGAAGCGCCTTGCCGATGCCGCGGCCGCGATGGGACGGCTGCACAAAGAGATCCTCCAGATGAATACTTGGACCGCGCCATGTGGAGTAGATGGGAAAGTAGAGCGCAAAGCCCGCCGCTTCCCCCTCGTCGTCGGCGATGAGGCATTCGAAGAGCGGCTGCGGCCCGAAGCCATCGCGGCGCAGCTCAGATTCACCGAGCTGAACGGCGTCGGGCTCGCGTTCATAGACCGCGAGTGCGTGGATCAGGGAGAGGATAGTGGGGACATCGGATTCGGTCGCGAGGCGGATGTGCATGGCTCGTTCCTGCGTGATTCGTGCTGCAACCAGCAGTGTACGGCGACGACTGGGAGGATCCCTCCCAACAAACGAATGCCGGAGCTGAGAGCCCCGGCATGTTGTAAAGCGAAATGAGGCAGCGGGCTAATGGACGCGGGCGAGGAAGACGCCGAACCAGCGGTGTGGATCGGTCCAGTTCTCGACTACGGTGAACCCGGTCTGCGCCAGCAGATGCTGCGCGCTGTCGGTGGTGAACTTATAGCTGTTTTCGGTGTGGATGGTCTCGCCGCGCCGGAAGGTGAGCGACAGGTCCAGCGAGGGAATGGAGACTTCGTGAGCCATGAGGCTTTCGAGGTGCATCTCGATGCGGGAGCGCTCTCCGTTCCACCGTACATTGTGGCGGAACTTCATCAGATCGAAGTCCGCGCCAAGCTCGCGGTTGATGCGCGCCAGCACGTTGCGGTTGAAAGCCGCGGTGATGCCGCGCGGATCATCATAGGCGGCAATCAGAGTGGGGATGTCCTTGACCATGTCCACGCCCAGCAGCAGCATGTCGCCGGGCGCGAGCTGGTTGCGAATATCGCGCAGCAACCGGGCTGCGTCTGCGGGCTCAAAGTTTCCGAGGCTCGATCCGATGTAGAGGACGAGGCGGCGCGTGCCATCCGCGGGAATCTCACCGAGACCTTCGGTGTAGTCGCCGACGCGCGATTCAAAGGTGACGCCAGGGATGGCGGCAGTGAGGTTTTGATGCGCCTGATGCAGCGCGGACTCGGAGACGTCGATGCCGTAGTAGGTCACCGCTTCCTGGCGGCGCACGGCAGCCTCCAGCAGCAGGCCGGTTTTGGTTGCTGTTCCTGCGCCGAGCTCAATCACGGTGAGATCACGCTGCAAGCCGTGTGGAGTGGGCGCAGCGGCTGCCGCGATGATGGCATCGGCGTTCGTCTGGAAGATGCCGCGTTCGGTGCGAGTGAGGTAATACTCTTCCAGTTCGGTGATCTGTTCGAAGAGATGCGATCCTTCCTGGTCATAAAAGAGCCAGGGGCTAAGCGTGCGCGGCCGGCTGGTAAGGCCGCGATAAACCTCGGAGCCGAGAGATGTATAAGCGACTTCGGGCAATTGGGGTAGTGTGACTGCATTCATCTGGAAAAAACTTTCCCCCGAATTCGGGATGATGAGTCTTGCCGTTGATCCTGCGCCAGGCGGAAGCCGGCAAATTGCCAGCGCGCGGCAGGCGAGAAAAAGTTGCGATACGTGGATCGGATGTGGGAACGAGGTGTGACCGCGGAACCACCGCGCAACACCATCTGGTTGGACATGAATTTGCCGTTGTATTCGCCGAGCGCACCCGCGGGCGCGCGGTAGCCGGGATAGCCAAGGTAAGCGCTGCGGGTCCACTCCCACACATCGCCGAAGACTTGATCGAGGTCGGCATCGGGTGCGGCCACCGGATGAAGCTGGCCGCTCTCGAGCAGGTTGGCATTGGCAGGGATGGTCGGCACGCGTTGGTCGACTGCGATCTCCCACTCTGCTTCCGTTGGCAGCCGCTTGCCGGCCCAGCGGGCGAAGGCGTCGGCTTCGAAGTAGCTCACATGACAGACGGGCGTGGCAGCCATCTCGCTCAAGGGGCGAAGCCCGCGCATGGTGTAGACGCTCCACTCGCCGCCGGCATTTGCTCTATCGATCTGGCGCCAATAGAGCGGAGCGTTCCAGCGTTGCGCCTGCACGTTGTCCCAACCTTCGGAGAGCCAGAGCTCGGGGCGCGAGTAGCCGCCATCTTCCATGAAGGCGAGATACTCGGCGCATGTCACTGCGCGGGAGGCGAGTGTGAATGGTTGGAGAAAAACTGTGTGCCGCGGCAATTCGTTGTCGTAGGCGAAGCCGTCGCCCGTGTGACCGATCTCGGCGAGTCCACCGGCGAAGTTGAGCCAACGAAGAGGCGGAACGCCTGCTTCGAATGCGCCGCCTTCCGCGTAGGCCGGATGCAAGGGATTGGTCCACAGCGCGTGCTTGATGTCGTAGCAGAGCAGTTCCTGGTGTTGCTGCTCGTGATGAATTCCCAATTCGATGCGCTGCGCTGCTTCGGAGGGCAGGCCTTCCTTGTCGAGGCTCGCGATGGCATCTTCCACGTGCTGGCGGTAGGCGAGTATGGCATCGATGCCGGGACGCGAGAAGGAGGCGCGCAGTTTCTTCTCCGGCTGATCGGAAACGTCGTTGTAATAACTGTTGAAGAGCCAGAGGAAATCAGGATGGAAGGGCCGGTAGGCGGCGAGATATTCACGCAAAACGAAAGTCTCGAAGAACCAGGTGGTGTGAGCCAGGTGCCACTTGGCGGGGCTCGCTTCCGGACAGCTCTGCACCATCATGTCTTCCGGTGTGAGCGGACTACACAATGCGAGGCTTTGACGGCGTGTCGCGATAAAAGCGGTCAGGAGTCCAGGCGCGCTCAGTTCCACTGCTGCTGACATTGGATCCTAGGTGTCCTTACGGGTTCGGGTATCCTTCGCAATTGGAGCGCGATAACGGCTCCGCCGTTGCTCGCAAAGCCTAGCATTTTAGTTGTCACAAATTTGCTAACGACAAGCCGCATGATGTGACGCTGCAAATCACATCCCCGGTACACTACTCAGCTTCCTTATGGATGCGCAAGGGGTGCGGCGCGGACTCTAAGAATTGGTAACCATAGGAGCCGTGAACGTTCGTTACCTTATATAGAGGTGACGATGCCGAGGCGATCTACGGTGCGCTGAGCAGATGTGCCAGGCCGAAGGCAGCTGCGGCAGCGAGGCCACCGATGGTGACGGTCTGCAGTCCGCTGCGCACTGCGCCTGCGCCGGTGATGTGGCCTTTGATCGCGCCAAAGAGCAGCAGGGCCAGCAATGTGATCCCGACCGATACGGGTAACGCTGTTTGGGAGGTACCGAGCATGTAGGGAAGCAGGGGGATGAGGCCGCCGACAACGTAGGATCCGGCGATGGTCATCGCACTCCTGAGCGCGCGGCCGGCCTGGGGCTCTTCGAGGCCGAGTTCAAAGCGCATCATGAAGTCGACCCATGCGGACGGATTGCGCTGGAGCGCGCTCAGCACCGGCGTGGCCTCGTGGCGCTCGACCCCGTAGGCATCAAAGATCTGATAGACCTCTTCCTCTTCATCCCGTTGGCGCTCGACCACTTCGCGTTCTTCCCGCAGCCGTTCGTTGCGGTAGTGCTCCGCATCACCGCGCGCCGCCAGGTAGCCGCCCAATCCCATGGCAATGGCTCCGGCGGCGATCTCCGCCAGGCCGGCGAGGACGATGATGTGCAGGGAATTGATGGCGCCGGAGAGGCCGGCGGCGAGTGCGAAGGGCACCGTGAGGCCATCCGACATACCGATGACAATATCGCGAACGGTGGCGCCGGATTGGAAATGGGTCTCGGGGTGATGGGTTGCTGAAGAACTGGCCATGGCGGGAGTGTAGAGCATGTTTTCCGCAGCCGCAGGGCGGCCCGGCGATAGCTCTGGTGACCGTTCCTGAAGGAAATGTCCCGCGGGCCACCGTTCACAGCCGACGGACGGGAGTCCGGATCTTTCGTCGCTGGGTGGGGAGGGGCCCACGGCGTCCTTTGACCCCGTAAATTCGTCTCTAGTTTCGGCTGTATCCTCGTTTTTGGAGGGTGACCTCTCCCGATTCCTTATGACGCGCAGGTTCCAAGCAAGCCGGTGGAGGCGGGGCCTCGCTCTGGCTGGCGCCAGTGCGCTGATGGCGGGGTTTGCGTTATTCGGAACCTTCCAGGCCATGGCGCAGGAGGACGACGATCAGGGCTGGGCCCAGTTTTCCCGCGACAACACGCTGCGGGCGACGGTGGTTTCGGCAGCGCCTACGGGAAAAGACAACGGCAGCTTCGCCGTGAAGACCGACAGCGGCCAGCCATGGAAGGTGCTTTACGGCGTGAATACGCGGCTGATGAAGGGCCGCGACTCGATCCGTGCGAGCGATATCCAGGCGGGCGACATGATCTTTGCGGCGGGCAACGTGGATGCGACGAAAAAGACGATTGGTGCAGCGATCCTGATCGATATTCCGTCTGAAGAGGTGCGCAAGGCGCGCGAGGGCCTGGGCAAGACCTGGGCGGCGGGAAAGATCACAGCCATTGCCGGCACCAGAATTCAGGTGCACCGGCTGGACGGCGTGGAGCAGAGCATAGCGGTGGACGAAAATACTTCATTTCGTGAGAAACATGACTCCGTGACACTGGCCGATCTGCGGCCGGGCGAGGGATTTCGCGCTGAGGGTTATGTGATGAACGGAACCTTTATTGCGACGACCTTCACGGTTTTTGATTTAAAGGGACATGAACCATGGCTCGATGCCGGGTCCGAGGTCCGATGAAACTTTTCTGCTCACTCGCGGCTCTGCTGATGGCTGCGTCCCAGTGCGGCTGGTCGCAGACCGCGCCTGCTCCGCAGCAACAGCAGCCTGCGCCTGCTGAGGCGCCGCAGGTCCCGCCAGCGCCGCCTGCGGCTATGCCTGCCCCGTCCGGATCTGCCGGGGGAACAGTTGAGGGCGTGATCAAGTCTGGCCAGACGCTGCTGCCGGGAGTCGCTGTGACGGCGAAGAATACGCTGACAGGCAAGCAATATGTAACCGCGACGGATAGCCGCGGCGCATTCACCCTCCATATCGATGAAGATGGCCGCTACGTGGTGCGGGCCGACTTCGCAGCCTTCGCCGGCTCGACGAAGGAGGTGCTGCTGCATGGCGGCAGCGCGACGCCGCAGACGGATTTTTCGTTGATGCTGGCATCGCGCCAACAACAGATCGAGCAGGCGGAGGCGCGCCATCAAACGGGTGCGGGGCAAGGCCAGGGACCGCGGCAGTACACGGGCGGCCAGGGTGCGCAAAACCTGGGACTGATGGCAGGCGCGCTGGGCGCAATGGTGCCGGGTGGTGACACGGGCGGTGCAGCGCTGCCCTCGGCTGCGGGCAACAGCGAGATCAGCACGGAGTCGGTGACGGTGATGGGGCAGAGCGGCACGACGAATCCATTCGCCGGCGTCAATATGGACCAGATGCGGGACAACCTCGAAAACATGCAGCAGCAGCAGACGCTGGCACAGATTCCTGGACAGGGACGGGGCGGCGGGACCGCCTTCGGTGGCTTCGGCGGCGGTGGAGGCGGTGGCGGGTTTGGAGGGGGTGGCCGCGGCGGCGGCGGTCGTGGAGGTGGTGGCGGATTTGGCGGCGGTGGTGGCCGCGGCGGCTTCAACTTTCGCAAGATGAATCCGAACAAACCGCATGGCGCGCTCTTCTGGACCGGCGGCAACAGTGTTTTCAATGCGAAGGACTTTGCCCTGCGCGGACAGGACGAGCCACAGCCTGCATACAACTCGAATCGCTTTGGCGCGATCGTTGCGGGTACGCCGTACATTCCGCATCTGCTGGAGAACGACACGAAGGATTTCTTCTTCCTGTCACTCATCGGCAATCATTCGTCATCGCCCTTCGACAACTACGGAACAGTGCCGGATGCGGCGCTTCGCGGCGGAGACTTCTCCGGGCAGCCGACGATTTACGACCCGGAGACGGGACAGCCGTTTGCCAACAACAGAATTCCATCGCAGCGGCTCAGTCCGCAGGCTGCCGCATTGCTGAACTACGTACCTTTGCCCAATCTGACGACGACGAACCGGCAGAACTATCAGCGTCTCACTACGGCGACTACCAACACGACTACAGTGGGCGCGCGCTATATGCGCACCTTCGGTAGCGGCACGGCGTTATCGGGCATGATTCGCCAGTTCACCGGAGCGAGCGCGCCGGGGCTGCACCAGAGCATCAACGCGAACTTCAACTACAGTCACACCGGCGCGGACGAGGTGAACCTGTTTCCCGAGCTTGGAGGCAAGCAGCAGACGCATCAATATTCATTGCAGCTTGGCTACACGATCGGCATCGGGCGGTTGACCAATAACATCACAGCGAACCTGAACCGCTCGAACTCGCAGCTCAGCAACTTCTTCACGAACAAAGAAGACGTCGCGAAGAGCCTGGGGATCAATGTGCTGAGCGGCGCCGCGGCCAGTCCGCTGAACTATGGATTGCCGAATATCACGCTGGTGCAGTTCTCGGGCTTGAACGAGGAGCAGCCAAACTTCCAGACAAATCAGACACTGGGCGTCTCCGATTCGAGCTCATGGGTGCACGGCAAGCACAACATAAAGTTTGGCGGCGACTACAAGCGGATCGATCTCAGCATGATCGGCCAGGCGAACTCTACCGGCACGTTCGTCTTTACCGGACTTGCGACAGAGCAGCCGGGGTCTTCCGGTAGCACTGGCTCGGGGAACGGCGGCAATGGTCAGGCCAGCACCGGATCTTCTCTGGCTGACTTGTTGCTTGGTCTTCCGCAACAGACGGCCATTCAGGCGCCGTACCAGAAGGCCTATCTGCGCGCGAATATCTACGACGTTTTTGTGCAGGACGACTGGCGTGTACGCGCCAACTTCACTGTGCTGGCCGGCCTGCGTTATGAATACTTCTCGCCCTACTCGGAGAAGGACGGACGACTGGCGACGATCGATCCCAGCGCCGACTTCTCGCAGGTGGCCCCGGTGCTTGCGGGCGGAGTGGGACGGTATACGGGGCGCTATCCGAAGACGCTGATCTATCCCGATCGTGATGACCTGTCTCCGCGAGTGGGTTTTGCGTGGAAGGCGTTCCGCAACACCGTGGTGCGCGGCGGCTACGGCGTGAACTTTGCCAACGGCCAGTACATCAGCTTCATCCAGAACCTGGCTTTCCAACCGCCCTTTGCCGATGTGCAGACCAATCAGGCGACCGAGGCGACGCCCGGCGTTCCAGCATGCAAGTCGTATTGGCCCATTTGCCTGGCAAATGGCTTCGGCACGCCACAGGCGGCGGGCAACTACTCTGTGAACAAGAACTACCGGCTGCCCTATGTGCAGGTGTGGAACCTGGACATCCAGCGCACGCTACCCAGCGGCATCGTTCTGAATGTGGGGTGGAATGGCGCGAAGGGCACGCGGCTGGATGTATTGACGGCGCCGGGGCGCAATGCCGACTCCTCGCTGAGCGGCGTGTACTTCAACTACTCGGACTCTATCGGTTTCTCGAACTACAACGCCGGCACGGTGCGGCTGCGCCGGCGTATGCAGGGCGGCATTGCGCTGGGCGCTACGTATACCTATTCGCATGCGATCGACAACGCCAGCGCGATCGGCGGGAACGGTGGCACGACTGCCGTGGTGGCGCAGAACTGGCAGAACATTCTTGCCGAGGAATCGAACTCGTCGTTCGACGTGCGCCACAACCTGAAGGGAGATTTTGTGTATGAGTTTCCCTTTGGGCCCGACGCGCATTTCCTGACCAGCGGCAACTGGCTCTCGCACGGGCTGGCAAACGTATCTTTCTCCGGCACGTTTGCGTTTGCTACTGGTGAGCCGCTGACACCGCGCTTTGTGGCGAACAGCCAGGATGTGGCGCGCGGGAGTACGGGCTCGCTGCGGCCGAACCGGGTGCCGGGGGTGTCGCTGACAGCGGGCGGCGGAACACTCGACCGCTGGTTCAACACGGACGCATTCAGCAGCGAATTGGCGCCGGGGCAAGTGTATGGAACGGCTTCGCGCTACTCCATTCCCGGGCCGGGGACGCTGACCTTTGACGCGTCGCTCTCGAAGACCATCCGGCTGGGCGAGATGCGCAACCTGGAGTTGCGCGGTACCGCGGACAATGTGCTGAACACGGTGCAGTACGCGGGCGTGGACACCAGCCTCGGGTCCAACACCTACGGTCAGATCACGTCAGCCGCGCAGATGCGCACCTTCGTACTGACAGCGAGGTTCCGTTTCTGATGCGTTCCCTACTGACACTTGCGCTGCTGTGCATGACGTCGCCGTTGCTGCATGCGCAGGATCAACAGCAGCCTGCGGCTAACGGCACCAATCCGAACAGCACCAGTTACGTGTTGAAGGTGCAGAGCGATCTGGTGCTGACCAATGTGGTGGTCCGCGACAAGCACACGGGAGCTGTGGTGCGCGGACTGACGGCGAAGGACTTCACGGTTCTGGAGAACGGGAAGCCGCAGACGATCCAGACGTTTGATTTTCAAAGCATTGACCAGGCCACCCCTCTGAACGAAGCGACGGTGAGTGGGAAGGCGGGGCAACTGGTGCTGGGCAAGGGCGCCGGCACGGGGGTGGTGACGGGCGATGCGCTGCGCAATCACCGGCTGGTGATCCTCTTCTTCGATCTCACGTCGATGCAGCCGGACGACCTGTCGCGCTCGATCGAGGCGGCGAAGAACTACATCAACCGCCAGATGCAGACGGCGGATCTGGTGGCTGCGGTGTCGCTGGGCGATTCGCTGAACGTGGACCAGGACTTTACCGCGAACAAGCAGGCGCTGCTGGCGGCGGTGTCGAGCTATGACAGCACGCAGCAGGCGGGCTTCCAGGCGGGGGCAACCTCGACGACCAACCAGACCGAGGACGCGAGCAGCTTTACGCCGGACGAGAGCGAGTACAACGACATCAATACGGATCGACAACTCTACGCGATTGCGCAGATCTCGAAGTCGCTGGCGTACATCAACCAGAAGAAGGCGCTGCTGTACTTCTCGGGCGGCATCCAGCGCGATGGCATTGAGAACGAGGCGTCGCTGCGCTCGGCGACAAACTCGGCGGTGCGGGCGAACCTGTCGATCTACAGCGTGGACATGCGTGGGCTGCAGGCGATCTCACCGCTGGGCGATGCGTCGACGGGATCGATCCGCGGCGCGAGCGCGTACAACGGGCAGGCGTTCCAGAACAATCTCGATGCGAATTTCAATTCGCAGGAGGTGCTGTCCACGCTGGCTGCTGACACCGGGGGAAAATTCTACGGCGACTCGAACGACTTTGCGCCGGCCTTTCAGGCGATGGAGAACGACACCGCGCAGTACTACGTGATCGGCTTCCGTTCGACGAATCCGGTGCGCGATGGCCGCTATCGCAGATTGCAGATCAAATTGAATCGGGCGGATGTGAAGCTGGAGTACCGGCCGGGGTATTACGCGCCGGCGGACTATCAGCACTCCAACCACGAAGACCGCGAGCGCCAGTTGACCGAGCAACTGGAGAGCGATCTGCCGGCTACCGACGTACCGGTGTACATGGCGGCGTACTACTTCCAGCTTGCGCCGGATCGCTACTACATTCCGGTGTCGCTGATCGTGCCTGGGTCGCAGATCCCGTTTGTGAAGGGCGGGGACCGGGACAAGGCGACGATCGATATCATCGGCGAGGTGAAGGACATGGCCGGCCGCGCCGAGGGCGAGGTACGGCAGACGGTGAAGCTGGCAATCGATCAGCAGCAGCAGGTGTCGCGGAAGAATGTGCAGTACACGACGAACTTCACGCTGCCTGCGGGCAAGTATCACGTGAAGTTTGTGGTGCGGGAGAACGTGACCGGGCACATGGGGTCGTTCGAGACGGACATCAACGTGCCGGACCTCAGCAAGGCGCCGCTGAAGCTGTCTTCCGTACTGCTTGCGAATCAGCGGCAGCCGGCGACGAAGAGCAAGCAGGCGAATCCGCTGGTGCAGGATGGGCAGCTATGGGTGCCGAATGTGGCGCATGTCTTCCGGCAGGACGGGCACCTTTACCTGCTGTACGAGGTCTATTCTCCGAATACGAAAACGGCGGATGCGAAATCGCAATCGCCGCGGTTACTGACTTCGATCGAGTTCCTGTCGGGTTCGACGAAGGTCTTCGAGACGCCGCTAGTGGAGGCGACGAAGCTGACCGACCCGGGGCGAAACATGATCGCGTTCCAGTTCGATGTGCCGCTGAAAGATCTGAAGCCGGGGCAGTACACGTGCCAGGTGAATGTGATCGATGATCGCGCGGGTGCGTTCAGCTTCCCGCGGACCGGCGTGCTGGTGCGGCCGTAGGGGTACCCTCCCCCTCCCGCTGCGGGAGATTGACTTGTAACTCCCATGCCTGCATGGGTTTAGGGTGGCTCCCGAGGCTAAAGTCGTCACTTCAAAAGGGTTACAGCTAAAATCCTCCAAACAAAGAACTTACAGGCGCTAGATTGCGCCATAAATGGTGCAATCCGGTTGTCCGGATGGTAAATCCATGATGGCACATGGGTTATGGCTAAATTCGTCCAGGATAAGGACTTATGGACGCCGAGGACACGTGCACGTTCCTTTTTATCGCTCTTATTTAAGTGGTAGCGAATTGGAGGGGGTAAATTGGCAGGTTTTTGGGGTGCCGGGTCAAATCGGGAAAAGCGGCTGGCGCCGCCCCGAGTTTGCGCGCTATAAGGGCCTACGCTGCTGGATTGAGGAAGTGCACGGAGAGTGGGGATGCTTCAGCGACGGCGAATATTGCGACTGCGAATATGGCTCTGGGTGCTGCTGGTCGTTCCTGTCTCTTTGCTGGCGGCGCAAGAGGCGCACGATCACGGCGTGCCGGAAAAGCTGGGCAAGGTATCGTTTCCGACCTCGTGTGCGGCAGCGGTTCAGGAGCAGTTCAACCGCGGGGTCGCGCTGCTTCACTCCTTTGCTTACACCGCTGCGGAAAATGCGTTCCAGAGCGTGGCCGATGCGGATTCGAGGTGTGCGATGGCGCACTGGGGCATGGCCATGACGCACTTTCATCAGCTTTGGGAACCACCGCTGACACCTGCGGCGGTCTCGGCTGGGCAGGAGGAGATCCGGCGTGCGCAGCAGCTCCGTGCAGGCTCCGAACGGGAGCGGCAGTACATCGATGCGCTGGGCATGGTCTACCAGGACGCCGCCACTGTTCCGTACAGCACGCGAGCATCGAAGTACGAGCGTGCGATGCGCGAGCTAGCCGCGGCGGACAAGAAGGACGTGGAAGCGCAGGTGTTTTATGCGCTTGCGCTGCTGGCGAATGCGTCGCCCACCGACAAGACGCACGCCAAACAGAAAGAGGCGGTCGATCTGCTGGAGCCGCTGGATCGCAGCTATCCGGATCATCCGGGGATTCCACACTACCTGATCCATGCCTGCGACACTGCGGAGCTTGCAGCGAAGGGGCTTCCGGCGGCAAGAGCCTACTCGCAGATTGCGCCTTCCGCGCCGCATGCATTGCACATGCCATCGCACATTTTTACGAGACTCGGAATGTGGAATGACTCCATTGCCTCCAACCTTGCGGCACGGAAAGCGGCCGAGCAGGAGGGTGACATCGGCGAAGAACTGCATGCCATGGATTACTTGGTGTATGCGTATCTGCAGAGCGGGCGCGACAAAGATGCAGCTCAGGTGATTCGACAACTGAAAAACATGCCGGGCCTCGATGCCGTCGATTTCAAGCGAGGCTATGCCTCTACCGCGATGCCGGTTCGCTATGCGGTGGAGCGGAGTCGATGGGTGGACGCCGCAAGCATTGTTCCTCCGACGGGCGCATCGCCTCAGGTTGTCGCCATTGCGGTGTGGGCTCGAGGTGTGGGGCTCGCGCGGAGTGGGCGCGCCGCAGAAGCGCATGCGGAGATCGAGAGGCTGCGGCAGATCGAAGAGCAGCTTGGCGCGTCCGGCAATCGTTACTGGGCGACGCAGGCGGGAATTTTGTGGCGTGAAGTGATGGCGTGGTCAGCAGAGGCGGAGAAGAGACCAGAGGACGCCACGAGGCTGATGCGCGACGCGGCCGATGAAGAGGATGCGATTGAAAAGCTGCCGGTGACGCCGGGGCCGATTGTTCCGGCCCGCGAACAACTGGGCGAGATGCTGCTGGAGCAGAATCATGCGGCGGCGGCGGCGAAGGAGTTTCAGACCGCGTTGGAGAACGCTCCGGGGCGGCGCGGAGCGCTTCAGGGGGCGGCGCGTGCCGCAAAACTTTCCGGCCAAACGTAGCCGTGCGTGGCAACGGTATACCTCTTAGCGGAAGTTATGGTTTGCGTCCCCCAAGAGGCGATGAAGCAGATGGCGCTGGTCCAGAAGCGAGGATCGGCACAGAGGTTGTCGAATGCCATAGCGATGCTTCACTGAGATGTCCGGACTGCAGCAACCGTGGGCGCAGTTCCTTCAACGTTTCGATTCAGTAGGTGGCCCAGGGCGAGCCGCTGTTGTAGGGAGCGGTGTGTCCTTCGGCGGCGACCGCTTTTAACTTCGAAGCAGCGAGGAGCGAGGGCAGTGTTAAACAGGCACACAGCACCTGACTAGAATGATGATTCTTTCTGCTTGCTTACTTCTCGCGCATCGGTTCTTGAGACCACGGTCATTTGTCAAAATGTGGAGACTCGGATCGGCGAGGTAATACAGCAGTTGTGAGTCTACCCAGTCTCCGCGATGCTTTTGGGCTGTGTAATCGTAAGAATCGTCCTGTCCTGCAAGCCCGATCTGGTAGTGATAGGCAGCATCGAGAGCATCAGCAATCGCTTCCGTATCCCCATCGCCGGGGATAATTCCCTGGCTCCGAAGGAAGCCTCTGGCCACTTCCTGCCGAGCGGGTATTGCCCCACTTGCGCGCCACTGTGCCATTTGTTCTGCAAATTTGATGCGACCTTCTTTATGCTGATCCCTGATTACATCAAAATCGAGTCCATAGGAGATAGAAGAAGAGCCGAGCTCGACTTCAGCTGAAGCTATCGATTGCCGGGACGGAGCTGAAAGCACTAACTTTGCCCACTGTGAGAAATCCGCTCCTTGGAACCGGGATATGGGACTGTCTGTGTCTAACACGGTCCTGAGAACAAACTTGCCTGGAAAAGTGAGGAATGAGTTTTGCGCGTTGTTTGACTGGAAAATAAAAGACTGTAGGTCATCTGAAAAATATTCGGGCTCCGGCTTTATGAGGCGAGAGAGGAGCTCTATCAGCACCATCGGACAGGAAACGTAAGCTTCCCCCTGAGATTCAAGTCGCGCTTTGGCGTCAAGCCAATTTTGATTGACCCTGGTATCAGATTCCCATTTGTCACAAATATTGGTGTCTCCAAAAATGACATGGTTGAGTACGCAATTGGTCATACTTGGCAGTGAGATAGCGTTCGTTTCTAGTATCAACGTAGTTCTTCGGTCATTCATACGGCAAAACCGAGCGAAGATATCAAGGATACTCCGTCATTGAAATCCTAAGGATCGCGGAAGGCTTCCACTACGGTTTTGGATAGCTCGTCGCGATTTTTCTTTGTCATGAGCTCGTGGCCCGCGCCTGCGATGGGAAGCAGTTCGGTTGGTGCGGGGATGAGCTTTATTGCCGCTGAGAGCTCGTCGATGGAGCCGAAGCCATCGCGCGTGCCGTGAACGAAGAGCGCGGGAGTTTTGAGATCGGGGAAATGGGCGGTGCGCAATTCCGTGGGCCGGCGCGGCGGATGGAGCGGGTAGGAGAGAAGGAGGAGGCGATCGGCGAGTCCGGACTCGGCGAGTTCAGGTTCGGCGGCGCTGAGCATGGACGCCTGCCTTCCGCCGTAGGAATGGCCGCCGAGGAAGATGCGGCCTGCAGCGTGCCGGCGCATGGAGGCGATGGCCGCGCGAAGGCCCTGCTGATCGCGTTCCGCACTGCCGCGTGGCGGCGGTCCGTGCGGATGCAACTGGCGAAAAGGAAGATCGCAGCGGAGCACGGTGAGTCCGGAGGCGCAGAAGGCATCGGCGAGCGCGACGAGAAGGGGAGAGTCGCAGTTTGATCCGGCGCCGTGGGTGAGGATGAGGCAATCGCCGGTGGAGTCCGCCGGGGAGTGGAGATAGCCGCGAACGGGGATTGCATTGGGTGGGGCGTCCAGAAATTCGCAATAGCTGGGCATACGCACAGGGTATTGCAGGGAGTGGCCGTCCGGGCATACGCGCCGGCGGCGCGCTTCGTTGGGTTCGCTTCCCTTGGTCGCTCATTTTCGGATTTGTGGGTGCCAAGAGATACTGCCGATTATTCCGGATGTCCATGCCATGCCAAGTGCGCCAGATCGATTCACTGCGCAGGCTGAAGTACCGATTCCGCGAGGGCCGAGGATCAACGCCAGTCGTCGATGACGTAGGCGTCGGAACGATTGAAGCCGTCTGCATGCGGACGCTGCATGGCGACACCCTGGATCGTCACTTGATATCCGCGAGAGCGCGTGCGGCGGTAGGCATCTTCGCGCGCCGCGTTCACGCCAGCCTCTATCGACACGCCGCGTGAGGCGGCGAAGGCCTCGCAGGCATCGAGCAATGTGTCGAAGCGCTCGCCTGCGCCTCGGCCGCCGCGGGCCGCGCCGAACTTGATGTAGCAGACCTTCTCGCCGCCCTCGGAGCCGGGCCCGTGCAGACATACGGCGAAGGCGTCGAGCGTGCCACGCGTGTATGTCAGCACAACATCGCCGGCACGCTGCGCGAGCACAGCGCGGATTTCGCCGGTGAGATCGAGGCCTTTGTCGATCCGGTGGGTGAGCTTTGCGCATGCCTGGATTGCCTGTTCGCGCTGCTCTTTCTTAAGCGTCGACAGCAGCACGGGCGCGGGCGCGCGCTGCGCTTGCGGAGTGAAGGTCATGACGGCGGTGAGATAACGCGGCCAGTAGCCGAAGGATTGATACAAGCCTACGTGTTTGGCGCTGTGCGCGAAGGTGAACAAGCCGGTGTGGCGCAGACCCCAACGGTCGAAGATGGTCATGGTGGATGCGAGGAGCTGCTTCGCCACGCCGCGGTTCCAATACTCCGGAAGCACGGTGAGGGGTCCGAAGAAGCCGAACGAGCCCCAGCGCGTGATTACGTTCGATCCGATAAGGCGGCCGCCTTCGCGCGCGGCGATCACCTTGACGTGAGGAGAGCGCCAACGCGACTTCATGAATGTGCGATCGCCCATGAAGTCCAGGGGATTGGGCACTCCCAGAAACGCGCCGAAGGCCAGCCGGACGATGCGGTCCGCTTCTTCGAGCTCGCTCTGCTTCAGCGGACTGATTTTGATGGCTCGACTCTTTGGCATTGCGCTCTGCCTCCCGGTTTATCGCTGCGCTGTGCAGCGAATGGAGCATTGCATAAGGGGAGGAGCCGAGTTTAGCTGATCGGGGAGGATTCCGGGGGCTTCGAGGGGCTAAGGGGATGATCCGGCACTGCGGAGCATCCCTCTTTGCGTTAGCGAACTGCTTCGGAGACGACCTCGACTTCCTGACGGCGCGTGGTGCCGGGGATATCCAGCGATCCGAGAACGAGCGGCTTCCCGGGCGCGAGGGTCGCTGTGCCTTCGAAGGTCGTCTGCCGGAAGATTGGGTCCTGCGGGCCTACGCCAGACTTCTCTTCTGCGACGCTCGATTCCGCCAGTTTCGTTTGCAACCTCACGCCGTCGAGATAGGCATTCAGGGATGCTTCGATCTCCAAGCCTATATCCTGGTACTGAACCTGGGAGTTTTGCGATGCGGGGCCATTCTCCGTGTAGGTTCCGGTGACGAGCGGCACTTTGCTGCCCTGCTTGAGATCCGTCTTGCTGCCAGATGCCACGATGATGGAAAAATGTTGCGGAGCCAGACGCTTGCCGTTGTCTATGTCTGTAATGGTGTAGGTAAGGCGATAGATCTTTTTATTGCGATCCAGATCAGAGACGATTTTCTGGGCGAGCGAGATATCTTCGGCGCTGCCGCGAATGGATAGTGCGCTCTGCGACGGAACATAGAAAAGTTTGGCCTGAGGCAGCATATTGCGCAGGTCGGTCTGAATGTCGTTCGCGTCGTGCTGGCTGGTGAGATTGGTGAGGTATAGGGTCTGGTAGGAGCTTGCGTTGGAATTCGATTCGGCGGGCTGCTGTGCGTAGGCGCCTTGCGTGAAGAGCGCCAGAGTCAGGGCCAGCCCAGGTAATAACTTTGCGTAGTTCGATATCGAAGTTTGGGATTCGTCAGTCTTCATTGCATTCCTCGCCTCTCGCGGTTGTATGTCCAAAGGATTTCTGAAACTTCGCCATCTGCGCGGCTTGCCTTCAGGGATATGCGTTGCCACGCTGCCTCGCCGATGCAAATGCGATAGCAACGGTCCCAGTTGCATATACGGCATAGAAACGCCGAGCGAGTTTGCGGGAAGATGTAGGGTCGATCTACGGCCGTGCACCTTCCGTGGAGCGCAGCCGCCGGCTGCATCCTTGTTCGACGCCGTAACTTTTGTCCATCAGGAGGACGCGAAAGTTACATATTTGCTCAAAGTATTTTTCGCAGCGGCTCTATAGCTCATTGGATTCGAACCTTCGACGAGTAGACTCCAGATTCATGCAGGCCGTGCGGCCGGGCTGCGAGACGGCCCGATCGGTATCTGAAAGCTAAGAAACTCCGGGAGCTAAGGGGATTTCATGCATGCATCCGCGAAACGTCGTGTTGTCGATGCGCACGTACACCTTTACGACAGCAAAGAGAACCGGTATGAGCATCTGGAGCGTGTGGACGCCATGTTTGAAGCGCTCATTGGCGACTATTCGACGCTCCCACGACTCTATCTGCTTGACGACTACCTTGCGGACGAGAGTGGGCTGGAGATAGACGGCATTGTGTGGCACGAATTCATGTCTGCCGATCCTATGCGTGAGATCGCGTGGGCGCAGCGGCTGGCCGAAACGTTGCCGATTCCCATGGCGATTGTGGGGCTGGTGGATTTTCTCGCGCCCGATCTGGAGGCGAGGCTTGAGAGCTATGCGAAGTGCAGGAATGTAACGGCGGTGCGGGAACACCTGGGATGGGATGAGGTCAATCCGCTGCGGCGCTTTGCGAAGCGGGGAGACCTACTCTCTGACGCACGTTGGCGGCGGGGCCTCGGGTTGCTGAAAGGGAATAGATTCAAGTGTTCGCTGGAGGTGTTCTCTTCACAACTGCCGGAGCTGCTGCCGGTGATCCAAATGAATCCGGAGATTGGGTTCACCATTGCGGTGCTGGGGTGGCCGATTGCGGTGGACGCGCAAGGGTTTGCTCGCTGGAGGCAAAGCCTTCAGGAACTGAGCAGCTGCGGGAACGTGCGAATCACCGTCTCCGCGGTCGAGGCTGTATTCGGGATGCATTGGCAGATCGCTCAGGTTCAGCCGTGGGTGGATACGGTCTTTGAGCTGTTTGGAACGGAGCGGGTGATGTTTGGGAGTCATCGTCCGATTTCGCGGCTGGCGCGGAATTTCGCGAGTCCGTATGAGGCGTATCAGGAGATGACGCGCGGCTTATCCCAAGGCGAACAGGATGCTGTCTTTCGATTGAATGCGGCGGAGTGGTTTTTGGGTGGCTTGCGGCTGAGGAACAGGTGAGTTATTGCGTTCGCCGGCCCTCCCATGTTCCGGGTACGCCACGCGTGCCCCAGGTGCCCTTGATGTTGTCGCCTTCGACCTGGCCGCGGAAGTTGAGTACCTGACGGGTTTTGGTGTGGAAGACGATGTGGTGGCCTTCGATGGTGCCCTGGATGCCGCCGGATTGATAGGGACCTTTGAAATGGCCGGAGAGCTGATTGCCTTTCTGCACCAACTGGACGGATTTGGTTTCCGTGCGGTTTTCGGGGCCGCCGACGGAATAGATTGTCCACTTGCCGGTGACGTCTACCGGGGCTGCGGCGGCGGACTGGTCGGGCAGCGGCTGCTGAGCGGATGCGGCGGGGACGATGAGCGCGAGAAGGGCGAGGAGCGGCAGGAGCGTTTTGAATCTGCAGATCTTCATGGAATCTCTCCAGAGAATTGCCTGGCGGCGGCGACGCGAAGCGTGTCCGGCCGGGGCCGAAGCGATTATAGGCACGAGAACGGCAGAGCTTTCAAAAAAAGTCTGTTTGTGAAGGGCGCGAGCGACGCAAAAGCAACCGAGGCGTGCTGCAGTGGGGCGATGTACACTGCTGTCACTTTTCCGACGAATCGAGTCGAGCGAAGTCCTTGAAAGGCGGCCCAGGCATTATGCCCATGACGTTGAGCAGGCGTTTGTTGATGCGGAATATGCTGGGTGCTGCTGCAGCCAGCGCGCTGCGAAACCCGATGCGTGCGGCGTGGCTGCAGCAGCCGAGGGGCGAAGAGCGCGGCAACATCGGCAGGATTGCGGCGGCGTTCAAGCAGCAGTACCGGGTGCCGGCGCTTTCCGTTGCGTTTTCAAAGAACGGCCAGTTTGTGTACAACCAGGCGTTCGGCATGGCAGACCGCGAACAGTCGCAGCAGGCAGACATCACGAATCTGTTTCGCATTGCGAGCGTGACCAAGCCGATCACGTCGGTGACGATTTTTTCGCTGATCGAACAGGGCAAGCTTCATTTGAACGACAAGGTGTTCGGACCTTCCGGCGTGTTGGGTACAAAGTACGGTAAGGGCCCTTACAAACAGTACGTGACCGACGTTACGGTGGATAACCTGCTGACGCACACCAGCGGCGGCTGGCCGAACGACTCGACGGATCCGATGTTTCGCTTCAAGTCATGGGATCACACGAAGTTGATCACATGGACGCTGGAGAACCTGCCGCTGACATATGCGCCGGGGACGCACTGGGCTTATTCAAACTTTGGGTATTGCGTGCTGGGGCGGGTGATCGAGCAGGTGACGGGCCAGCCGTATGAGAGCTATGTGCAGACGAAGATTCTGGCGCCTTGCGGCATCACCAACCTGCAGATTGCCGGCAACACGCTGAAGCAGCGCGTCGCGAATGAAGTGGTGTACTACGGCCAGTTCGGAGAGAACCCGTACAACATGAATGTGACGCGCATGGACTCGCATGGTGGATGGCTGGCGACGCCGGTGTCGCTGGTGCAGTTTCTGGATCATGTCGCTGGGTCGGGAAATATTCCGGCGATGCTGAAGCCGGGGACGATCCGAACGATGACGACGCCGGCTCCTGCATATGCGCAGAACTCTCCGGGTAAGTACGCGCGGGGCTGGATGGTGAGAGATAACGGCGCGGGAAACTGGTGGCACAACGGCAGCTTGCCGGGCTCGACGACGATCATGGTGCGCACGGCGAGCGGATTGTGCTGGGCGGGACTCGCAAATACGCGCACCCAACCCTCGGATGAGATCGACAGCGCGCTGGACAAGATGATGTGGGACATGGCGCACAGCGTGCCCGAGTGGAACGCGTGACGCCAATTCCGCTATTTGCCTGAGCAGTCCGCTTTCGACGGGACGTTTTCGTGGCCGTAGGGACAGTGGCGGCAGGCGGAGCCGCAGCAGTAGCCGCGCTTGAGGTGCCAGGCGGCGGTGAAGACCATGTACGGCCCTTCCCAATAGAAGTCTTCGCCCTCCTGCGGCATGGGGCGCGGGGAGAGTTGTTCCGCCTGGTCAGTCATGACCGAGGGCGAGCTGGGCGGGTGCGCTGTTTGGAAATGCAGTGGCCAGCATGGCGGGTGCGACTTCGATGGGCGCGGCACCGGGTTCCGGGACGAAGTGTCCTGCGGCGAATTGCACGGTGCGTCCGGCAGTGGCCGGGGGACGGTCGCCGGGGACGATGATGCCGACGAGGTTGGCGGGGTCGGTGGCGGAAATGGTCACAGTAGCGGTGGCGTATTCCTGTTTACGCGATTCACGCAAGGATTCGACGGCTTGTGGGAGGGCGAACTGCTCGCCCTGGAAACCGGAGACGAAGCGGCCGCCGCGGACGATGCCGCGGGCTTCAAGGCGGCGGAGCATGCCGAGCAACTCGCGCCAGCGGGGCATGGTGGTTTCGCGCTGCACCAGATCGCGAAGGACGATGCCGTAACGCCAGAGGAGGACCAGGGCAGCGGACTCGATTTCCGCCTCTCTTCGGGTGGCTTCGGCTATGGCGGTGGACTGCAGGTCCTTCGCGTCGCTCAGGATGACAGGGGGTGGCGGCGGAGCGAGGAGGCTCCAGCGGCCGGCGGTGTTGCGCGCGCGCTGACTGCTGCCGCGCATGCGGAATGGCGCGGCATTGGACGATTTGCGGCGCGGATCGACGAGCGCGCGGAGGCTGTCGTAGCCATCGGCGGTGGCGAGGCCGGCGGCGACCAGCTCCCAGAGTGCGTTGTGAAGTTCGGCGATGGGCGTGGCGAGCTGGCGCGCGAGGTCGGCGGCGAAAGCGGCGCCGGCCTGTTCCAGCGATGCGCGAACACGTAACGCCAGCGGTGACAGACAGGCAGCGAGCGTGCATTCCGGCAACTCGCGGGTGCGTAGGCAGCCATCCATCCAGTGCGCGTCCTCGCGCAGGAAAAAGGTGATGGGCGCCATGCTGGTGGGGATGACGCGGCGGGGCGCGCCACCTTCGGGCGAGAGGAAGGCCGGATGCGGGGAGATGCGGCCCCAGCCGACGACTCCCGCCATGCAGAGAGTGTCGAGCGCGCGGGGATCGTAGTTGGCGACGCGCTGCGGGAGGAGGGTGCGCTCCCATTCGATGGCGGGGGCTTCGAAGCCCTCGAGTTTGCGGAGCGCGTCGAGGACGCCCTCTTCGCCGGTGAGCTGGGTTTGCGGCGCGAGGTGCTGCCAGCGGAGAAGCCAGTCCATGTATTGCGCAGGGGCGACGGGCTCGATCTGTTTGCGGAGGGTGTGGATGGTGCGTTTGTGGATGCGCTGGAGAAGTCGTCTTTCACACCATTGAATTTGATGATCCTGATATTGCTGGGTCGGAGGCGCCTGCGGCACTTCGTTATAGACCCACCCTACGCTTTGCGTAGGATGGGGCACCCCTTGTGGTGGCACTGCGGATGACTGCAGGTCCTTCGCTTCGCTCAGGATGACAGCGGACTCGAAGTTGCCGCGGAGGATGGTGCCTTGCGATTCCATCGCTACCAGGGCGGTGAAGATGTTGGATGGGTTCACGCCGAGACGATCTGCGAGCGAGGCGGCGGTCTGTGGGCCGAGGATGTTGAGCCAGGCGTGGAGGGCTTTTTGTAATAGCGGCAGATCGGGTGTGGCGGAGAGGAGATTGGCGTGATCTTCGATGCGCTCGGCGGCCATAACGTGCTCGGCTGATGTAAGTGCGCGCGACTGTGACGTTAAGCGATCGAACAGGATGCGCCAGCCGTTGGCGCGGGGATGGTCAAGGATGGACTCGGGAACGACGACCAGCCCGTAGAGGAGGTCGTGGAGCTCGTGCTCGTCGCGGATGTCGGGCCAGGATTCTTCGCGGACCTGGCGGATGGCGTCGGGGTCGAGGCGGCCGGCTTCGCCGAGGAGTTTTTCAGGGACCATGCCGCGCATGTTGACGGCGCGAGCGCGACGCTCTTCGATGGGTGCGTCGTCGAGGAAGGCGTAGGGGTTGGCGTTGAGCAGGCCGTGGGAGAAGACGGAGGGAACGGTGGAATCGACGGCAACACATTGGATTTCGCCGGACTGGATCTTCGCGATGACCTCAATGAGGCCCGCGAGGTCCATGGCTTCGCCGAGAACATCTTTCATGACTTCGCGGACGAGCGGGTGATTGGGGATCTCGATGTCGCCTTCGATGTTTTCGAAACACGCGGCGGCCTGCGGGAAGACGCTGGCGAGCAAGTCTTCGCCGCGTGTGCGCTGGATCTGCGGCGGAACCTTCTTGCCTTTTTGGAACCGTAGCAGTTGCAGACTGCGCGTGGCGTCCCAGCGGAAGCGGGTTTTGAAGATGGGCGAGGCGAGCGATGCCTGCTCGAGCAGCTCGGTGACGGTGTGGGTGGTGAGGAACTGGAAGACGTCGGCGAGAGGGAAGGAATGTTGTTCGGCGAGCGAGATGTTGAGGCCGTTGTCGGTGGCGGCGGCCTGCAGCTCGAAGTTAAAGCCACGGCAGAAGCGCTTGCGCAGGGCGAGGCCCCAGGCTTTGTTGATGCGGCCGCCGAAGGGCGCGTGCAGGATGAGCTGCATGCCGCCGCCCTCGTCGAAGAAGCGCTCGGCGACGATGGTGGTGAGCGTGGGGACGGTGCCGAGGACAGCGCGGCCAGCGACGATGTAGCCAATGAGCTGTTCGGCGCCAGCGTCGTTGACGCCGCATTCTTCCTTGATCCACGCAACCGTTGCGGCGACAGATGGGTCGCTCTGGCTGATGTAGCCGGGCAGAAGACCAGGCGTGCGGGCGGAGATGTCTTCGCGTAAACCGCAGACCCAGCGCGAGAGCTCCGGCGTGCGCTGCGGTGCTTCGCCGCGCCAGAAGGGCACGGTAGGGGGCTGGCCGTGGGCGTCTTCGACGTACATGCGGCCGGCGGTTTCGATGGCGGAGATGCGCCAGGAGGCGTTGCCGAGCTGGATGACGTCGCCGACACCGGAGTCGATGGTGAAGTCTTCATCGAGGGTGGCGATCTGGTGGCCGTCGGGCTGGAGGATGACGGAGACGACAGCGGTGTCGGGGATGGTGCCGCCGTTCGAGACGGTGATGGAGCGTGCGCCCCGGCGGCCTTGCAGGCGGCCGTGGATGCGGTCGCGGAGGATATAGGCGCCGTAGCGTCCACGGGAGGACTCGATGCCGTCCGCGAGCAGGCAGAGGAGCTCTTCGAAGGTCTCGCGCGGGAGGTCGCGATAGGGATGTGCGCGCGTGAGCAGCGCGAAGAGGTCTTCTTCCTGCCACGGCTCGGCGGCACAGGCGGCGATGATCTGCTGCATGAGGACGTCGAGCGGCTGCGGGGGGATTTCGAGCTGATCGAGCGCGCCGGCACGGAGGCCGCGGACGATGGCGGCGAGCTCGAGGAGATCATCACGGGTGGTGGCGAAGAAGCGTGCCTTGGGTATGGCGCCGCGCCAGTGACCGGCGCGGCCGGCGCGCTGCAATGCGGGGGCGAGGGCGCGCGGCGTGTTGATCTGACAAACGAGCTCTATGGCGCCGATGTCGATGCCGAGCTCGAGCGATGCGGTGGCGACGAGCAGCTTGATCTCGCCGGCCTTGAGTTTGCGCTCGGCTTCGAGGCGGAGCTTGCGCGAGAGCGAGCCGTGGTGTGCGGCGACGTTTTCGTTGCCGAGGCGCTCGCCGAGCTGGAAGGCCAGACGCTCGGCCATGGAACGCGTGTTGACGAAGACGAGGGTCGAACGGTGTTCGAGTGCGAGCTCGGCGAGGCGGTTGTAGACGTCGTCCCAGATGGCGTTGGTGGAGACGGAGCTGAGCTCGTCGTTGGGGACTTCGACGGCGAGGTCGAAGTGACGGCGGCGGCCGACTTCGACGACGGCGCAGTCGCGATGGCGCGTGCCGCAGAGGAAATCGGCTACGAGGGAGATGGGGTTCTGCGTGGCGGAAAGTCCGATTCGTTGTGGTGGCGACGTAAGACCCGTGAGCATGTTGCCCGGCGAGAGACGGTTTTCGCCGCAGACGAGGGCGTCGAGGCGCTCGAGCGAGAGCATGAGGTGCGTGCCGCGCTTGTCGTCGGCCATGGCGTGAATTTCGTCGACGATGACGGTGCGGACACGCGCGAGATTGGCGCGGGATTTCTCCGCGGTGAGCAGAATGAAGAAGGACTCCGGTGTGGTGACAAGGATGTGCGGCGGCTGCTTGAGCATGGCGCGGCGCTCGGCGGGGAGCGTGTCGCCGGTGCGGACGGCGGTGCGGATAGGCGGGCAGAGGTAGCCGCGCTCGAGGGCGAGCTTTTGTATCTGCTGCAGTGGCTCTTCGAGGTTTTTGCGGATGTCGTTGGAGAGGGCTTTGAGCGGCGAGATGTAAACGACTTCCGTGTGCGGCTGTAGTTCGCCGGCGAGCGCTTTGCGGAAGAGCTGGTCGATGCAGATGAGGAAGGAGGCGAGTGTTTTGCCGGAGCCGGTGGGTGCGGAGATGAGCGTGGGGCGCGCGGCGAGGATGGCCGGCCAGCCTTCGATCTGCGGCTCGGTGGCTGAGCCGAAGCGGGAGAGAAACCACTCCTGGATGATGGGGTGGGCCCAGGAGAGGGCTTCGGCGGCCGGAGTGGGTGGCGCGGACTGCATTGGATTATTGTAGCGCCGGAGGTTCGTATTTTATTCGCCTCGACAGGCGATGCCTACTGGCGCTTGAGCGGTGGCGGCGGGATGGTGCGCCAGAGATCGTGGTTATAAGTGGCGGGCGTGAGGGTCTTGTGGTTGTAGCGGAAGGTCATGGGCTCCGGGGTGGGCTGCTTGTCGACGGGATCGAAGGTGAGCTTGACCACGTTGCCTTGCAGGGCCCAGTGGGCGAAGCTGGTGATCTCGGTAACGGAGTCGGGCGACTGGGTGAGGGTGGCGGTGCCGTCCTTGCCGAGGTCGAGCGTCATGGTGTGATGGCGGATGGCGTAGGTACCGTCCTGGCTCTGAGCGCGGGTCTCGTCCTTGGCCCGGGTCTCGCCTTTGTAGGTGCCGGCGAGCTTGGACTGTTCGTCCTTCGGCTTGGCGTGGAGGGCGAGCGGGAGGACGACGAGAAGAGCGAGGGAAAGAAGGCGCTTCATTTCACTATGCTAACCCGCGGACCTGCGGACTGGCCGTCCGAGGCTCATGCGCCTGCGGCGCCTGTTGCTGGGTTCGCTCCCTTTGGTCGCTCACGCCTGGGTGGGTGACCTGAGTGAGACCCAGGTCACAACAGAGGAATGAATTTGGGACCTGCTTTCGTGGCGCCCCACGCAAACTGCAGGTCGTTCGCTTTGCTTAGGATGACAACTTAGCGTGACGTTTCGATTGCTATTTCTTGATGACGAGCAGGACGACGCCGTGTTCGGGGACCATCCAGGGGCCGTGGCCGCTGTCGGTGGGATTCCAGACGTTGTGGATCTTGCTGCCGGCGGAGAGGCCGAGCTTCTGGAGGGGCAGTGACATCTGTTCCGCGTCGTGGCCGCGGTTGAAGAGGCCTACGGCGATGGAGCCATCCTTGAGCGGCTTGGACCAGACTTCGAAGGGGCCTTCTGCGCTGACGCGGTCACCCTGTTTGCCGAGGGGGTCCTGGTCGATGGCGATGACTTCCTTGTTCATGAGGATGGATTTAGTCTCCGCCGACATCTTCGAGAGGTCATTGCCGGCGAGCAGCGGCGCGGCGAGGATGGCCCAGAGGCTCATGTGGGTGCGGTATTCGTTGCCATTCATCTTGCCGTTGCCAACTTCGAGCATGTCGGGATCGTTCCAGTGGCCGGGGGCGGCGTACTTGGAGAGGCCGGCTTGCGAGAAGCCGATGTTGGACATGCTCATGTAGTTGTCCTGGATGTCATCCGTGGTGCGCCAGCTATTGCCACCGACGGTGGGTCCCCACTTCCAGACGGAGTCCCAGCCGTATTGGCAGAGCGAGAAGTAGATGGGGCGGCCAGTGGCCTGCAGCGCCTTGTGCATTTTCTCGTAGGCGGCGTGCATCATCTGGTATTGCTTCACCTGATCGCCTGGCGCTTCCTGCTGCATGATTTTGTGATAGCTGCAGAGGTCGTACTTCAGGTAGTCGATGCCCCATTGCGCGTACATTTTCGCGTCCTGCTCTTCGTGCTGATAGCTGCCTTCATAGCCGCCGCAGGTCTGCGGTCCGGGCCCGGAGTAGATGCCGATCTTCAGCCCTTTCGAGTGCACGTAGTCAGCGAGCGCCTTCATGTCGGGAAATTTGCTGTTAGGAACGATGTTGCCGCTTGAGTCGCGCTTGCCTTGCCACGCATCGTCGATGTTGACGTAGATGTAGCCGGCGTCTTTCATGCCGGTGGAGACGAGTTCATCGGCGGCGGTGCGGACATCTTTGTCCGTGACGCGCTTCGCGAAGTGGTTCCAGCTATTCCAGCCCATGGCGGGGGTGGCGGCGATTTTGGTTTGCGCGGTGGCGGCGACGGGGAGGGCGAGCAGGGCGAGGGCGAGAATGGTCTTGCGCATGGGGCTCCTCTGGTACACAGCTTTCAGGGCTTCTTTGTAACGGCTTACACGATAGTGAGCAGCCGCATCCGCGTCAAGGCCGGATAGCGGTGGGGATGTCGCAACGTGCGGATGCGCTTTGCGGATTGTGACCGCAGCGGCCTCAGGCTTGTCTTATTTCTTCATGCTGCGCGATGGCTGCGTCGCTCAGGACCGGTTGTAGTCACCGCTTTTGCCGCCGGATTTCTTTTCCAACTGGATGCGCTCGATGGTGATGGATTTGTCGAGGGCTTTGGTCATGTCGTAGATGGTGAGGGCGGCGACCGACGCGGCGGTGAGGGCTTCCATCTCGACGCCGGTGTTGGCGGTGGTGGCGGCGGAGGCGGTGATGGCTACGCCTTTATTTGTCACCGTGGTGATTACGTCGATGAAGGTGAGCGGGAGCGGGTGGCACATCGGGATGAGCTCCGATGTTTTCTTGGCAGCCTGGATGCCGGCGACGCGGGCTACTTCGAGCGGATTGCCTTTGGGGTTTTGGGGCAGGGCCCTGAGCACTTTTTTCGAGAGCGCGACGAAGGCGGAGGCGGTGGCTTCGCGGCGCGTGGCCGGTTTGGCGCTGACGTCGACCATGCGGGCACGGCCGGCTTTGTCGTAGTGGGAGAGCTTGTCTGCTTTCTTCGCCATGTGCTGAGTGTAGTGCTGGCTGCGCGGGCAATTGCGCCTCCGGCGCTGCGGAGTTCGCTCCCCATGATCGCTGACGCCCGGCGATGTGGACGCCTCGAGGAGAGAGGCTACAGGTCCTTCGCTTCGCGAAGGATGACGACCTATCAGGGCAGAAGAACTTGCACGGGGGTGCCGGCTTCGATCGCGGTGTCGGGTGGGAGGACTACGAAGCAGTTGGATTGGGCGGTGGCGGCGAGGTCGCCGGAGCCTTGCCAGGGAATGCGCGTGACGGTGGCGTGGTCCCAATTGGCGTCGAGATGGGCGGGGAGGAAGCGGGTGATGTCGGCTGGGGGCTCGGCTGCGGTGATGGTGGCCTGGGCAAAGCGTGGTGCGGGTGTGGTTTCGCCGGCGAGCGCGCGGAGCATGGGCGCGGCGAAGAGCAGAAAAGTGACCATGGTGGAGACGGGGTTCCCGGGCAGGCCAAAGAAGGGGAGTGGGGCTGCGGTTGGATCTTTGGGCGGGAGCTCGCCGAAGACGGTGGGCTTGCCGGGCTGGATGCGGACGCCGGTGAAGTGGAAGGTGGCGGCGCGTTCGGCGAGCGCCTGCTCGACCAGGTCGTATTTGCCGGCAGAGACGCCACCGGAGAGCAGCAGCAGGTCGCAGGATTGCTGCGCGGTATTGAGAAGCACGCGGAGATCGTCGAGGTTGTCGCAGGCGATGCCGAGGCGAAGGGGTTCGCCACCGGCGAGGGTGACCTGGGCAGCGAGGCTATAGCTGTTGGAGTTGCGAATCTGGTGGGGCTGCGGGGTGGCGTCAATCTCGACCAGC
>Ga0193743_1000317_pt1 | contig 37863 bp, 37 predicted proteins | sample L2c2metaG_FD_143038 | JGI IMG/M metagenome (GOLD analysis project Ga0193743, IMG submission 143038) | Soil microbial communities from a riparian zone of the East river system, Colorado, United States - L2c2 | ecosystem: Environmental > Terrestrial > Soil > Riparian zone | place: USA: East River... | reverse complement strand
AAGAAATTACCAAGGGCGAGGGCGCTACACACATTTTGGAGGTCGGCGGCCAGGACACCTATGAACGGTCCCTGCAGTGCCTGTCGCCCAACGGCACCATCGCGCAGATCGGCGTGCTCACAGGCTTCGACCTTCGACCGAACCTTTTGCCGCTTTCCCGTCTTAACGCGAATATCGTGGGCATCCAGACCGGTTCACGCCAACATTTCGAAGACATGAATCGGTTCATCGAGAAGCACAGACTCACCCCGGTGGTGGATCGCGAATTTACATTCGACGAGGCTCTTCAAGCGTTTGCGCATATGGCCGAGCAACGTCATTTTGGAAAGCTGGTCATCAATGTCGCCGGGGGCTACGCCTCCGGCGACGCTAATAACATTACGAAATAGAACTCATTCCGGCGAGGCTGAATGTGAGAATACTGATAGCCGGCGCAAGCGGCTACATCGGGTCTGCGATAGCCAGGGCTGCTCTCGATCAAGGGTATGCGGTCGGTGCAATTCGCCGTCCTGAGTCGACCTCCATGCTTCTCGGAAGTGAACAGTTCGAAGGTTCGGAGTGGGTGCTGCGAGTTTCGTAACAGCCTCGTTCCCTGCCCGCAACGCCGGCCCCATTGCAACAGCAACAACGCAGTGCGATCTCATGCGCTCCGCGCCCAGCAAGGAAACCAAGCCTTCCTGAGAGGCTCCGCCTCTGGCGCGCGCAAGAGGCACCCTAATCTTCCGCGCTTCGCTTGTGCAGACCTCCGCTTCGCTCCGCCCTCTCCACTCCATTCCGAGGGTAGGGAACCCTCCTCTTGCACTTGCCGCCTCCGCTGGCGTGGGCCAGGGCCAAGGCGTGTTTGTTAGCAAACACAGCACGGCCATTCAAAACGGAGGAACTACCCAATGAGCAGCACGACAGCAAATCCCTACCGCATCAGCTTGACCGAAATGCTGAAACAACAGGGCCGCAGCTTCGAGGAGATGGCGCACGCAGTCATGTTTGGCGATGAAAACGCCCTCGCCCTTTGCAGCGAGCAATGCGAAGTGGAGCCGGACGGTACTTGCCCGCATGGTTGCCCTTCCTTCCTGCGAGCAGCCGGAGTTATCTAGCCAACCCACCCGCCACACACCACACAAAGGAGAATGCACCGATGATTTACACAGCGACCTACTCCCCCGAGGACAACAAACTCCGCCTTTATGCTTCCGCACGACTCGACGCTGAAACCTACGGGCGCGTGAAAGCAGCCGGTTTCATTTGGGCACCGAAGCAAGACCTATTCGTCGCGCCGATGTGGACACCCAGCCGCGAGGATTTGCTTATTGAACTGGTTGGGGAAATCGAAGACGAAGACAGGAGCCTGGTAGACCGCGCCGAGGAACGCGCCGACCGTTTCAGCGACTACAAAGAGAGCCGTATCGAAGACGCGCAGCGCGCGCATGATGCCGTCCACCACATCGCCGACAATATCCCGTTTGGTCAGCCTATTCTCGTCGGCCACCACAGCGAACGCCATGCCCGGAAGGACGCCGAGCGCATCGAGAACGGCATGAGGAAGACGGTCCAGATGTGGCAGACCGCACGTTACTGGGAACAACGCGCAGCCGGAGCACTCCACCATGCGAAGTATAAAGCGCTTCCAGGCGTCCGCCATCGCCGCATTAAGGGATTGGAAGCCGACAAGCGCAAGCAGGAGCGCAACAAACAAGAGGCCGAGATGTGGCTCAAGCTCTGGACTGAATGCGCCAATGAACAAGACAAGGAACTACAGGCGAAGGTTGCCCTTCGCATCGCTGGCTTGTGCCATTTACACATGCCACGCAAGGAAGGCGACCGCGAAGACTTTCAGCACACCCCGAGCGCCTACGACGCCCTACAGGGCAGTTATCCGAATCTCTATGCACCCCGTACCTTGGACGAGGTTTTGGCGGTTGCTCTCGGAACCTACCCTCTTGTCATTCCCACTTATGACCGCTGGATCGACCACTACACGAACCGTATCGCCTACGAGAAGGCAATGCTTGGGGAGACTGGAGGCCTCGCCGCCGACCGCTTCAATTTTGGAGTTGGGGGCAAAGTTCTTATTGGCGATGAGTGGCTTGTAATTCTGAAGATCAACAAGACCGGCGACGCCATCAGCAGCCTGACCACTACACCGCGCCGGTACTTTTACGGGAGCAAGTACAAAGTCGATATCGAGAGCGTCAAGGATTATCAGGCACCGAAGCCCGAGGAGACCGCAGCAGTCAAAGCAGCAAGCAAGCTCCCACCGATGTGCAACTATCCTCGCGACGACTTCAAACAGATGACGACGGACGAATGGAAGCGAAAGAAGATGTCCGACGTTCCACAGTCTACGACTCACGCCGCGACCGATACCCACGGAGCTCACCGCACCCGCTCGACATGGGGCGGAAACTGGAAGACCGTTTCTGTCTATCTCACCGATGCCAAGCGCATCGACCCACCCACGAAACAAGCTCCGTTGACCCCAGCGGAGCCCACCGCCGCCGAGACGCTCGCAACGATGGCGCAAAACCTGAAGGCACAAAACCCAGTCCCGACGCCGCACACGCCGCGCCAGCACGACGAGCGCATTCCCTCGCACGATGAACTACACGAGATGAAGAAGACCGCCGCCCAAGGCGTTGTGATCGTAGCTGTTCCGCAACTCTTCCCCACTCCGCCCGAGTTGGCAGACCGTATGGTGGAGCTTGCGGACATTCGCCCAGGGCAACAGGTTTTAGAACCCTCCGCAGGAACAGGCCGAATCATTGATGCGATTCGCCGCAATGCTCACGGCTACGCGATCACAGCGGTTGAGCTGAATTGCAATATGGCTCACCGGCTCCGCACGGTTGATTGTGTCGATGACACTCGGCAGGCCGATTTCTTGGAGTGCAATGGCGATCTAGGAACATTCGACCGCATTATTATGAATCCTCCCTTTGCGAACGCAGACGATATCAAGCACATCATGCACGCCTTGAAGATGTTGAAACCCGGAGGCCGACTCGTAGCCATCTGTGCCAACGGCCCGAGGCAGAACGACAAGCTAAGGCCCCTCGTTGAAGCGCGCGGCGGTATCTGGGAAGAGTTGCCTTCAGATACTTTCATCGGCGCAGGTACAGGCGTTCGCACCGTCCTCCTCATGCTGGACGCATAACCAGGTGCCGCCCGCTTCAGGGTGAACGCCGCGATGCGGCCCCTGGAGCGGGCGCAAGGGGACAAACCCCTTCGGTTTTTCCCCTTGACCTCTTTTCCCCTCGCTTCTATTTCATGAACCCTTAAGCCGCAGCAAGTATTGAAAACACATCACTTATTGTGCTGTTCCGAGCTGTAACCGCTCAAGTACCTTCAATTTCAAGTTACTCATCTTTCTCCTTTGCCGCCGCTCGTGCTGCCGGGTCCAGCGTGCGAGGGCATCTTCTCAATCTTCAGTAGTTCGTTGTGACGAGATGGAGAGTTGAAGCCTCCAGCTCGTCAGCGACCGACGTTTGCCTGCAAATGCTGCGGATAACGAGCGCCCTGCACCTCGATGTCCTTGAGTGCGGCTTCTATGTTCTGCAGATCATTCGGAGAAAGCTGGATATTCGCCCCACCGAGATTTTCTTCCAGGCGATGCAGCTTCGTGGTGCCCGGAATGGGAACGATCCAGGGTTTCTGTCCGAGCAACCAAGCGAGGGCAATTTGAGCGCGCGTGACGCCCTTCGCCTCGGATAGCTGTCCCAGCACGTCAACCAAATGCTGGTTCGCTTTTCGGGCTTCCTCTGCAAACCGGGGACTGTCGTTGCGGTAGTCCTTGCTGTCGAACTTCGTGCTTTCGTTAATGGCTCCGGTTAGAAACCCTTTGCCCAAGGGGCTGAACGGGACGAAACCAATGCCAAGCTCTTCGAGTGTCGGCAGGATGTCCTTTTCGGGCTCCCGCCACCACAGCGAATACTCGCTCTGAAGAGCCGCTACAGGCTGCACGGCATGAGCTTTGCGGATAGTTTCCGCACCTGCTTCGGACATTCCGAAGTGCTTGACCTTGCCTTCCGCGATCAGTTCCTTCACCGTTCCGGCCACATCTTCGATAGGCACGTTGGGATCGACACGGTGCTGATAGAAGAGGTCGATCACGTCCGTGTTAAGACGCTTCAGAGCCGCTTCCGCTACCTCGCGTATGTGCTCAGGCCTGCTGTCCAGCCCGAGATTGACCATGCCTTCCTTGAAGCCGAATTTAGTGGCGATGACAACCTTATCCCGAACCGACGCCAAAGCTTCACCGACAAGCTTTTCGTTCTCAAACGGACCATATGCTTCTGCAGTGTCGAAGAATGTCACGCCGCCGTCATACGCTGCGCGTATGACCTTGATTGCTTCCTGCTTTTCGGTAGCCGGGCCATAGGCATAGCTGAGCCCCATGCAGCCAAAGCCTAGTGCCGATACCTCAAGACCGCTCTTGCCCAAAATGCGTTTTTCCATAATGCCTCCTTGTGTCTGTCTACCCTTGCTGAGACCGGGAATGCTGTGATGCCTTCCGGATATTTACTTTCGAACTACGCTGGGCTCGGCAGCAAGCCAGTACGCATACCCGATGCAGCCTCAATCGAAACGCCTCGACCGCGTCGCTTAGCTAGCAGTCCACCGGCCGGAGGATCGCCGAGGCGATAGCGGACCTGCTAATAATCGGGGCGAAGACTTGAAGGGGTCAATGCGGCTTCCTCGACTCGCGGAAACTCTCCCAGCGATCAACTAACTGCAGGCGGTCGGCTCCCTGGAAGGGCAACACCCATCCTGGATATTCAGGGGGAAGGACGCTGACCTCATCCAACTGCCTAAGCTCGTCCTCGGTGAATGTGAGGTCGAACGCCGCGAGATTGTCTTGTAGCTGGTCGAGGCGTTTCGCGCCAATGATCACAGAGGTTACAACGGGCCTTGCCAAGAGCCATGCAAGCGAAACACGTGCAGGACTACATCCGTGTGCTTTCGCGATTGGAGCCATCACGTCGAGAATATTCCAGGTCCGCTCTTTGTCTACGATGGGAAAGTCATAGTGGGTGCGGCGCGAGTCGGTGGGCTTCTGCTGCGTCCGGCTGAACTTGCCCGAAAGTAAGCCGCCGGCAAGCGGACTCCACACGAGCAGACCGACCTTTTCAGCTTCTAGCAAGGGAACGATTTCCCGTTCGAGATCGCGGCCAGCGATCGAATAATAAGCCTGAAGTGTGTCGAATCGGGCAAGGTTCTTATACTCGGAGATGCCGAGTGCTTTGGCGAGCTTCCATGCCTGCCAGTTAGAGCAGCCGATGTAGCGGACCTTTCCTTGTTGCACCAGAGTGTCGAGAGCGCGAAGTGTCTCTCCGACAGGGGTAACGGAATCGTTGCCATGGATCTGGTACAAGTCAATATAGTCGGTCTGCAGCCGGCGGAGACTGGCCTCCACTCCGTCCATAATGTGTCCGCGAGAAGCCCCGATGTCATTCCGCCCAGGGCCGACGCGGCTATAGACCTTTGTCGCGATTACGACATCCTTCCGCGCGATGTTAAGGTTTTTCAGTGATCGCCCGAGAATCTTTTCGCTCTCACCCTCCGTGTAATTGTCCGCCGTATCGAAGAAGTTGATGCCGCCGTCAATCGAGGCCTTGACCAGTTCATCGGCCCCGGCTTGGTCCACGGTACTGATAGCCTTGAAGAGGCCTCTGCCGTCCCCGAATGTCATAGTCCCGAAGCAGAGTCTCGAAACCAGGAGACCCGTACTGCCGAGCGTTGCGTATTCCATGATGCCCTCCAATTGTTGGTACATTCGCGGATGCCACGAAAACAATGCCGAAAAGAGAGTAGGACGCCCCTTCGCGCATCAAGCTCCGGACCCGAGCAAACGAGGTGGGGATATCCGCGAAGCGGTGCGACGTACGTGCTCCAACAAGAGCTGGCTGATCGACATTCGCGTCGCTGAAGCTGTAGCCATTCGGTGCGGTCTATGCACTTTCTCGTTGTCGTGAGGTTCTTCTCTTTGTTTCATGACTTGCTTCTAAGAGATTCCAGGCAGGGCGCCGGCGAGCTCCGCCGTGGTGACGACGGCCGCCTGCTTCGCGATGACGATGTCGAGCAGCATCGCATGCACTGCTGCATCTGGGTCGGCGCAGCAATCGCGGACGACGATCAACCGATAATCCAGATCGCCAGCCTGACGAACGGTCGACAGCACGACGCCGCTGGTATGGACACCGGCGAGCACCAGTGTGTCGATGCCGTTGGCGCGCAGCAGCGTCTCCAGGTCGGTGCCAACAAACGGGCTGATGCGGTGCTTGACCACAATCGGTTCCCCTTCTCGTGCCGATGCGGCCGGATGGATCGCGGCGCCTTCGCTCCCGGCCACCAGCATTCCGTTTGCCTTGGCCCAGCTGAACAGAGGGTTGCGGGGGCTGACCTCGGGATGACCGGGCCGGAACGCGACAACGACATGAATCACCATCATGCCCGCGCCTCGTGCCATGCCGATCAGATCAGGCACGCACGCGATCGCATCGGCGGACTGCGCAGTCGTCATGAACCTGGTAAGGGCATCGACCTGATAATCCATCACCAGCAGTGCGGCGCTCCGGGGATCGATGTGCGAAAGCTCAGGCATAGGTTTCTCCTTGCTGGCGATGTGATGTTGACAGCGACACCTTGCGACTCTTCATGGGCATTCTTGCGCTCCTGACTTGTCTCTATGAGATTCCAGCAGGGGCTTGCCTGTGGTACCTGATCCTGCAAACTTTGTGCCTGATCCTCCAGATATCGAGCCGCAGTCCACCATTCAAGCGCTCTCTTCTGGGAATATGTAAAGAGGGAGAAGCGCAATGTCGTCCGAACTCGCATCTTTGATCGAGGCAAACACGCGAATCGACGGATCTTTTCCTACTCCAATCCCTGGTTTGCATCTCTCTCGCTATTCCTCGCGCACGCAGCCGGGTCAGGGTGTGCAGCGTCCAACTCTGGCCATCGTCGCCCAGGGAAGCAAGCAACTCATGTTGGGTGACGAGGTTTTCACCTACGACCCCGGCCACTACCTGGTGGTTTCACTCGATCTACCGGTGTCTGGGAGAGTCACGACGGCCTCGAAAGCAAAGCCATACCTTGGGATGAGCCTGGACCTCGACGTAAAACAGATACCGTCGTTTCGGACCTCCGGCAAGATCCAACGGGCGACGAAACCTGATCGCGGTGTTTTCCTCAGCAGAATGACGCCGGAATTACTCGATCCGGTACTCCGATTGCTCAAGCTCCTCGGAAAGCCGGAGGACTGTGCTGTGCTCGCACCTCTGTTGCAGCGTGAGATTCTTTACCGCTTGTGGCGTGGCGAGCGAGGCGAGCAACTTGAGCGAATGGCGCAATCGGATGGCAATGCCAGCGGGGTCGTGAAAGCAGTCATCTGGCTAAAAGAGAACTTCGACAAGCCATTTTCGATAAAGCTTATTGCCCAAGAGACGAACATGAGTCCTTCCGGACTGCACCATCATTTCAAGACACTCACCAACATGACCCCCCTTGAATATCAAAAGCACCTTCGCTTGCAGGAGGCTCGACGGCTCATGTTGGTCGAGGCGTTGGATGCGTCTGCTGCGGCGTATCACGTTGGCTATGCGAGCCGGTCACAGTTCACCCGCGAATACAGCCGTCTCTTTGGAGCCCCGCCATTTCGGGACGTTGAGCAGATCCGGCAGCAACCTCAGCCAGCAGAATTGTGAGGGCGGATATGGATCAAGGGTCCGCTATCTAAAGAAGCGCGGCTTGATCTGGCTCTGCAAGCAGTTTCGTAACAGTCTCGTTCCTGCCCGTAACGCCCACCCTAGAAGCAGCTAGGGGGCCAGCCCCCACGCGCCCGCAAGCCGCTTCCCCAATCTTCCGCGCTGCGCTTGTGCAGCCCTCCGCTATCGCTCCGCCCTTTCCACTCCGCCCTGCTCCGTTGCAAGGGTGGGGATACCCCTCAGCTTGCGCTTGCTACCCCCCCGCCTTCGCCAGGTGGCGTTCGGCATGTATGTCACATGCCACTGCCACAACAACAGCAAAAGCGAAGACAGAGAGGAAGCAGAAATGAGCAAAGGAAAAGCCGTAACCGCGAAGCCCAGCGTCTACCAGATCGTTACCGACCGCATCATCGCAAGCCTCAAAGCAGGAGTGATTCCGTGGGAGAAGCCTTGGCAGACACCCCACTTCGCGGGAGGCCCATTTCCCCGAAACTTCCGCACGGGTAAGCCCTATCGCGGTATCAACATCATGCTCTTGTGGTCTTGCAGCTATAGCTCACCATTCTGGCTTACGTTCAATCAGGCCAAAGAGCTAAACGGCAGTATACGCAAGGGTGAAAAGGGTACGCAGATCGTTTTCTACAAGCAGTTACGCGACCGTCAGAAGACTGACGACGGGCAGACAGCAGAGGAGGACCGCCGCGCGCCCTTCGTTCTCACCTATCACACGGTTTTCAACGTCGAACAGTGCGACGGCCTCACACTTCCGCAGATCGAGCACCCGACGCAGCCCAATGGAGTTGAAGTGGACGAGACCTGCGAAGCCATTGTCAGCGGATGGATCAATCGGCCCAGCCTCCAGTTGACTACCGAAACGGAATATCGCGCCTACTACCGGCCGAGCACCGATTCCGTACACATGCCAGCCCGTGGTCGTTTCGTGGATGCCCCGCACTACTACAGCACGCTATTCCACGAACTGATCCACAGCACCGGCCACGAATCCCGACTGAATCGTACATTTGGGTCGCGTTTTGGAGATGACCTTTACAGCAAGGAGGAACTGGTTGCAGAAATGGGAGCAGCATTCCTGTGCGCAATCGCCGGCATTGCAAACGAGAACACCGAACGCAACACGACGGCCTATATTCAGAACTGGATATCAAAGCTACAAGAAGATAACCGTCTCATAGTCCAGGCGGCCGGGAACGCACAAAGGGCAGTGGATTCGATCCTTGAGATTTCATTCGAGGATACGGAGGCTCGCGAAGGTCAGGCACGGGCCGGAGCGACAGATACTATGAAACAGCAGCACTCGCAGCATAACAATCGCTCCGTGCCCCTATCATAGTGGAAAGGAGCGACTGCCGTCTTTCCGAGCAGCTCATTTCACGTCCAAGTAAAGAGTGACGAATCAGTCATCATCCGCCGACTTTCGGCATCCCGGCACTGCTAGAGTTTTAAACCGATTGTGACTGAAGTAGGGTATCCGGCTTGCTTGGTGAGCTGGATATGACCATCACACCTCGTGGTCAATACGCGCCTCGTTTGACCACTGGACCATGCGATTCCAGTTGCGTGTTTGGCGTAGTCATGTTCTTGAGAATCGTGGACGACATTTTTGTCAGATAGCAGAATGATATGAGGCTTGCAATAGTTAAAGACCTCTGCAGCATATCCAGCATTTCTGCCGTGGTGCGATGCGATGAAGAAGTTCGTTTCTCTCAGACATTGGCAAAAGGCTGGCTGCTTCATGAGCTCTAACCACCCCTCGCGCTCTAAATCGCCAGGAATCACGATCCCGCAGCCATCATATTCCAAAAATGCAACGAGGCTGAGATTGTTCATGTCCTTAAACGCAGGGTATGCGTTGTGAAAATACGTAACCTTGACTCCTCCGTAGTTTGGCTGCACGGTTACCGGATGGGTCCAGTGTTCATGCATATCAAGTGCACTTGCCATTGCGCTAGTGATCCCTCCATTACTCTCTTTCTGCCTGCGTATGAAATCTACTGGTACGGTGCCGTTGCGAGTAATCGTATTGAAATTGACAATCTTGCGCAGGGCAGGAAGATAGGCAACATGGTCTTGGTCAAAGTGGCTGAGCGCAAGGCCGTAAATATTCGCTATATTCCGATCAGAAAGATATCTGGAAGGGTAAAACTGAAGCTCATCATCGTACCCGCAATCAAAGAGAATGCCCGACCCGCCAGGCGTTGTTGCATATGCACAGAATCCGTGTCCCACGTTAAATAGAGTGAAGGTGAACATTCAGGCTGTTCCTTTCTCAGTCTGCCCTTTGCTCGACGACGATCCACTGTTCATAGAGTCAACAGTCTCAGCCAAACGTTCTGCATAGGCATCCGCAGCAATCCGGACCCAATCGGGAGTGAAACGGAATGCCCAAAGCAGAAAAATCACGAATACACATATCAACGTGCCGACACCTTGTTCGCTCATCATTCCAGTGGCGGTGCGCAAGTGATAAAGCCAGAAGGCACCTGCTATGAATGAAAGAACGCTAACAATAACGCCTAATGGCCGGAGGCCGCAGACATTTCGGCGATAACCGTAGCTGACGTTTTCATGGAGCACTAGCGGGTACTTCTTCGTATCGCGAGTATGCACTCGCAGATACGATGACCAAGCGGCATACACCAGATCAGCTTTGGCCGGATCAGCAGCTTCTTCCTCAGGGGAAGGTGCTTTTGGGCCTTTCACTAAGGTTGTCAACTTTTTGTGATAGCGTGCCTTCGTGATTGCGTCTATTCGAGTGTCGCTGTGACGAAAGACCGCAATTGATGGAAGCCCTCCCCAAGCCTCAAAGAACGCCTTCTCGCGTTTCTTGCCGGCATCGCGGGCAAGCTGCGCGAGCAGGAACGCTCCGCCACATCCTGCTATAACTGTGGCCAACGATTCAAGCGTGGAGAGTCTAGCTAAGGACACTCCAACTATGGTGGCTACCACTGGCGCGACCAGCAACAATGCTGGATAGAGGCGCGCCTTGCGTTCGTATCCATCGGTAATTAGATTGATCGGATTCATTTGGAGGTATCCATACTCACATTCTGTTGGAGGCTAATTGATTCGACAAACCATCTGGCCTCAAGCTCACCCACAATGGCCATAACTGGCTGGTAGCCATCCTCCGTGGTCTTTTCAGTAATCCACTGAAATACTTTGTGGTCATCGCCGCTTGGAGTGACGCCATAACCATTCGGATGCGAGTGCCACTCTCCGATGTATTGGAGCATGCCGCTTGTAGCTTTCGCGGCTTGCGTCACTTTGTCTAAAAGCCCTTCGCAGCCACGAATGAAAGAGGTCTCTCGCTTCCTACTGTCTGGCGGCGCCGGAATGGTGTCTGCCACATAGACAATGCGGTGGGCCAAATCCCACGTTCCCAAAAGCACGCCGCCGGTTTCCTTGGGGAGGCCAACTGCTCGCGAACATTTGAGTTTTTTCATTAGGCCGATGTCAGCTACGAGTTTCCATCCACCGATCTGGCGTTCGATCATTGACTCAGTCGGGATGTTCAACGCTTGAACTGCACCATCTTCATCCGCAATCCACACGCGAATGCAGGCTTCCTCGGCGGGCAACGCTTTTTTGATCGCTGCCGAGGTTAGTGCAGCATGAAGGGCTACCCGGTGCTCCGGCAACGTGCTGGAGACATCGCGACAGGACGTCGCGTACCTGACGGAGCCTGCAGTTGTTTTGAAGTGATCAGCAAGCTCCGTTCGTGAGAGTATCGCCCGATAATATTGCATCTCTAACGAATCGAGCCTGGTTAGGCGATGAGAATCTTCGCAAAGCACGATGGACGAAGAACCGGATGGATTCAAGAAGACCGATGCACGCCGGCCCTGGGCAGATGCAGCGAGTGCGAGCTTTCGTGCTACGGGCACCGACGCGGAGAAGTCAAGAACGGCGTCCGCTGTCTCAAGAAGGTTATTTACTTCATCTTCTTTCTCTCCTGCATTCAGCACATCGGCGAAAAGAGCACGTTCTACGAGGGGTTCGGCCAGGATTGTGTCGATCTGCATCTTCATTGCATCGACCTTGGGCATACCAACAAGTGCATGGCCTAACGCGTGACGGGCAATGTTATGGGGCAGCAGTACATCGCTATCTACTAGGGACCACTGACCGTATCCACTTCGGGCAAGAATGTTTGCGATCTGTGAGCCTAGCGCTCCCATACCCACTGCAGTGAGTCTCTTCAAATCAGAAGCAGATCCATTCAGCATTGCGGCGCGCTGCCGGTCGAGCGCGAAGGTGGGATTGAGTGGGACAATAGTGATCTGGTCCAAACGCTGTTGGTCAATTGTTCCGCCAATCAGCTGTCCTGGCACGCCATTATTCAGTTGCCAGATGCCCAAGACTTCGCCGATTTCCCCGACTGTCGAGTTCGTAACAAACACTCGCGTCTCTAGTGCTTCAGCAACCTGATTCGGGCCTCTCGCCTTGGGGAAAAGGACTATCAATACAATGTGGCAGGCCAAGAGCCAGCTCTCTCTTGGCCAACCGTCTATGGCATCCCGCAGAGCGGTTAATAGATCGCCTCCAGCGGCAACAGAAGCAGACTGGAGGTCGGAAAGGGTCTGCGGCACCCAGTTCATCACGCCATGCAACACCGGTGGACAAAGATATGTCGCGGCAACGAACTTGGTTCCTTGTCCCTGAGTGCCGCCGGCCAGATACTTTGCGATGTATAGTTCTCCCCACGGTTTCCAATCGGCGTGCGCGATCTGCAGTTGTATCGGCCCTAGCGCCGTCTTCGCGTAGATGTCGGGAGGCAATATGACCGTGTTACGTGTGCCGAGAAACAGAGGTTCAAGCGGTTGATCATCTTTGTGCAAGACTCCGTGCGCCGTTTCGCTCAGCCAATTTCGAATACGTTCGACGATACTAACTGCCGTCCACCGAAGCCGGCCTTCTGAATATGTCTGCTCGTACAAGCAGAGGCTACGCGGAAACTCATTTTGCCGCAGATTCAGATGCGGCACTAAAGGGAAGTCTTCGCGAAGGGCCAGCACTTCTGGCCAGGTGTTGTCGTCGGTTGTAAACGAGACACCAATGCGTTCCGTTGCATGGATATCGAACTGTCTTATCTGGCTCAGTTCAACGTCTACATCGAAGACAATCGACTCAACTCGGGCGGCCCCTTCAACAGAGATCCTCGCTTCAATAAATCGAGCATAGGGATTGATCAGTCGTACTAAATGCTTCGTTAGGTCTTGGGCGTGCGGAATTGCGAGTGCATCAGTTGATGCGTTCTCGCCGATAGTTGTGAAAAAGACATCAGTCACTGCTGCCAGCCCTCGGTGCGGGCTGGGTTACAGCTGAGATCAGTCCAGCCGAGTAGGTCTTCTTCTGCTTAGCCTTTGACCCTGTAATTTCAATTACGAGCGTCTCCGGTGCCGATGACTTCGGATTCTCCATCGTCACGACGCACGTGCCACCTTGGGCAGCCGCCTGCTCCTGGTAGTAATTTGCGGCCTGCCGGTGCGGAGGCTGGTTGTCATCGTCGTCTGCGGGTATTGGTTTGCTCGTAGAAATCAGCGTGGCGCGCCACAGCAACTTTTTTTCATAGAGGTATGCGATATCCTCAGTGGGCTTCGTCTTCGTGGTGCCCTTCTCAGGACCGAGCGAAAGATAGCTAGAGTGGTGAGGAATCTTGACGATGTCGGATTCCAGGCGCTCCTCCCGGTTCTTCGAGCGCGTAATGCGAATGATCTCGCTGAGAGGTTCCTGCCGGATATCGGCACCAAAGAATACTCTTGTCTTGGTACCATCGGCAAGAAACGTTGCATGAAGGACGAGGCACCCATCGTTGCGCTCGACGTAGCTCCCATCATCGGTACGGCAGGCAAACGGAGAGTGTACGAAGAACTCGACTCCGTGAATTTCGGTCAACCAGTCTGGAACCAGCTGACCAGCGTCCGTGATCAGGGACTGGCGGTCTGAGACAGACAGGCCTTCTCCTTCCAACCATTTCTTGAGTTCTTCCGGCCGTGAGAAGACTCGGATGCCGGAACCTTGCTTCAGCCTGTATCGTGCCTCCTGTCGAATGATCCGATCTTCTTCGGTGCAGCCCTCTTCGGTGATGACCGCAGCCGGTACCCACATCTCTCGCATCTTGATACGGCTCTTCCCATTTACCTTGTCCTGATACTTCTGGGCATGTTCCATGAAGAAGAAGTTCGACGCACCGCGAATGTGGTCATCGTCGAGGTGGGTAAACATGACAACCTTGTAGTAATCCCGCTTGCGGGAATCAAGGTCGTTACGCAACTCGGTCGGCAGGTCAATGCGCAAATCATCTTTGCAGTTCGGATCCCGCATCGCGGCGTAGTCGATAAGGATCTGATCGCCATTGTCGAGATCAATCCGGCAGCAATCCGCATTACCTAGCGGAAAAAAATTCAAACGATGTGTCGCCATCACTGCTCCATAAAATGAATTTGAAGTCAGAACCACGGCCCGATCCGGATGAGATTGAGATCTTTCTCGCTCGCCAGCTCGGTTCGCAAAACAGTAACTAGTGATGATCACACCACTGTTTATTCGCTGTGTCAAGCGAAACCATTGTGGACAAGACTCGCGCAATTGATGTAAGAAAGGATGATGAGTGTGAATTTGACTCGGGTTTGGGCATATGCCAACAGTAGGTGACCGCATCCGGGAAATACGCGACGATATGCAGATGAACCAAGACCGCCTGGCTGACAGTGCGGGCATAAGTAAGGGATTCCTCAGCGACGTCGAGAACAATAAGCGCAATATCAGTTCTGAGAACCTGCTAAAGATCGCGAATGTGCTTGGGGCATCGGTTGACTACCTGCTTCGGGGGGAAGTGTCAGAGGTCACAAGTACAGAGCCGGTGGTCATCCCGCCGGAACTCTCTCAGGCTGCGGAAGAATTAGAACTGTCCTACTCGGCTACGGTGGAACTTCTCGAGACCCATAAATCCGTTATTGCTCGGCGAAGCAACAAGGGATTGCGCAAATTCTCGGTTGAGGATTGGAAGGACCTGCACAAAGCGATAAAGAAAGTGTTCGGCTGATGTCGCCCATCGCTCTCAAGCGCAATTATAAGATTCACGGATTGGCTAGTGATCTCGGGATCAAGCCCTCTGGCGACCCGACACGAGAGATTGTGCGTTTTTGTGAGAAGCGTGTTCGGCGCTTTCTCCGTGATTTTCCTGACTGCGAGACTCTCTCTCAGCTCCTTGATATCTCCGCTTCGAAATTAGGGACAAGATTCGAAGAAATCCGATCAGACGATCAACTGGACGAAGTGCGGGCACGCTATTTGCGTCAAGGCGAAAAGGCATTCGCAAGTCTCCACGATGAACTCTCATCCAACGTTTTTGGCGTAACCTTCAAGCGCCTGAGCAGAAAAGCATGGGAACTACCCTACGTTTCGGTCATTGATTGTCGAGGGGAAAAGCAATTTCGCTCGTATTACACGAAGTGGCATGAGTTGGGCCACCTTTTGATTCTGACTGATCAAATGCGGTTGGCCTTTCGTCGAACACACTTTGGGCTAGATGAGAAGGATGCCGAGGAGGCTTTGGTTGATGTCATTGCAGGTGCATTCGGATTTCTGCCGGATCTCGTAACCCCTCATGCGAAGGGACAGCCTTCTTTCGAGCAATTCGAAACTATACGGATGAAAGTCTGTCCAGAGGCGAGTCAGCAGTCCTCGATTATCGGAATCGCAAGGGCTTGGCCCACACCTTGCATCCTGCTCCAAGCGCAGATGGCTCTCAAACGCGGCGAACATCGAGAGTTGACTCAAGGGACATTTGGCTTTCAGGAAAAACCGAAAGAGGTGCTTCGAGCAGTACAAATTACATCAAATGACGCAGCTCGCAGTGCAAATCTCGTGATTTTCCCAAACATGCGGATTCCTGAGCGCTCTCTTATCCATAAAGTGTTTGCCGGCAACAATCTTGACGGCCAAGCAACGGAGGATCTGTCTTGGTGGGAGTCGAGCGATGGAAGTCGCCTTCCGAGCGCCAAGGTACTCGTTCAGGTTCGAAGTGTTTGGGGTGGAGTTCGCGCTTTAATTACGCCGACCTAAACAGTGAGTTGTTCGGGTACTCAGACATTAGAATAGCCTCCGGGCAGCCACGAAGGGGCGGGACGATCCCTAGGTTGGCAGGAATCCGCGTCGCGCACGGATCTCGAGACGTAGCTCTTCTCTGAGCGCTTTGCTCTTCTTGAGGCGTTTGAAAAACTCTTCGAGGACGCTCACTACGATTGCGTTAACGCTCACACCCTCTTCTTCAGCCCATTCCCGGAGAGCGGTCCTCGCCTCGGCTCCAACGTGAAGCAATTGAGGAGAACATAGCGGTAGACCCGCTTTGCGGGTCTGCTGGATTTCAACATCTTTGCGGTCAACGTGGCTCAAAGCAAAAAGGACGATCCTGGCTAGATCGCCCTTGACGCGAGCCTCTTCCGTGACTGCTTCTCTCAATTCGAGGGGGAGTCGGAGGGTCATTCCGGCCCTATCGTCTGTCCACCGTTGGCCTTCGCGATTCACTTTCCGGACTTTCTTCTTCTCGGCCAACCGTTTTACCCCTTCTAAAGATTATGCCTTGTTCATTCCTTGAGAGGCATGGCGGAGTACGGAGCCTTGAAAAGCAGGTCCTTTTCGACCCTCACGAAGAACCTGTATCCCGGTCTGACGATGATCGTCGGCTGGATGTTCAGATTCCTCCGCGTGACTTCAACTCCGACCTGGCCGACCTGCTGGCCAACCGCTTGCCCTATTTGTTGCCCGTAGCTGGGCTGTGTCAGTACAGAGGAATTTTGCCCTTGGCTAATCTCGATTCCCGCAGCAAATAGAGAGGTAAGCAAAGCCCCAGAAAAGATTCGTCCCCAATGGTTGTCCACCTGGTCTCTGAATCCTGCCGCGCCTTCACTATCGTCCCCTTCGAATCCGCCAAGGGAAAGCGAGCTGCCATCCGGGAAGATTACCCGCCGCCAAACAGCCTGCAACGCTTTCTGACCATATCCAACGTGCGAATTATATATTCCCACAAGCGTGCTACCGGCTGGAATCAGCACGTCCTTGCCCGTAACCGTGTCATACACGTTTTCCCGAACCAAAGCCCGGATAAGGCCCGGCAAATCGGAGTTGAGCTGCTGCTCCAGTACCGCGGGGATCAACCACCCAGCTTTGACCTCATATCTGCCGCGGGCAGGCTCTCTTTCTCGGCCTAGGTATTCCGACTCTTCCTTATTATGTTGCTGCCTAAAATCCCCTTTTTGCTCCTGATCGTTCTGACGTTCGTATTCTGTTCGCTGCTCTTGTGACCCCAATCCTCCAGCCTGGAGGCTGACAGGTTGCACACCGCTTCCAGCGCTTTGCGCTGAACGCGCATTGATGAGGGCAGTTTGTATCGCCTGAAATGGGTCACTGGGCTGTTGCACTGATCTTTCATTCTCCCCGGCCGGCAAATTGCCCTTTACCGAGGTTGCCGCTTCCATCGCCTCCCTCTCCCGTTTGTACTCATCCAGGCGCAATTGCTCGGCAAACGATAACGAACCATTTGCTGCGGTGGAGACCGGACCTTGCCTGTACTCAATCGGTGGAACGGAGCTCGCCCGAGTTCCGTTCGCGCCATCTGCACTCACGATCGACGAGCGGGGAGTGAGAGACACTGGCACGTGCATTTGGCCAGTATCCAGTCCGTTTCTTGCTTGATCCGAGAGAAGACCTTTCTCGACATTCGTTGCGGGACCGACGCCAACTTTGGCAGTTTCGGCCTGCTTTGCCGTCCTCTTATTGCGGTTTGCCATGCCATGTCGCATATATAGCGCTGCCAGGACGACAATTGCAATGACGATGATGCCAGCCAACGGACGCAACTTGCGCGCCCTAGGCACAACACCGGCGTTGACGCCTCGCACGACCTTATCGGTCTGTGCGGCCCGCTTCAGCGCCTCTTGCCCCTGCTCTCCCCCGAGGTTTTCCAGATCGAGCGCCTTCAGCTCCTCATCGTTTGTCGCCATCACTTAGCTCCTTTTCCCGGCGGCGCCGGAATAGGGTGTGGCTCGGGTGATCGTGACCCGAGTCTGTTTCCCAACTCCCACAACGAGAATTGCTTTGTCGAACAGCCGATCCACGATGTAGCGCGTTCCATCAACGCGGAAGTTCACCAGCTCCGTTTTGCCATTCACCAACATCAGCAAGGTCGGCAGCTCGCGGAAGCGCCCATCGTTGGGATAGATCAAGTATGTGTGCTGGCCGTCGTCCAGAACGCGCTCTGGGCGATAGGCAGGATCTCCGCTCACCTTGTAGTCGAAGTACAAATTGTCCAAAGCGTTCTCTGCCATTGGCAACACTCCCGCCTGTTTGTCTTTCTCCTGGTCTTGCACTCTCTTCTGCTCCGCAACCGCTTCCGCATCTCGCGTTGACGCGTCCTGTTGCGCTTGGAAAGTTGCCCATTTTGCCCGATCATCGGCGGGGTATTGGAACGCCAGCCGGGAGACGAACCGCGTGGGGTCCGATATCAACCTGACAACGTATGTACGTCGATCAGTCGGAATGATAAGGTCTGTTTCGAGTCCAGGCTCAATCGGCTTTACAACTAACAGCGGAGTTTGGTCGAGCCCGGAGCCACTCATAACCGGAGTGATTTCCCAACGCCGCGAGTCGCCGATCTGTGGCTGGCTCTGCAAATGCTCGCCGGGTTGAAGTTCCACCGCGCAGACTCTAAGCGGAGCGCACACCATCACCGGCATACCCTGTCCGAAAACATAGAGAACCCGCCCATCCGGGCCGGGGGTAGGTGTTCCCACTCCTGTCTCCCATTGATGCGCTACCGCTGTTGCAGTCACGGCAGCGCTGTTCAGCTCTGCATGTGGTGGTTTCCAATTTTGGGGAACATCAGAACCCCTTTCTGCAGGCGTCACTCCATCCGGAGAGGACTGCACGGTCGGCCTTTGGCCAGTAACCGGAGGTACTTGGAGGGGCGGTATTGGAGTCGACGGACCCGGTTTGGGGACCGCTTGATTTTTTTGTGCGTTGAGTGCTGCCGTTGCAGCCTTGAAGTTGTAGTTGGACAGCTCCTGCTTCTGCTGAGCCGTCACTGCCGGGGATGATTGAGAGGCCCCCGCCGCCGCTGTTTGCGCTGCCATCATCAATGCCGCGATCCAGATCATTTGCCCGAGCCTCCATCTGTGGTTTGATCATTGCCAACGGCGGAACTAGGACCGCTCGTGCTTACAACCTCACCCCATGTCAGGTTCGTGACATAGAGCCCTAGAGGGTTTACCAACGCCTGCTTCGCATCCGTGACTTCTTGTGTCGTCACCGACACGAATGCCCTGAAGCGATGACTTGCAACGAACTGGCCCACAAGGTCGCGGGTCACTTCGGTCCACGTGACTTCATATGTTTTGGGCGACTGCTGGACTATGGATTCCACCGACGCATCTATCGTCTGTTTCTTCAGAAGGTCGAAGGGGGAGTTTTTGGAGTAGAACTCCGTCACTGTGGCGGAGGCCGCCGAGTTCTGTCCCGTCTGCGCGTAGACTTCATCGACCAACCGTCGCTGTGCTACCGCGTCCGTGACAATCATGCGGAGGTCTGTCACCCAGCGCGCTATGACCGCCTCTTGTAGCCGGACGTCTTTCACAGCTACTTGTTTTGCAGGAACGACCGGCACCCCTCGCCCCACGTCATCCAGGGCCACGACGTAAGGCACAGTATTTGAGCGATAGCCGATGGCGACCATCCCAGTCACACAGAGGAACGTCGTTGCCATCGAAATGAAGGCTGCGAGACGCCAGTTGTTTTTGCTCTTGATTTGATCCCCGAACCGCTCATCCCACTCCTGGCGGGCGCGGACGTAAGGCGATTGATTTTTCGTTGCTTCTGCCACTGTTTATTCCTCCCTGTCGATTCGCAGTTGTGCGGATGATCCATGTCCGCTCCCGTCGTGCGGAACTTCAATATTGCCGGCCCGTCTCGCAAGGTCCTGTGCCGAAATGGAGTCTTGCGGCGGCGATGGGGCAGGCGGAACTTCAATATTGCTGGCGCGTCTCGCCAGGTCCTGCGCCGAAGTGCCGCCTTGCGGCGCTGGAGCTGGAGGAGCTTCAGGGCTTGCGCTTGCCGCCGCAGTTGGGGGAGGAGGTGCCGGCGGCGATTCAGGAGACGGAGACCCTTCACCAGTGGGCACGGGAGGGGCTGGGACGTTTCCCACCGCCTCGCCTGCTTCTGCCGCCCCAATCGCACCCGACGCAGCCGATGTTGCCGCTCCTCCGGCGTCCATTGCTCCCGCTGTTTCGCTTGCGGCAAGAGCGCCACCAGCAACGGCGCCAGCTCCACCCGTAGCGGCAACAGCGGCTACGGTCGCAGCCCCCAGAGCAACACCTTTCCCGATCTCCGCTGCCATTCCAACGAGGTCACCGCCACCCATTCCCAGAGTTCCCGCTGCGATGGAGGCCGCCATCTTGGGGATCATCCACGATGCAAACGCAAAGAGAAGCATCGACATCAGAGTTGGAAAAATCTGAGTGATCGGCTCATCTGCCGTGTAACCGTTCATCGTCGCGATCCAATTGTTCGAGACTGTCTTGAAGACCCCCAACATGAGGTAGATCAGCATCAATCGCACGCCCGTGCTGACCGCCAGTGAAATGTACCTTTCAAAATAAGGCGAAGTCCAACGACTACCTCCGAAGCCAAGGAAGATGTAGCCAGCAGACATGACAATGATCGCCTCCAGCTTCGTCACCACATAGTGAAGCGTGATGATGATGTATGAGGCGAGAACGATACATGCGGCGAGAATCGTCGTGATTGCCCCGCCCGGCTGCGTCAAGAGGTCCGTTGCAGACACTTTCGTAAACAGGTCCGAAACAATCTGAATCCCCTGCGTCATGATGTCTGAGGGATTCTGCGCCAGCGGTACACCCGCCGCTGTCGCCCCGAGCTGGGCGAAACTATTCACGATGGCAGGAATCCAGACCTGACCATTGATGAGAGCTGCGTAGAAAAACGAAATGACAAGCAGCTTCTTTATCAGGCTTAGGAAAAGGCCGTTAAAGTCGCTTTCGCGTAGAAAGGACGGCGCTCCCCAGGCGAAGTCCAAAGTCGCCAGCACGTAGAACAGGAAGGCCGCTTCGTGCATGATGGCGGGAATCCAAGCATTTGCCGCCTGCCCTATTTGCTGGAACGTCCCACCCACATCGACAGGCGTTTGCGCGTGTGCTGTGACGACCGAGGCGAGCGCCACGGCCGTCACAGACAAGATTCTCCGCTTTATTGCCATGCCCTCACCTCAGAAAGCCACACCGTCTGACTTCATATCTGGTTTTCCGAAAAAGTTGGCGCGGGTATTACCCGCGCACACCTTTCCTTCATCAGTGGTCGTCCAGTCTGCCGGCGCATTCGCCTTCTTCTGTTTGCAAAGTGGCGTGAGTTGCTTCCGGACATCCTCGTGCTTGGCCAGAAATTGCCCAATGCTGTCGGGCGTGGACTGATCTACGTCGCCGCCTCCAGCCTGTTGAAAAGCCGCGACGATCGGGCTTTGCTCCACATGGCGGCATCCCGCCAACATCGTCAGACCCGCAATTGCCAACCAAACACTCATCCGCTTCATTGCAAATCTCCTTTTAGAACGTCACGCCATCGCTTGTTACCTGACTCTGGCCGAAGAACTTGTCGGAGTTTGCCTGCCTTGTCGCATCCGCTTGAACCTGTGCGCCCTGGAAAGCTGCTTTGCTCTGCATATCGGCCATCATCAGTTGTCGCAGCTTCATCAGCTGCTCTGATTGATTTTCCGCTATCTGGTTCCCAACTTCCAGAGCTTGCATCCTTCCCACCGAAGACGTGCTTTGGTTCTGCAACGTCTTCAGCAGCGCCGCGTCGCTGTCAAACTGCGAGTTCTGCAGTCCGGCTGCTTTCAAAGCCCCGAGAGTGCTATCGAGACTTGTCTGGCTCCACTGCTGATACGACTGACCGTAGTTGGTAGTTGACGAGTAGCCGGGGAATCGAACTTTGAAAGCCCCGTCCATATTGCTCATTGTGTAGGAGAGTGCCTGGCCCGTGTTCACGATCTGTCGCAGGTTTGCGATATCTGAAGCCACGGTGCCGAAGAATTGGTCGGAGATGGTGAGGCCGTGCTTTGTCATGTCGGAAATCTGGGTGAGCTGGTTTTCAACCATCGACACCTGTTTCTCCAACTGTCCAACCAGTTCCGCGTAATTGAGGAGCTGGGTGTACTCGGTTGCGAATACGCCCGGTACCCCTGCATTCGCAGGAGGCGGGCATATCGTCGCAGTCCCCATGATGGCGATCATGGCGACTGCACTTGTGCCTTTAGCTAGCCATCTGGATTTCATGTTGTCTTACTCCTTCGTAGTAGTCGATCCAGCTTTTCTCTACCTTCCTTTCTTTCATCCACACCGAGATCCAGCCGTCGCCATACTCCTTGGCTAGGGCGTCGATTCGGGCTCTGTCCCTCTGGCCTGAGGCCCCTAAAAATGCGAGAGCCACTGGGCCAAGACGGAAAGAGATCATGCGCCGTCCGAGACGTTGGACGACGTAGTAATCACGCTTGGGCGTTGCCGTCTGCAACAGGTCGATTTCTCGACTGTTGAGACCGGCGTATTCGTAGAACTGCCTCATCCCCTCGTTCCCTGCTTCACTGTTGGGCAGATAGATCTTCGTTGCTGTGCTCTGAAGAATGGCTGAAGCGATAGGGGATTCTTTGATGTCTGCCATGCTCTGAGTTGAAAGAACAACGACCGCATTCTTCTTTCGAAGCGTCTTCAACCAGTCCTGGATTTTGTCTCGCCAAGCCGGATGCTTCAGGAAGAGCCATGCCTCATCAATCGGGACCAGGGTAGGGCTGCCATCCAAGGCGCGTTCCATGCGACGGAACAGATAGAGCAGGACGGCCATGACTGTAGCTTCTCCGTAGGAACCGCTCAGGAGTGTCTCCATCTCGCAAACAACGAAACGTGAGGTCGTGAGACCGTCATTGCGAGAGTCCAACATCCCGCCCAAGGCACCGTCGATGACATAAGGTTGAATCCCAGCTTTCAGCTTTTCGTCCTGAAGGTTAGCCTCCAGCTCAGTCAGTGTCCGTCGTTCGCGGGGAGCCGTCGCTAGCTGCCGCAACGCATCGTTGATCGCGCTTCTTTCAGAAGGGCCGATCTCCACTCCCTGCAAACGTAAAACGGTCTCGACCCATTCCTGGCCCCACCCGAACTCAGCATCGTTGTCAATATCGCGCAGTGGCTGGAATGAAAGTCCACTTTCACCGATGTCATAGAACCGGCCACCAGCGGCTTTGCAAAGACCGTAGAGCGAGTGCCCCTTATCGAACGCAAAGACTTGTGCTTTTGGATATCGGAACCACTGCGCTACCAACAACGCCAACTGTACTGACTTGCCGGCTCCAGTGGGGCCAACGATGAGAGTGTGACCCACATCGTTGTCATGCAGGTTGAAGCGATAGGGCGTGCCGCCCTGAGTGGCGGCGTAAATGAGAGGCGGAGAATTTGGCGGCATCAGCGCCGAAGGGTTAGTCTTCTCTCCCGCCCACACCGCGGAAATCGGCATCAGGTCAACGTAGTTGCGGGTGTGTGCAATCACTCTTCGCACTTGCGCGACACCGTTTCCGGGGAGAGTCCCAAAGAAGGCATCGACTGCGTTGATGTCTTCGACCCTAGCGCCGAATCCGCGATTGATGAGTACCTTTCGAAACTCACCAATCATATTGTCCAGAAACTTTTTATCCTTCTGCTGCAAGACGATCGAGGATGACAGATAGCAAAAATGCACGTCCCCCGATGTGGCTTCGGCCAGCGCCCCATCGGAATCCGAGACCATCGACATCGCGAAGTGATTGAGTTGCCCCCCGCCCTTGCCCTTGAAAACCTGATCCTTCAAGCCTCGCTGCTGGAACTTCCATTTCTGCCCTATCTTCGAGATAACGCCCTGTGCTTCCGAAGGGTCCATAAGAATTGCCCGCGTGTTCCAGCGATACTCACACGGGATCGTATCGAGCACAGACAACGCGCCTGGGTAGGTGGACCTGGGAAAGCCGTCAACCGACAGAGTACGCAAATGCCGATCTCCCATCATCGTGTCCATACCGCCGCGAAAGTCTTCCATTGCGAGAAGATCATTTAGAAACACCGGAATTTCAGGCAGCGGCGGAGATAAGCCAGCAGATCGTCCTCGACCCGTTCAAAGCCACCACCGAGATTCGTGACGACAGACTTGAGCCGCGATACCGGGAACTGAGCTGCAAACACATCCTCGAACTGGCGAACCTTTGCCTTGAAAAAGCGAAGAGCCTCTGCACCAGCGTTCGTCCCATCGCTTTTGTCCTTTTCTACGCCGGTTAGCATGAAGCCCTGAATTCGCTCCGTCGCAGCAATGGGGGGCATGTACGTGAGCGCCAAGAAATACTCATTCTCAAAATGGCTCCCTTCCTGACCGAATTGCTCCCGGCGCTCCCGGTCAATCAAAGCCGTCACATGATCGGGAAAGGCGCCGTCCGGCGAGTAGCCGCTGGAATAGGTTCGGAATGAATCAACCTGAATCATCCAGCTACTGCCAAGACGAAGTATCCTGTTCAGGCGTCGAGCGATGGCGGCCATCTCCGCATGGGTCGCTGACTGAAGGTCCGGTCCCCGGTACTGCCATGCAGCCAGCAGAGAGCCATCCCGTTGCAATACGATTCCGTCATCAACCAGGCCGAACCACAGGAGCAGGTCGGCAAGTCCTTGCGGCTGTTTCCGTGTTTCTCCGAACATTCCTACCTCCAGCTCCGTTTTGGAGTTTTGCCGAGCGACGTGACTCCGCTCTTCGCCGGATAAAAGTCCTTGTATTGCAGGTGGCGGCTGTACACCTTCCTCATCATGGGATCGGCCTTGCCGATCCTCGCCAGGACCGCAACGATGGCGCCGAAGCCGAGGAAAGCGATAAGGAACGACAGAAAGGTCATTACACTAACGGCCATCAACGCGGCCCCGAGGCCCGACAGAATTACCAGCTCTCTATCGCCACCAAGTAGCTGTTGCGGCCTACTCAACGATGTCCGCATGATCGTCTGCTCTGGTTCTTCCATTAGCTCACTCCGAAAGGAAGGGAGGAGACTTGACTGTTCAAGCTCCCCCCAGGTGAGTCGTTTTGTTGCTTACCCCCGAGCGATCGCATGGACGGGTTGGAGCATGGCGATCTCCGCGCTCTGGCCGATGAACGAAGTCATGACCTGAGCCGCAAAGACGACCAAGCAAACCGCGATGCCAGCCTGAAGGAGATGCCGCATCGTCTCGCCCATCTCTCCGCCACGAAACGCAAGCGTGGCTCCGAGCGCCACGATTGCGATAACCGAAATGGCGTATGCCACCGGCCCGGTCAGTGATGTTACGAGCGTTGTCAGCGGGCCTTCCCATGGCAGGTTGGTTCCCGTCTCCGCTGCGAAGGCTCCACTAGAGCCAACTGCAACCATGACCGCAAGCATCAGGGCCACCCGAAGGGTCCCTGGCCGCTTCGCAATGAAAATACGCATACGATTCATCTCATTTCCTCCAGTGCCCTTCGGCACATCGTTATGCGAACGACTTTCGTCCTCCGCGGACCCCAGAAAAGCTCCGTCTCAACAGCTCAGAGCCAAGGCACTCATACTTGCGACAGAAGATAGCGACCGTCCTGATATCCAGTGACGACCGCGACCTCCTGTACCTTCCGGCCTTCAACGGGATCGTTGACGACCGAAATCACTACATCAACAGCGGCTCCGATGGTCCGCTGCTGGGGTGCCTCTGTTGCTTCGCGCACCAAGTCTTCCAAGCGAGTCAGCGCCTCCGCGGCGCTATTCGCGTGGATCGTAGAAACACCTCCGGGATGGCCTGTATTCCAGGCTTTTAGCAAGGGCAGAGCTGCCGCTCCATCTCTGACTTCGCCGACGATGATCCGGTCAGGCTTAAGCCGTAGCGCAACCTTCAGGCACTTCAGTTGGTCAAACTCCGTCGTCGCCAACATGCTCAGACTGTTTGCCGAATCGAGCAGAAGCTCTTGCGTGTCCTCGATCACCAAAACCCGGTCGCCTGGCGTCAAAGTGCCGATCTCTTCGAGGATGGCATTCGCAATGGTCGTCTTCCCCGCTCCGGTTCCGCCGACGATGAGCATGTTCTTTCGAGCCCGGATGGCTTCTTGAATCACTTCAATGTGGTCCATGCCCTGCAACGTTGCGATGAAGTCTTCCTGCGCCGCCCGACGATTCCGAGGATCGTCTTTCCTGGTGAGAATCCCCTGCGCTTGCAGATCGCGGAGGCTTCGCTTCCGATCCGGCTTGACGCGGATCGCGAACGACGGCGACGGCACAACTGGTTCAATCAACCCCGCGAAACGAAATTTCCAGATGGGAAGCTGCGTTTCCAGGACAGGCCGCAACTCTGTGACGGTCGTTTTCTGCATCGAGGCAATCGTCATCATTGCCCCGCGAGCTTGCCGGCTGGACAATTCACCAACCTGCTCAAAGGAAGAGCCAGTCCGCTTTACCCAAATCCGCGAATCCTCGTTCACGATGATGTCTTCGAGCCCACTGGACTTATCGAGCAAACCCACAATCACCGGCCCCAGCTCGTCCCGCAGCTTCTCTCTAAGCCGTTCCTGTTTCTCGTCACTGTGGGCATCTGGGTGCATACGTTAATGCAATGAACCTTTCAAAATTTCTGATAACGGGCTAGAAAACCGAATACATTTCAATGAAACCTGGGACAACGGGCTTGCGACTCAAACTTAGTGCAGTGTACATTTCAATACAGCATCCTAGCACGATTCGGGTTGAGTTTGGCAACTCCGTAGTTTTGGGCCTCGAAAATGGACAGAACTCTTATCGCCGTTCGGAATATGCTCGACGCGCTCGACGCACCCGCGTATGACATCGGCATTCTGAGCGATCGTGGGATGCTTCCTGGCCTGTCGGATCTTCCGGCTGATCTCGTCATGTCTCGTCTTCCACTCCTAAAGGCCCACAATTCGCGTGGGGCACACATCTACATACGTCCTTCAGGAGCGCACCGATTCACCGTCTTGGACGACCTGAATCAAAGCTCAATTGACCGGCTCACAGCGGACGATTTCGAGCCATGTGCGGTCGTTGAGACCAGTGCAGGAAACTTTCAAGCGTGGCTCAAGCATGATGATGTTTACCCCACAGATCTCTCAACATTCATCGCTCAGACACTAGCTGGCAAATATCAGGGAGATCCCAGCGCCGCCGACTGGCGGCGTTTCGGCAGGCTTCCCGGATTCACGAATTGCAAACCGAAGTATCTCAAGGACAACGGTCTCTATCCATATGTCCTCCTGCGGAGCTGCACCGGCAATCAATACCGGATGGCGTCGTTCGTTCGCATTGAGCTCACAAAACAATTCCAACTGCAAGAGCATGACCGGCAGGCTCGAATCGCACAACACCGGGTGGCAATCTTTCCCCCCAGCAGGGGGATGAGGTACTCGCACCTTTCATTGGAGAAGTTCCGTACCGCGCCAAAATACCACGACCGGCCGGCCGCCGCAGACATCGCCTTCTGTGTGGCGGCTTATTCGCTGGGGATGCCCGATGATGCAATGGCAAACACCCTCGACAGCGAATACCTTTCCCGCGATCCATACCCCGCAAGGAAGGCTGCTTACATTCGGCGCACTATGGCGAAGGCGAGATTATGGGCGAACAGGTAGCCGCTCAAAAGGCGCGGGTTTCGTGGCTTTCATTCCAGCCAGGTCGATGCGGCGTTCAACATCCTGTTGCGATGGTGCGACCTCTGCAATCGGAGACGAGAGGCCTGAAGAAGTTGAGCCCTCAGCTCCATTTCCGTTTGCCTTTCTGTTTGCGTTCAGCGTGCCGCGCTAAGGACGCCCCCGCCCTTCGGACGCACGCTCTCCTGCCAAAGATTCGCTCCGCGCCTTTCAGGCGTGGACTCCTCCCCCGAGACAAGCTCGGGTCCCCTTCCACGAATCGTTTCTAGTCGCCTTGGGAGGGGGTCGCGTCGGCACACCCTTCGGGCAAGCATGTACCGCATCCAGCGGACAATCCCAAATAACGGAGCTAAAGACAATGGTCAACAAAGTCATCTTCATCGGTCGTCTCGGAAAGAATGCAGAAGTCAAAACCACACAGAACAACAAGGAATACGTTGTATTCAGCCTGGCAACCAGCGAGAGCTGGAAGAACGATAAGGGCGATTACGAAAACCGCACTGAGTGGCATCGCGTGTACGCCTGGAGCAATCTCTCCAGCTTCGCCAAGACGCTTCAGAAGGGCCAGCTCATCACTCTTGAAGGGAAAATCAAGTATCGCGAGGTCTCGGAAGAGGTCGAGGGCGTTACGTTCAAGCACACCATCGCCGAGATCTACGCAACGAGCATGAAGCGGCTCTCGAAGGTCGAAGCCGCGGACGATCCGGCAGACGGTGCGAGCGAGGACGACGGCGCAGTCCAAAAAGAACCGGAGATTATCTCTCCAACAAAGAGGCGGAAGTAGCCTCTTAAAACAGGGGGCCGGCGCCGCCGGCCCCCTTTATCAGCGCACCACTTTGTCGAGGATCGCCTTCGCCAGGGCGATTGAGTCTGCGATGACTGTGGCTAGGCGCGGGCAGGGCCGACTGATGTTCTCATCCCGCGCCAGTCTAATCCCCGCGATGATCGATGCCGCGATTACAAGTGTCGAAGAGAATCGGTCTCTCTTCCGTTGCTCCTCCTCGTATCTTGTCGTTTGTTCTCGCGCGATTGCCCGCTTCATCTCCCCCATGAGTGGACCTCAGCCGAGCGCACCGGCTTGCGCGTCAGCTCTATAGACAGTTTGCCTCGATAAATGTCCGGAGGCAGGTACTGATTCTTTTCATTGCACAGAGGGCATTGCGCAATGATCCAGGAGGATGGCATTGTCTCGACCGGCGCTGGGATGCACTCTCCACACCCTTTACAGGTGATGGCAAAGTCACAAAACCGGACTGGCAATCCCCCGAACATGGAGCCGAGTATAGGCGAATAAAAGGCGAAATGTCCAGCGCCGTCCCGAGGTGTTTTCTGGACTTGGTAGGAGGACAGCGGTACCCGGTTTGCCACGTCACTCAGCTGGAGCCTGGAAGATTGGGGAGTTTTCCGATGCATCCGGAGCACTCGCTGAGTGACTCGGCGTAAATCGAGGAGCGCCTCGGCCGAGGTTGCGATAATTAGTAGATGCAACCCCTTTATCAGCGTCTGCGCGAGTTAGATTCAGATACCTTCGAGCGGCTGGCTCAACAACTGCTCGCAGAAAGGCACCCCGGCCGGGAGATCAAACACATCGCAGGCTCTGGGGGAGATAGGGGCATTGATCTCTTCGAAGGCACGCTTACGGAAAGACCCATCATCTGGCAGTGTAAGCATTTCCCGAATGGTTTCAAGGCTACTCAGAAAAAACAGGTGAAAAAGTCGCTGGATGACGCGATCGAGAATTTTAAGCCCGAGAAGTGGATTCTCGTTTTATCCATCGAGCTGGATACGAGCGGCCAGGAATGGTTCCAGCAACTCCAGAAAGACTACGCGGACAAAACTTCTATTGGTCTGTTTCAGGCATCCGACATTGTTCGTGAGCTGATCTACCGCCGAAACATTAGGGATGCATTCTTCCCTGGGGCTGTGCTGGACACAATCGCCGTTCGCCGGTCACTGGAAGATCTGGGAACGATGAATTCACAATCATTGGACGCGCTATCCAAGAAGAGCCTCGACGAGCAGATCGCTCGGCTCGAGGAGGCGGATGCCAGATTCAATTACAAGATTTCCTATGGACCGAACGCCGGCCCCGAGGTCGCGAAAGCCTCGGCTTTGGGGCCTCTCCATGTTGCGTCTGTCATGGAGGGGCCCAAGCGAACAGACATCTTCATACGGGACCTCGAAGCGTTTCGCCTCGATCCTCCAAAGATCGATTTCTCCGTGAACCGTAAAGGACTGAAGAAAGTTCAGGAGTTCTTCCGAACGGGAAAGCAGCAGCAACTCGTTGCCGGCGAAGTTACAGTGCCACGGTCAGCATTCGACTTTGTATTTCCGGACGCGAAACCTAAGGAGTGGCAGCTGCAGCTCATGCCCTCTGCGGAACTTGCGAAACGCGTGTTGTCGTGGAGGGTGAAGGCGTCGGATGGTACGGAGGAGGTCCAGTACGACCTCGTTAAGTTCCGAATCGTCGCCCTGGGAAACGAACAGGTCGAACTCGAATCGACCTCAAATCTCCCGTTTGTACTCGGACTCACTCTACGAGCTCAGCCTCCGATGGGTGGCAACTTCACGTATTCGGAACGTTTCCAGACCTTCAAAGTCTCGGCGGTGGCCAAGGCGCTTCGACTGAAGCACCTGCTTCTCAGAGGAGCAGGGATTGAGCTATTTTCGCTCGATCAGGACGTGCTGGTTGGCACCTTCGGAAAGGGCGAGGACAAGACTGCGGAAGTGCCCCCGGATGACCGGGTGATACTCGATATGGCTGCGGTTGCCTCGGAATTCGGGTGGGACGTCCCGTATCCCGAAAAGGTCGGCGAGGAGGACCTAACTCAGCTTGCATTTCTAGTGTTGCTCTTGCGAGGGGAGTCCCTTCCAATCAGCACTTTCTCCGGCGGGATGCGGAAAAGCCCCGAGATGGTTAATATGTTCCGGCAGAACGCAAACTCCGACTTCGAAGTCATCGTTTGTTACCCCTCGATTTTGTCCCCACCGGTCTTTTTCGGAACTGCAGTCAAGCCTGAGCCAGTGCTGTTCCGTTCAATTGACGCGCGGATAGCAGATCCGGAAGATCTTCTCAGGCGATTAGAGGAAGCTGACGACGGGCAGGAGGTTCTCGCGCAATTCAATGTCGAAGAGGTTCACGGGTACAAGCCACCCGCTGGCTGGGTGCAGGGTCTTCAATTCCGGCCAATCGGACCTGAAGAGAAAGCCGCCCTGAACGCAGCGCAGGTGGCTACGCCCGAGAGGTCCGGCGATACAGATTGAGACTCCAGGGGAAAATGCGTCCGACTAGTAGCGCTTTTTGACTTTGCCAGCAACGCAGACAAATTTTCGTGGCTATCGACAAATCCAACCCAGGAGTCCGATAAGTCCCGAAAGGTCGGCCACTGTTCAGCGATCCGGGGAGGGGCGCGTTTTTGATAGCGACTTCGTAGCCTACCCCCAACTCCGGAGCACTTTCCTGAGAACCCGCAGGATCACAGCAAAGGTCCCTCCCACAATCAACGTAAATAGGTATGCAAGCCAAAACATACATCTCCCCTTCTACCTTTAATGCCGTTCACCAACTTACCAATGTCTGCCTAGCCAGAAGCCGCCCACAAGAAGGAGGGCGCCGACCAGAACCCCGCCTCCGATGCACCCCCAGAGTAGCTGTCCCCATGCTCCCCCCAGCTTGACTCGAAAGTCGGCCGTCACCGACGCCAAGGACTTCTGAGCCTCACGAATGGAGTTGTCCAGCGTGCCCTTCATCCACGCGTCCATGCGCTGTTGTGAAAGCGTGAGCGCCCTTACGAGTGTGTCCTCAATAATTTCCCTTATAACGGAGGCGAATTGCTGCCTTGTTTCATCGGTGTAGCTCTTGAGTATGACCTCGCCTGAGATTGCATCATGAAGGCTGAGCTGCACATCCTCCAACAATTGACGCGTCTGTGATGCCGCGGTTTCGATTGTCCCCCTGATCTGGAGCGATGCATAGTCCGCCATCTCACGTGTGACACCCCGGAGCCTAGCTTGTTCTGAAGCAGCTTCGTGCAGCGCACGTGCCATGTTCTCCATCGCTCTGCACTCTACAACGTTAAGTTTGTAGCGCAGCCATTCAGGGTCTTCCGGGTCCATTTTCGAGAACTGCTTGACCAGATCGAATAGAACGCGTTCTCTCGCCTCACCCTCTGGGAAGGCGAGATACACGAGGTCACGAATCCAGGCGGAATTGTCAATTGCTGTCACAGGCACAGTGCTCATGGGAGAAGCACCTTTCTCGCTTCCGTGAATTGGCTGAAAGCACGAAAGCGGTATGTTCTTGCCCGCAGGGTCATGTCCGGCGCTCGCAACTCCGGAACATTGGTTTTGCGGTCGCCTACGTCGCCAAGGGTGACGTTCATTGTCCGCATCATCCGCTGCAAGTCAGGCCGTCTCGCATCCATCCGTATCTCGACGGGCGAGAATGTCTCTCGAAAGGCCGTCACATCCGGCTCCAGCTTCGGGTTCTCCCAGGACGAAGCGACACCATCCTGAAAATGGTTGTGAACAATGACGTAGTCCACGGTATTCTGCAACTCGCCGCCCCACTCGATCACCGACCGCGCGGAGGCAATGTCAGCATCCACGACGCCCAGAGCCGTCCATCGAAGATCAAGACCAGAGTCCTGCATCACCTTATAGAAGTCTCGAAACCACGGAATCATTCGATGGCCCTGCGCCGCGCCCAAATCAGCGAGAATCACGTCGGCGCTGGATTCCAGCGAGATTCCCAACAGCTTGTCGTATGTCCAGCTCTCCAGCGCCGGCAGTTTGTGCGCTTTGGCAAACAGTGCCTTGAAGCACCCCTCCGCTTTATTGTCGGGGTCCATATCAAACAGGTCAGCGGTGTAGGCGGTGGTTGCGTACCATTCCGCCAGTGTGGCCATGACGGTCGTCTTCCCCACGCCTCCCTTGCCTGCGATCGGAAAGACGACACGCTTGGGTTTCAATTCCAGGGCAGCGCTCAATCTTCGCTCCTCCCCACAAAGACGCTCGGCTTGAAGACCTTCGTCGGTTGCAATCGCGACTCTCTCTGGCGATTCACTTCCGCTTCGCGATCCAGCCTCGCCATTTCCTCTTCTCTCCGTATTTGCCATTCCGGTTTCTCCTTATTTCCAGTGGTTGCGGCGCCCCCGGGGGCGACAGGCCTAGCTTCCTCTTTCTCCACCAACGGGGGAGGGAGGTCCTTGGTTCGTTTTTGCATTTCCTGAGCCGGTGATGTCAGCTTTCGGGTCATTGCAGCAAATTGCCGGTAGCTTCCGGCATATCCACACTCTCTCAGTGCTTCCCATATTTCCTTCCACGTCAGGCCGAAGTCATGCGCATCCTCAAGTTGCCGTGACATTGATTTCAGAGCGCGTGATTTGAGTAACGAAGCCCCGGCACGGGCAGAGAACAGATCGGTCAGCGCTTTCAACTCAGCTGGTCTTTGCTCTGGTGCAATGTACATTGCAATAAGAGTATGTCAGAGCGAAAAGCTATTCGCAAGCGTCATTTCTCAGCGCAATTCAGCATTCCGCAGCTTAACGCAGCATTGTGCAGCCTTCCCCAGCAACTATCGCGCGCCAACACGTCAAGTGCTGCGAAATGCTGCAAAGGGTCTAACAGTGCTGGCACTTGTTGCAGCCGAAGGCTGCGCTTTCGGGGGTCGCAGACCCACGGGAGGTAGGCTGCGAGGCAGCCGTCTTTCTACGAAAGTGCGGTAGTGGAACATAAAGCGCAGACGCACTTTGAAGGTTTGCTCTTTCTATCCGGTTTGTGTTGTGCGTTTTATGTTGACGCACCCATGTACTTTTAGACGTGCCATGTGCGTCACGTTGCTATAGAAATGTACATTGCTGTATAGTGCATCCATGTCGCGACCTAAACCGCCCAACATTGTTCGCTACACAGTTCGCCTCAGCCGCGCTCAGGGAGAGCGTGTAGTGGCGCTAAAAAAGCAGCTTCATGCTTCTAGCGATAACGAGGTATTCGACTACCTGGTCACTGTCGGGACCAACCAACGGGACGACCTTGAGCAACTTGTCTACTCCCTCTTTGGCAACCTTGCCGACTCACTTGCTCACAGATTCCAGAGCTTGGAGACTGTCAGCCAGCTCCATCTCGCATTAACTGACACGTACATCAAGTACGCTCTCACCGCGCTCCCAGAGGTTCCTGGCTCCTTGCTTGCCGCAGCGCGCATTCGTGCGACGAGGATCTACGAACAGGTCAATCTCACGGCTGCGCGAGAATTCCAACGTCGCCGCCAGTCGGATGCCTATAACGCTGCCCAACTTGGGATTGAAGACGAGCCCAGCTATTCACCCACACCGTCAGATGAGGTCTGAAGTCACCCATGCCATCTTCCGCGCGAAACCGACAAAATACTGGCGAAGAGCGCGAGCGCTCGACGAAGGTTCGTCCTGGCCGAGTCCGACCCACAAATACATCTCCGCGCCGGGTGACAGGCACGGCAAAGAATCTCCTACGTCTTGTGCGCCTAGCCAGTAGGTCACCCTCGCGATCGAGCCGGGCTGGTAACGCCAAGGGTTCGAGAAGCGGTTCCTCAAAGACATCTCCGTTCCAGCGCCGGGCTATTGTGAATGTTCGGTATTCCAACGCAAAGACCCCTGGAGGGTGGAAGGCTCACGGGACCTATGTCGAGCGCGAGAGCGCAAAGGGCCGGGACGTGGTCGGCGGCAAGCAGTATGGCGTCAACGACGAGGTACGAACACCCAACCGGGACCGTTTGGGTTTAGCCGAGGAGCACTCGCTGGATTCTCTGGCTGGCCAATGGCAGAAAGCCGGGGACGAGCGAATTTTCAAGATCATCATTTCCCCGGAAGATCCGACCGTGAATTTTCAGCGCACAGCAAGCGACATGATCGCTCGGATCGAACAACACGCCGGAGCTCCGGTCGAGTGGGCGGGTGTCGTCCATCGGAACACGGATCACCCACATGCCCATTTAATCGTGCGAGGCAAGCTCCCGTCAGGAGAAGCCCTGAAACTCCCACCCATGCTCATCCGCAAAGGCCTTCGTGAAGCTGTCCAGACGTCTCTCACGCAGCAGCTCGGCCCTCGCACGATGGAAGACATTCAACGCCAGAAACAAATTGAACTCACCGCCAATCGAGTTACGCCACTGGATCGGCGAATTGCTGGACGCGCAAAGGTTCATTCCAACGACCAGGGGTACAGTGACGCCGGAATCGCAGCCAACCCGGTTGAGCTGGCTCGCTTTCGACACTTAAAGGAGCTGGGACTCGCGAAACGACACACAGCAGACAGTTGGCTCGTTCGCTCCGACTTCATCGGCCAGCTCCAGCAAATGAAGGACGTGCAGGACCGCGCAAGAACACTTTTCCGCAGCGGCGTTGCCATCAGCGACCCTCATGCGCCGATGGAATTTTCTACCAGCTCCAAGAAGCTGATTGGGCGTGTGTTGCTCAATAGCGAAGACGAGCGCACCGGCGCTCTGCAAACCATATTCGAGACGACCGAAGGGAAAATCGAAGTCATACGACACGATGGAACCCTGCGGGCGGCTTGGCGGCGCGGAGACCTGGAGCCAGGCAACGTAGTGACCATCGACAGCCTGAGGAGCGATCCAAGCAAGCTCTATGCGGCGTCTGTAGGCGCGGACAACGACATCCTTGCGAATAAGCAGGCTCTTGATTCGGTGGCGCGGCGGATGCGAACAATGGGGCTCGTTTCCAGTGAGAGCGACAAAGGTTGGATGGGGCAATTCAACAATGCGCTCAGAACCCGCATTGCAGAGCGGACCCACGAGCGAGGGTTCTGATTTTCTTTCATCATTAATGCAATGTACATTTCAATATCGCAAAGAGGTCACGAATGAATAACGGAACCACCACACCCCCTGGATACGTTCTCCCCTCGCGCCCTCGCTGGCAGGGCGGGTGGAACGTTCGGGCTTTGTTGGGCGCTGTCGTCGCCTTCGTCATGGCAGCCAGCGCTGCAAGCCAATGGCTTGCAGCACACCTCAACAATCCTGTCGAGATGGGCGACCCGATTGTGTGGTGTCACGGCGTTGCTGTGTTCCAACCATTTGCGGGCCTTGTGCTGTGGAAGCACTTTGCGGGCAGTCGCCTCATCAGTTCCGCAGTGCGGAAGGAGATCTGGATTGCGTTCGGGGCGACGATTCTGGGTGGACTCTTTCTCGCCTATCTTGCCTATTGGTTCCTCTCGCTCATACGTGATCGCAAAAGCACAGATAGTCTAATGAACCTTCACGGCTCCGCAACATGGGCCAAACGAGATGACATTCAGAAGCTCGGTTTATTCGATGCGAACGACGGCGTCTATGTCGGCGGCTGGCGTGATCCAGATACGCAGAAGATTCACTACCTGCTCCACTCTGGCTCTGAGCCCGTTTTGCTATTTGCTCCCAGCCGAAGCGGTAAGGGCGTATCGGCGATCATCCCCACCCTGTGCCAGTGGCGGCAAAGCGCCTTCGTCTATGACCTGAAGGGTGAGAATTGGGATCGCACCGCCGGGTTCCGGCACGCTATCGGCCAGCGTGTTTTGAAGTTCGCTCCAACGCTGCCATTCGAAAGTTGCTGCTACAACCCGCTCTCAGAGATTCGGTGGGAAACCGATTACGAGGTCGCCGACGCACAGACCATCGCGAACGCAGTGATTCGCCACGGGAACGACGACAGTCTCTATAAGCACTTTGAGGATGCCGCAGTTGATCTCGTATCCGCTGGCATCATCCACTTGGGGTACGTTTTCAGGAACTTGGACGCTCCGCGCGAGCCATCGCTCCCCGATGTGCTCGCACTTTACTCCTCGCCGGGCATGGATTTCCAAGACGTGCTCAAAGAGATTCAGAACACAGTACACATGCCAGGCGGCAAATCGAATCCTCGCCTTGAATGGTTCGACATCAACGGCAAGCCTACTTTTACCCATCCTTTCGTCAGCAAAGCCGTCCAGCGACAGCTCAATAGGGCCGACCGCGAAGCTTCAAGCATTCAGTCCAGCATCGTCACTCCGATGACAGTCTACGACGACCCAATAGTTCAGAGGACTGTTTCCCGCTCCGATTTTGTTGTCCGAGATCTGGTTTATGGAGAGGAGCCCATGAGCTTGTATTTCAAGGTCCCGCAGCCTGATCGAGAACGCCTAAGACCTCTGGTAAGGCTCATGCTCCAGCTCATCTTCAATCGGCTCATGGAACGGCTTGACCCCAGCCGTCACCATCTGCTGCTCATGCTGGATGAGTTCCCAGAATTGAAGAAGATCCCCAACCTCGCAGGCGCGATGAGCCTGATGGCCGGGTACAAAATCAAGCCTTACCTCATAGCTCAGACGCTTACCCAGATCATCGAGGAGTATGGCCCGAACGAATCAATTACTGACAACTGCTACATCAAAGCAGCCTTTCAGACAGACAATCTCCAGACGTGCAAGAACCTTTCCGAACTCAGCGGCAACATGACCGTAGAGAAAGAGACCGTCAACTATAGCGGGCAGCGTACAGATTTCTATCTCAAGCACATCTTCCGCAGTGTTGAACAGGTCCAACGGCCCCTCATTACCGTCGATGAAATTCGACGCATCAAGCCGCCGACGAAGGCCAGCAACGACCCCGACAGCAAGATCACTGCGCCCGGCGACATGCTCATCTTCATCAATGGTGTAGCTCCGATCTACGGCGTCCAAAGCCTCTACTTCCTCAATGACGCTTTGCTAGCGAGAACCAAACTTAAACCTCCAGCTTTCAAAACGGCCGCCCAGCCACGCGCACAGCCCGCGCAACCCCGACAGGCGGCTCTCGACATCATCTCAGTCGCCGCTACCGCAATTGATCAACAGGCAATCGAGGAGAAGCTGAATGGAAATTCTTAATCAAGTGACCCTCGCCGGAAACCTGACCGACAAACCTTCGGTCGACGACGCCGGCGGCCGCGTCTTCGTGCGGGCCCGTCTTGCGCAGAACTGGTTTTACGACACCCACGGCAAGACCATTGAGCACCGGCAGTTTCTCCCTCTCACCTTCCTCGGGGAAAGTGCTTCAGTGGCGAGGAGCTTCGAAAAAGGCGACAACATCCACGTTACAGGCCAGCTCATTCGACGTGACCCCAGAGCCCGCTCTGAGGACGCATCACGGCCCCGCGAAACGGGAAGTATTTTCGAGATCCACGTCATTCGAGCATTTCGTATCGCGAGCATCTCGAAGCCCGACACCGCCGCGATTCACCAAAACGAAATTCGGCGCACCAATGATGCGAAACAGATTCCCACATTTATTCAGGAGGGCATTCATGATTGGCCTGTCTAGAGCGGATTCAAGGTTGCTGCACCCTGTAATTGCAGAGTCTGAACCATGCTGTGGCGTTGTGGGCGTTGATCCTGGGCAAAGCTTCTGTGATGGCCTGGTCGAGCTCTT
>Ga0193743_1000316_pt1 | contig 37950 bp, 33 predicted proteins | sample L2c2metaG_FD_143038 | JGI IMG/M metagenome (GOLD analysis project Ga0193743, IMG submission 143038) | Soil microbial communities from a riparian zone of the East river system, Colorado, United States - L2c2 | ecosystem: Environmental > Terrestrial > Soil > Riparian zone | place: USA: East River... | reverse complement strand
GATGGCGGTGAGAGAAACATCGCCGTGATTGGCCGTGACGGTTACAGGAGCCTTGATGGAGGCGGCATGGATGTCTCCCCGATTCGCCGTGACCGTGATGGGGGCCGAGGGAGGAAGTGTAATGCTGAGATCGGCGCGCGCTCCCTCAATCGAGGGGACAGTGAGGCGCAGGGTTCCGGTTGGAGTATCCGTGTCGAATGTTGGCGAGAGTTGCTGGGCGCGAGTATTCGCCTCGGAATCAGAGCGCGTGTAGACCTGTTTGTGAACCTGGACGTGGACCTGCTGATCGTCGCTGGTACCAGCGATGATGACGTCGCCTCGAGGATTGTTGATCGTCAGCCCGCTCCCCTGAGGCAGAGCCTGGGAAAGAGTTTGATCGCTCTCGTGCTTATCCCCCAGAAACTCGTCCATGTTGTCCGGGTTCAGGTTGAAGGTCCTGCTGAAAGCCCCTCCGCGAAAGCCGCTGAAGGTGACCCCTAGGATTCCGATGAGAAGCAGAAGGGTGAAGACGCCGCCGCCGAGAGAACGCCTCCGATACTGTGGCTCTTCGGAGTGAAAGTACTGGTCCCATCCCCATTCCAGCAGCATGATGACGCCGATGCAGATCAGCAGCAGCGGCCACCAGCGCCCATACCAGTCCCAGAAGAAGCGTGCCGACATGCGTCCGGTCTGAATCAGGAAAAAGATGATGCCGGTTGTGATAATCAGCAGCGGCCCCACGATAGAGCTCCGCCGTGTACTGCGAAGTTGGGCGCGGTAAGCGGCCTGCTGCGCGCGAAGATAGCTGCGCTGGTAGCGTGCCTGTTCCTTCATGGCGCGGCGCTGATAGCGCCAGTCACCCTGGGGTGGCGGGTACTGTCCGGGAGGTGGAGGATAGGGCGGAGTCTGGTTTGCCATCGTCGTTCAGCGCCCTTCCTGGTTGGACTGGTTTGAGGGAGAGGACTGCGTCGATGGCGGAACCACGGAGCCCGAGTTAGGTGGAGCTGCCGGAGGCGCCGGTGGTGCCGGATAGGCCGGAGGCACAGAGGCCTGGCTGTATAGAGTCTTCTCCGCGAGGATCATCACGCCCGCCACGATGATGAACAACGGCCAGCTGCTTCCCCAGGAGAGGATGTCGAAGGCCGAGAGAAAGAACATGATTCCAACCAGAATGACCCAGATGGAGCCGCGCAGAGCGCCGAAGAGGCGCATCCGGTAGAGAGGCGAGCCGTCGTCCGCCAGCGTCCCTCCCAGTGCCGTCATCTTGTAATAGAAGAGCCACAGCCCCAGCCCGATTAGGAAGATGGGAAAAAGCCGGTGTACGGGAAAGCCATGGAACAAGCCAGTATTGCCAATCAGAAAGATCGCGCCCAGACCGATAAGCCAGATTGCTCCGGTTGGAAAACGATTTCGCGGATAGGCCGCGTTGGGATCGAAGGCAGGTGGCTGCGTGGCATAGGCAGATCCCATGTAAGCGCTGTTATAGGGGGAACCCGGGAAGTTGTCGGCCGGAGCCCCCCAGCTGGCTCCTGGAGGAGGATAGCTGGATGGTTGTGGCGACGGATACGCTACTGTGTCTGCGGGCGCGGCTTCAGGAGCGGTGTAAGCTGTCGAGGCTGCCGGACTGGCATTCGCAGAAGAGCTGGTGGCGGCCCATGATTTTCCAAAGCCTAGCCGATCGCCAAGGTCGTTGAGCCCGAAGGGATTGGGCAGAGGGGTGGCATCGCGGCGTGCTCGCGCCGTCTGATACGCCTCGAAAACCTGGTAGAAGACCCAACCGGCGACGAAGAGACCAAAGATGCCGTGTTCATCCGCAAGGCTGACGAGAACTGCAAAGACGATCAGATGAACGATCCCCTTGGCATACTGCCCGTTGTACATCGCTCCCACGCCTGGAATAAAGCCAAGCAGGGCGGCCAGGCCGGGATTCGGCGCTCCAGCCGCGGAAGGGGGCGGAATGGAGCCGTTGACGGTGTATCCAGTAGCGGGATCTGTATAGGCGTAGCTGCCTCCGGTGGCGGAGGTGGTGAAGTTGACGCCCCCAACGTTGCCGGAAGCATACCCGGCACCGGCTGTGGGTGGTGGCTGAGTGCCAGCGAGTCGAGCTTCAAGGCAGGGCTCACAGAAGACCGCAGTCCCGATGACGCGGGCGCACTCCTGGCACAGTGCCTTACCGCAGTTCTGGCAGAAGGCGATTCGTTCTCGCTCTGGATGATTGGCGCAGTTCATGCCTGTCCCCCTTGCTCGACTGAGTTGAAAACCGTGGGAGTAAAGAAAGTAAAAACCTTCCGGCGCTCATGGACGGGTTCGGGGGATGAACCGGGATGAACGAGCGAAGCAGTGAACTCAAGCGAATGATCAAGTCCAAGGCTGCGGCTGCTGCCAGACCGCGGCCGGGGATTGGATCGTTTCTGCTCCTCTTGATTCGGATCGTTTCGGTGCTGGTCCTCAGAGGGATTGCTCTGAGCGGGGGCCGGGGTGGTCACCTGCGGGGCCGGGGCAGTGTTTGAATCGCTATCGCGTTGCAGATCGCGTACCCGCGACTCCAGTTCATAGACGACGCGGAGGTTGTCGATGGAGCGGACCACCCGTGCGTTGGTGTCGTAGAAGGTGCGCTTGAGGCTGGACGGGGTGAAGTCACTGGCGCGAAGGTCGGTGATGCGAACGCCCGTCAGATTGAGCGTAAGTGCAATCGAGAAGAAGGCCATCGCCGCCGTCATCGCCAATCTGGGCTGCATCAGCGTGTGCCGGACGTTGGCAAGCTTGAAAGCTCCGGTGAGGCGCTTGTGGAACGGCAGAACCTTGCGTGTGGCGTAGACGGTTCCCGGGATGTACGCACCAGGAATGCCCGATACAGTAGCCGGTACGGCCATGGAACCGCTCAACAGGCCTTTTTGTTGCCCTATCGAGGATGCGGCCAGGTCGGCCGCCGGGCCCGTGGTGGCAAGGATGCGCTCCAGCAGAGTGGCTGAGGGCTGGGGCCGGGAACCATGCAGCTTTACAAGCAGGTCGGCTCCCAGTTTCGTGTCGATGAACATGCGTGAGCAGTCCGGGCAGATTGCCAGGTGGCGGTCGAAGACGGCCTGATCTTCCGCCGAGAGGGTCCTGTCGAGGGCATCGGTCAGCATAGCCTCGCACTGGGCGCAGTGAGTCGGGTCCGGAGACCGGGAGGGTTGCGCGTTACCGAACTGATTGAACTCTGCCACCTGAAACCACCTCGCCTTCTATCGTTACATCATCTGTTGTTTTTCTATACGTTGTAACAGCCTTGCAAGTTCCCCGCGACCCCGACTGATACGGCTTTTCACGGTCCCTTCCGGAATCCGCAGAACCTGGGCAATCTCCTTGTAATCCATATATCTTCGAGGTCACGCAGAATAACAGCTTCGCGAAGCTCCGGAGAGAGCTGTTTCAGGGCTTCCTGGATGCGCGTCTTAAGCTCCAGGCTGGCGAATTGCTGCTCCTGGGACTCCCGCGTGTCGGCGAGACGGTCAGCCATCGTGGGGCTGTCCTCTTCTCCATCGAAGCTCGCATCCAGCGAATCGGAGGCGCGGTCCAGTCGCGTGCGGCGGAAGTGATCGACAAGGAGATTGCGGGCCAGCGTTGTAATCCAGGTCTGGAAGCTGCCCTTCTGCAGATCGAAGCTCGCCAGGTTTTTGTAGAGTTTGAGGAAGACGTCCTGGGTCAGGTCCTCGGCATCGGTCGCAGAACCCGTGAAGCGGTAGCAGATCGCGTAGATGCGCCGGTGTTGAGTCACGACAAGCTGCTGCCATGCCTGGGCATCGCCGGCGATACACTGCCGAACCAGTCGGGCTACAGCTTCCTGTGCGGCTTCCTGTTCCGGGGTGCGCTCTAACATGGCCTCAACTGGCTTTAACGGTGGTACGAGTTTACCGCGCGAACCGGTCGGAATTACAGGAATGGAGCCAGGGTTATACGGGGTGGAACGGGCCACGCGGTGATTGAGGGACACAGCGCGAGTGGTCCGGCCAGTAACGCGTCGGACGGGAACGGGAAGCGCAATGGAAAGGACGCCCATGCAGGTCTATACGCAGGGGCGTCCGGGATGGTTCAGTAGCTCAAAGGATCAATCGATATCGGTCTACTTAGGAGCCGTAATGACTCCGCAGGCGATCCGCCCGCCAGCGTTCCCCGTGGGATCCGTCTTCATGTCGTCCGCCTTCTCATGGACCATGATGGAGGTGCCCCCATTGGCGAAGATGGAATCGGTGGCCGAGGGGTCGAGAGAGAGATAATCCACGGTGAAGGCGGCGGACCCGGTGCCATTGGCTGCGACGGTCACATTCTGGGGCAGGTCTCCATTGTGGTGACCCATGGGATTTTCCGTGCCGTGCTTCTTGTCGGCGGGATTGAAGTGGCCTCCCGCAGTCTTGAAGTCAGGAGCGTCACAGGCGGCATGCTCGTGGACATGAACGGCATGCTCTCCTGCGGGAAGGTTCTTCAAATTCAACTTGATGGCGACTTTATTGCCCTTTGCAGGGGAAAAGCTGGCGGTACCGGCGTCCTGTCCGGTGCTGGTCTTCAGGGGGACAGTCACGCCCTTGGGCTTGGCCAAGGCTGGCACGGTAAGGAGGCTGACGGCAAGGGCGGCGGCGGTAAGACGCATATTTATTTTTCTCCTGCTTGATATAGATGCTGGACGCGTAGGGAGAAGGATACCGCAGCAGCCCCGTTTATTTGTCTTTGTAGCCGGTTACCGGGTAGAGGGCAGCTCCAGCTGCTCGGATTGAAGCTCGTCGACCCAGGGACGGAAGTGAGCCCGGCAGCGAGCTTCGTAAAGTCCGACAGCGCCAACCACAACGAGCTCCTGGCTCTGGCCCAGCCGTTGGGTATGGATGGCGGGAGCGCCGCAGACCATGCAGACCGCCGACAGCTTGGTGACCTCGTCAGCAATGGCCATCAAGTCGGGAACGGGACCGAAGGGCTCATTCGCGAAGGTGGTGTCAAGACCGGCGAAGACGACGCGCTTGCCCAGGTGCACAAGCTCAAGGGCGAGCGGAAGAATGGCTTCCGAGAAAAACTGCACCTCGTCGATTCCAACCACTTCAATTTCATCGAGTTGGGGAAAGAGCGCAGCGCGAAGCTCCTCGACCGTCGCGACGGTCGAGGCATCATGAGTCAGCGAACTGTGACTGGCGATGGCGGTGCGGTGATAGCGAAGATCGATGTCCGGTTTGAAGCAGGCGACGCGCTGGCGGGCGATCCGCGCGCGCTTCAGGCGGCGGATCAGCTCTTCGGACTTTCCAGAGAACATGGGGCCGGTGATGATCTCGATGCGGCCGGGAGGGACTGTGGTCATTAGCCCCATCTTAAACGCCGATCCCCACGAGCTTGTGGATTTCAGGGGTCGAAAAGGGGTAACCGGTATTCCTGGTTTAGGCGGTTACTGGCGCTCGACGACAACAGCGGTCCCGTAAGCCAGAACCTCGGTGACTCCCTGCATCAGCTCGTTGGCGTCGTAGCGTGCGGCGATGATGGCGTTCGCTCCGCGTTCCGAGGCGTGCTGCATCATCATCACGAAGGCGTCCTGCCGGGTCTTCTCGCAGAGCTGCGAGAGCAGGGTGATATTGCCGCCGAGGATGGTCTGGAGGCTGGCGCCGATGGTTCCGAAGATGGAGCGCGACCGGACCACGATGCCACGGACCACGCCGATGTTGCGGACGATGCGGTAGCCCGGCAGCTCGAGCGCGGTCGTCACCATGGAGACATCGAGGAGTGCGGGCGGAGGCATGGAAGACATGGCAGTCGTTTCCTGAATGTGAAATGCTTGCCCGCTGATTCTATGTCCCGCTGCGGAGCCGGTCGAGAAGTTTCGTCACCGCGCCGGAGTCGATGGTGTGCGCCGCCAACGCGATTCCAGTAGCAAGATCCGGAGCAAGGTCGGCTGCAACCAGCACCGCAGCGGCGTTGAGCAGAACGATCTCGCGGCGGGGGCCGGGCTCGCCGGAGAAGATGGCGGTAAGAATTCCGGCGTTCTCGCGAGAGTCGCCACCGGCGAGCGTCTCCATGGGAGCACGGGTAAGGCCGACGTCTTCGGGGGTTAGCGTGGAGAGGGTTACAACCCCATTGCGAACCTCGGCCAGATGAGTAGGGCCGGAGATGGAGAGCTCATCCAGCCCACGGATCGTCCCGTCTGGGCCTTCGGCGGTTCCGTGGACGACGAAGGCATGGCGGGTTCCGAGGAGGGCCATCGTCTGCGCGACCAGGGGAACGGCGGACTGGGCATAGACTCCCATGACCTGTGCGGAGGCTCCGGCAGGATTGGTAAGCGGTCCAAGGAGGTTGAAGACGGTTCGCACGCCGAGGGCACGGCGGACGGGCATCACTGCCTTCATCGCGGGATGGAGCGAAGTCGCGTGCAGAAAGGCGAACCGGTGCACGCGCAGAGCGGCCGAGGCTTCAGCGGGAGTGAGATCGACCGGGATCCCGAGGGCTTCAAGGACGTCGGCGGAGCCGCACTGCGAGGTGATGGCGCGGTTGCCGTGCTTGGCGATCGTGGCTCCGGCGGCGGCGGCGACCAGCGCTGAGGCGGTGGAGATGTTGAAGGTGCGGCTGGCGTCCCCTCCGGTACCGCAGGTGTCCACCAGAAGCGCCTGTTCGTCGGCATCGAGCGGAACGCGGGTCACGGCGGATCGCATGACGTCGACGAAGCCCGCGACCTCTTCAGGAGTCTCACCGCGAGAGGCGAGCGCGCCGACGAGTGCGGCGATCTCAATATCGGTAAGAACCCCGGCGAGGATCTGCTGCATCAGCTCCCGGGCCTGCTCGCGGGACAGGGTGGAGCGACCCTCGATGAGGTGCTTGAGATGAGGCTGGAGAGGCATGAGTTAAGGGTAACAGGGACGCATCCTGCAAAAAAAATACAGGGATCCCGTTCGACTTTGCTCAGGGCAGGCCTTCGACTCGCTTTGCTCGCTCAGAATGACGACGGAGGGAGGATGCAGCAGAGGATTCCCTGACCGAGTGATCCAAGCGAGCCCTTCTATAGAACAACGAGCTATTGCCAGGCGGAGGCGTGATCCCGGGCGTATTGGGCGAATGTGCGGGGCGGCTGTCCTGTCAGCTTCTCCACGTCGAGAGATATTCCTGCTGCTGCGCCGTCACGGGTAGGGCCGAACAGACCCGTGATGTACTTCGCGTCATCGAGAGGAAGGCCCGCTTTCAGCAGCGATTGCACGAAAGCGTCGTCTTCGAGCGGAACGTAGTCGATCCTGCGCCCGATGATGGTGGACAGAGTGGCTGCAGCTTCGGCGTAGGTGAGAGCCTGCGGTCCTGTGAGGGTGAAGGTGCTTCCGTTGAGATGGTCGCCTCGCAGGGCTGCCGAGGCTGCCGTTGCGATATCCCGTGAATCGACGAAGGAGGTACGGGAATCCCCCGCGGGCAAAGGGATTATGCTTGCCTGCGCGATGGGATCGAGCCACAAGGTGTGGAAGTTATCCATGAACCAGTTAGGCCGGAGGATCACGAAGGGGCGTCCGGATCGGAGGACCGCCTCTTCGACTGGGTGCAAAGGATCGTTTGAATCGAATTCGACGCTGGCCGAGCTCATCAGGACGATCTTGCATCGGTTGCGGCCGGCGGCCTCGATGAATGGAGCCATGAAGGTGTACGGGGCTGCAGGGAGGGAAGGCTGAGGTTCGAGCAGGAAGACGCGGTTGCAGGTCTCGAGCGCGGGCTCGAAGGTGGAGGGATCGGTGTAGTCGAAGAGAACAGGCTCGACGCCAGGGGTGGGGACAAAGCCGTCAGGGTTTCGAGTGGCGGCGCGGACCTGTTCCCCTGCTTGCAGGAGCTGCTGGGTAAGAGCGTGACCTACTTTACCGGTGCTGCCTAATACGAGGATCTTCTGCATGTGGTTCTCCTTGTTTTGCGCGTTCGTTGTCATTTGGTTTCGATCCTGCCGGTTCCCATCCGATAGATAGCTGTGGTGAAGGACATGGACGCAGCGAGGGCGCCGACGGTTCTTACGTGGTTCCATGCGATCCAGCTGGAAAGGAATGACGTCCAGAAGTTCGCTCCTTCGGAGCTCGCGGGATCGATCTTTGCAAGAGCATCGTTCAGTGGCACATTGAATCCGAACGTCGCGGCCATCGTCACGCCGAGATAGAGCAGGCTTCCGGCGATCTGATATCCGGCACCTGCTTCCTGGCGGCGGGGGACCGCTCGAATGCCAAGAAAAGCGCACAGCGCGGCGGTCCCAAAGAGCTGAATCGCAAAGGACAGGTTGATGACCGAGACGTTGATGGACTGCATGGCGGCGATGCCTTGCACGGGAGGCAGCCGGCTTAACGCCTTCATCACGAAGCTGGAGAAGGCGAAGAAAACTCCACCCACCGAGCCGGTGCCGAGCGCAGCCAGAAAGGTCAGGATCAGGAGCAGAGACGGAGGTTTCGGAGTTGTGGTCGCGTTCATGAGCCAACTTTAGAGGGGATTAGCGAGGCGATCCATCCGACAGAGTCTCGCATTCATTGCTATCCGTCTCATCGCAGGGCTAGAGTTGAGGCGTTATGGACGACGTGCTGACAGATTGGCTTCGCGAGATCGAGACCAATGCGGTGGTGCTTTGCCGCAGCCGGATGCCGGCCCCCTGGGGGATGAAGATCTCGGCACGCGAAGGCGTGATGTTTCATATCGTTACCGAGGGAGCGTGTTGGCTGCGACGTGCAGAGGCCGATCCGCTTCGATTGTCCGAGGGTGACCTTGTGCTGCTGCCGCAGGGGCTGGATCACGATGTCGTGGATGATCCCGCAAGCAAGGCGGAACCGCTTGGAGCGTTTCTTTCGAAGCCGTCGTTTCCGCCGAACGGAAGTTCCACGACGACGCTGATCTGCGGGGTCTACCTGGCCGATGTGGAGCTCGCGCATCCCATGCTTCTTGCGCTGCCCCCAGTGATGCACTTTGCGGCCAGGACCGTGCAGGCGACGCCGCCGCTCGCATCTACCCTTGCTCTGCTGCGAGCGGAGATCGAATCTCCTTCGCCGGGAAGCGAGGCGCTGGTTCAGCACCTGTTCGACGTACTGTTCGTGTACATCGTGCGCGCCTGGACCGATGAGGGCTCTTTAGAGAGACGGGGATGGCTCTCGGCACTGAAGGAGCCTGCGCTCTCGAAGGCCATGGCGAGAATTCACGCCGAACCCGCGAAGACATGGACAGTGGAAACGCTGGCCCGCGAAGCGGGTCTGTCCAGGGCCGCATTTGCACGCCGATTTGCCGAGCAGGTGGGGGAGCCGCCGCTGTCGTACCTGACACGGTGGCGCATGATCGTCGCCTCGCGGCTGCTGAACAGCAGCGGAGCGTCGCTGGCGGAGGTTGCCGAGCGCGTGGGCTATGAGTCGGAATTTGCCTTCAGCCGCGCCTTCAAGCGAAGCCGGGGAGTCTCGCCCGCGCGGTTCCGGCAGATGAGATGTCCCCGGGAAGAGCCCGCTCTGACCTGAACGAACAAAGCCCCTCCCTCCGGGACAAAGGAAACTGCGATCAGGCGGCGGGCTTCAAAATGATCTTGCCCTGCGGGTGACCCTCCTCGGCCTCCTGCTGCGCCTCGCGGACCTGATCGAGAGGCATGACTTTAACGATGGGAATAAGAAGGCTCCCGCGCGAGACATCGTCGGCGAGCTGTTAGAGACGTGACGCATCCGGTTCGGCCATCATGGTCCTTATCTATAGGTCGAACTTATTCGCGTTCTTCGGGGGAGCGAGGACAGTCCCGAACACTCCTCCTGCCTTCAGGGCCTTGAGAGCGCGTTGAGCGACGGTTCCCCAACGGTGTCGGCGATAGCATCGAGATCGTGAAGCCTGCGAAGCGCGTTTGCATCACGGGGCTGCAGGAAGCCGGATTCTAGGAAAATTGACCTACACGACGGCGATAACCGCACCGTTGTTCGCATTTCGCATTGCGGGTGCTTGTTTCGGTCCGCTACACTTTTTGCGCGGGCGGAATAAACGAAACCTCTATGAAAATTCACGAGTATCAGGCAAAAGAGATTCTGCGTAAGTACAACGTGCCGGTTCCGAGCGGCGAGATGGTCTCGACGCTGGAAGAGGCAGACAGGGCCGCCAAGGACCTTTTCGACAAAGGCAACGCGGTGGTGGTGGTGAAAGCGCAGATCCATGCCGGAGGCCGCGGTAAGGGCGGCGGCGTGAAGGTAGTCAAGTCGCTGGACGATGCCTCGAAGGCCTCGAAGGCGATCCTCGGGATGCAGCTGGTGACCCACCAGACTGGCCCGCAGGGGCAGAAGGTGCAGCGGCTGCTGATCGAAGAGGGCTCGGCGATCGACCGCGAGCTCTATCTCGGCATCGTGCTCGACCGCGCTGCGGCGCGCCTCGTCTTTATGGCATCGCAGGCAGGCGGCATGGAGATTGAGGAGGTCGCCCATGCGACTCCTGAAAAGATCTACAAGGAATACATCGACCCTGCCATCGGGCTGCAGCCATATCAGGCGCGCAAGCTGGCATTCAAGCTGGGGCTGAAGCCGACGCAGATCGGGCAGGCGACGTCGTTCATGCTCGGGTTGTACAAGGCGTTTATTGAGACCGACTCAACGCTGATGGAGATCAATCCCTTCATCACGACGAAGGACGACAAGCTGTTGGCTCTGGACTGCAAGATCAACTTCGACGACAACGCGATGTTCCGGCATAAGGACCTGAAGGAGCTGCGCGACCTGGCGGAAGAAGATCCCCTTGAGGTGGAGGCGTCGAAGTTTGCGCTGAACTACATCAAGCTCGACGGCAACATCGCCTGCATGGTGAACGGAGCCGGCCTCGCGATGGCGACGATGGACATCATCCAGTATGCCGGCGGCTCGGCGGCGAACTTCCTCGACGTAGGCGGTGGAGCGAATCAGGAGCAGATCGAGAACGCCTTCGGCATCCTCCTGAGCGACCCGAATGTGAAGGCGATCTTCATCAATATCTTCGGCGGCATTCTGCGGGTGGATGTGCTGGCGACGGCAGTGGTAGCGGCGGCGAAGAAGCTGAATGTGCAGCTGCCGATCATCCTGCGGCTGGAAGGCACGAACGTGGAAGAGGGCCGCAAGATTCTCGCGGAGTCCGGCTTGAAGTTCGAGGTCGGCACAACAATGAAGGAAGCGGCCGATCTGGCCGTCGCAGCCGCGAAAGGTGGTAAGTAATGGCAGTTCTGGTCGACAAGAATACGCGGCTGATCGTGCAGGGAATCACCGGGCGTGAGGGTACCTTCCACGCCAAGGGCTGCGCTGAGTACGGCACGAAGGTTGTGGGTGGAGTAACTCCGGGCAAGGGCGGCACGACGCACGAGGGCTGGCCGGTCTTCAACACCGTCGAAGAGGCGGTGAAGGAGACGGGCGCGAATGTTTCGGTGATCTTTGTGCCGCCGCCCTTTGCCGCCGATGGAATCCTCGAGGCTGCGGCTGCCGAGGTTCCGCTGGTGATCTGCATCACCGAGGGAATTCCGGTGCTGGACATGATCAAGACCTGGGAGGTCGTGAAGCAGTCGAAGTCGCGGCTGATCGGGCCGAACTGCCCGGGCGTGATCTCGCCGGGTAAGGCCAAGGTTGGCATCATGCCGGGGCGGATCCACAAGGAAGGTTCTGTCGGTATCGTCTCGAAGTCGGGCACGCTGACCTACGAGGCGGTGTATCAGCTGACGACGCGCGGCATCGGCCAGTCGACAGCTATCGGCATCGGCGGCGACCCGATCATCGGGACCACGCACATCGACGCGCTGAAACTGCTGAACGAGGACCCGGAGACCGAGGCGATCATCATGATCGGCGAGATCGGCGGCTCGGCGGAAGAGGCTGCGGCAAAGTACATCAAGGAGAACGTGAAGAAGCCGGTCGTTGGCTTCATTGCGGGCCAGACGGCTCCTCCGGGACGCCGCATGGGCCATGCCGGGGCGATCATCTCAGGCGGCGAAGGAACGGCCGCGGAGAAGATGAAGGCCATGACCGAAGCCGGGATCACCGTGGTGAAGTCGCCGGCCGAGATCGGCGAGGCCATGGCACGGGTATTGGGGAAGGCCTAAGGCTATCTTTGCTGGCGCCGGTAGAAGAAGCCGGCGGCCAGAAAGACCATGGCCACCAGAAAGGCAAGCTGGGCGTGCTGCATCGAGTGGAAATGGAGGCTGATGAGGCCATCCACCACCCATGCGGCAAAACCGACGAACCATATCCATGCGAAATTCCGCATAGGCCTATGATGCACCATGTTCACGTGACTTTGGCTACCGTGTTCTACACTAATTTGAGCACCCAAACAGCAAGGGAGAACTACGTTGTCACAGCGCACATTCAGCATCATCAAGCCGGACGCGGTCAAAAAGGGACACGCCGGTGCCATCCTGGCCGAGATTGAGAAGGCCGGATTCAAGATTGTTTCGATCAAAAAAGTTTCGATCTCCAAGGCTCAGGCCGAAGGTTTCTATTACGTCCACAAAGAGCGGCCGTTCTTCGGCGAACTGACTGAATTCATGTCGAGCGGCCCGATCTTCCCAATGGTCCTCGAAAAGGACAATGCTATTGCCGACCTGCGCAAGCTGATGGGCGCGACCAACCCGGCCCAGGCCGAAGAAGGAACCATCCGCAAGAAGTTCGCGGCTTCGATCGGCGAAAACGCGATCCACGGATCGGACGCCGAGGACACTGCGGCATTCGAGATCGGCTACTTCTTCGCAGGATTCGAGCTGAAGTAGTTTCGAAGTTTCAAGATAAAGGCGGTTCGCAGGAAATTCCTGGCGAACCGCCTTTTTGTTTCTAACGGTTGAATTTAGAGCTGTTTGCGAAAGTGAATACAGCGATCGACGACCTCAAAACCGAGAGCTTCATGGGAGTTTTGAGAGATCGTCTCGTCGATCCAGGTATCGGAGGCCATCTCTTTGCAGCCTTGGCTGCTGGCCCAGTCCTCGGCGACGTGCATCAGTGCTCGCCCGATGCCACGTCGCCGAAATGCCTCGAAAACAAACCATCCCTCAACAAAACCGACGGGATGCGCCGGATCGCAGCCGTCTGCATGAGAACGCAGACCCACCTGCAAAAAACCTGCGAGCCGTCCCGTGCCATCCTCCGCAACAAAGATCGTCGCCGGGAGAGTCCCGGACATACGAGTTTTGAGAAGCAGGTCAATCTCGGCTCGATGCTCCTTTTCAGTTGCGTCGGGCCAAAGGACAGCACACATGGTTGCGATCGCTGCGGCGTCGTTTACGGAGGCAGATCGGACTGACGGATCGGACATGGTGGATGAAAGATCCTCCATGTCCGATCCGTCGTCAAGTCCGCTGGTTATTTGGTGAAAAGTTTGAGGTCGATGGCGTTGCCCATGGACTTGTAGCCTGCGTCGCTCGGGTGGAGATGATCGCCGCTGTCGGCTGCGCTTAAGAAGGCGGTCGGGTTCGCAGGGTCCTGTGTGGCCTTTTCGAAATCGATAAACCCGTCGAGCTGATTGCTTGTGCGAATCCAGCGGTTGACTGCCTGAACCATGGCTTCGCCTGCCGGCGAGGAGTACTTTGCGCCGACATATGGCGTCAGCGTGGCGCCGTAAACTTTGATGCCATGGGTGTGGGCGCGCGCGGCGAGTTGGGAAATCCCGGCGATCAGATCCTCTGCCGAGACCACATCGTAAGGCTTGACGGGGTCCTGCGCGTGGCCAATATCGTTGATGGACTCAAGGATGATGAGGTACTTCACGCCAGCCTGTGCCAGAACGTCGCGGTCGAAGCGAGCCAGGGCGCTTGGGCCCGTGTTGTCGTGGAGAATGCGGTTTCCGCCAATGCCCTCGTTCAGCACGCCTAATTTCCGGGTCTTCTTGTCCGCCTGCAAACGCTGGGCGAGGATATCGGGCCAGCGTTGGTTGGTGTCGCGAGTACTGTGCGCGCCGTCGGTGATGCTGTCGCCAAAGGTGACGATGGCCGCGCTCTTGTCGTCTGCGCGAACATCGATGCCTTTGAGAAAAGGCCAATCCGTGATCTCTGTAGGGGTTTCTAACGACTTTGCTCCAGAGACGCTCCCGGGAGAGGTGTAGCTGGTCTGGTCGGCGAAGCCGTGGTGGGTCGCCTGCTGAATTGCCTGGGCGGGCAAGACGAAGCTCACGGCGACATCCGAAAGGGGAGAAAGTTTCAGGGCCACCGGATCGCTGACCGCGAGCGCTCCTGCCGGAATGGTGATGGACGAGGCTCCGCTGAAGGTGACCTGGCGGGCGGTGGCGACATCGATTTCGCTGCCCTTTGCGCGAAGGGCGATATAGGCCGAAGTAATGGTCAGGGGGGCGAGACCAAATTCGTTGGTGAGGATAATGCGCGAGGAGTCTCCGCCGAGAGACGTGTGCACGATCTCGCGATAGGTGGTTTCGACGGCGCCATACTTTTCAGGGGCGTTGGGCAGGGCGACCGGAGAGGTGGCCCAGGTTCCTACCCAGTGGTCTTCCGCCGCGGAGGCGGAGAGTGGAAAGCCGGTCAGAAGAAGGAAAAGGGCCGTAGAAAGGACAGTAATTCTCTTGTGCAGGTTCATGAGCTTCCTTGAGAGAAAATTCTTGACGGTCCATGCTACCGCTAATCCCATCCGCAAGACATCGGGCTTCCCGGGCTATTTGGCTGGACACGACTTCTTGGAACCCGAGCGGGTGAAGTATAGTTGCGAGGTTGATGTGAGATGTCTGTTGAGGATTGTGAAATCGACATGAAAGAGCTGAGGGGCCGGAGAATAATGACGATGCGATGGCTAACGGTTATGCTGCTTAGCATGACAACTGCGATAGCTGCACATGGATCGGTGACGAAGGCATCGTTTGGCACTACGCCGGACGGGACTGCAGTAGATATCTACACTTTGAAGAGCGATGCCGTTGAGGCTCGCATCATGACGTACGGGGCGCGCATCGTCTCGATCAAGACAGCGGATAAAAATGGCAAGATCGCCGATGTGGTGCTCGGGTACGATTCGCTGGCTGGCTATCTCGCGGACAAGAAGACGTATTTTGGCGCGGTCGTCGGACGCTATGGGAACCGCATCGCGAAGGGCGAGTTTAAGTTGGACGGCAAGACCTATCATTTGCCCGTGAACAATGGCGTGAATTCGCTGCACGGTGGGACCGTGGGCTTCGATCAGCTGGTGTGGAAGGGCCGCGAGATTCCAGATGGCGTGGAGATGACCTTGGTGAGCAAGGACGGCGATCAAGGGTATCCCGGCACCCTGACGGCGCATGTTCGCTACACACTGCACCAGAATGCCCTGCGGATCGACTACAGCGCCTCGACCGATAAGGACACGGTGGTGAACCTGACCAACCATTCCTACTTCAACCTGGGCGGACGCGGAAGCGGAACGATCCTGAACGAAGAGATCATGATCGGCGCCGACAAGTACACGCCGGTAGACAAAGGACTGATCCCTACGGGCGAGCTCGCACCGGTTGAAGGAACGCCTTTCGACTTCCGCAAATCCACCGTGATCGGCAAGCGGATCAACGACGACTTCCCCCAACTGAAGCTGGCTGGAGGCTACGACCACAACTGGGTTCTGCGCGGATCGAACGGTGAAGTGAAGACGGCTGCCCGCGTCTATGACCCGGCCACAGGGCGTGTCCTTACGGTCACGACGACGGAGCCGGGCGTGCAGTTCTATGCAGGTGTCTCGCTGGACGGGTCGTTCAAGAGTCCGCAGGGATGGCCTTACGCGAAGAACACAGCCCTCTGCCTGGAGACGCAGCACTTTCCCGATTCGCCGAACCATCCTTCCTTTCCAACGACGGAGCTGAAGCCTGGGCAGGCAAGACACAGCACGACCACCTTCACCTTCTCGACACAGAAATAGGTCGCCGGGTACCGAAGCATGAACAAGGTTGTTGCCTCAGCGGATGCGGCGGTTGCAGATATCGCGGCCGAGTCGACGATCATGCTCGGAGGCTTCGGCCTGTGCGGCATTCCAGAAAACCTGATCGCCGCCCTGGTGAGGCGGCGCATCACGGGCCTGCACACGATCAGCAACAACATGGGGGTCGACGGCTTCGGCATGGGGTTGATGCTCGAGGCAGGAATGATCGCCTCGCACATCGGAAGCTATGTGGGCGAGAACCGCAAGCTCGAACAGATGGTGTTGAAGGGCGAGCTCGACCTCACTCTCATTCCACAAGGCACCCTGGCGGAGCGCATACGGGCCGGGGGGGCCGGAATCCCGGCCTTTTATGTCCCTACCGGCCTCGGCACCGTCGTCGCCGAAGGGAAGGAGACGCGGGAGATCGGAGGGCGGAACTATGTCCTTGAAACTGCCCTGCGTGCCGATGTTGCTCTGGTGAAGGCGTGGAAGGGAGACCGGCTCGGAAACCTGGTCTACCGCAAGACGACCCGGAACTTCAACCCGGTGATGGCGACGGCAGCAGCTCTGACGATTGCGGAGGTGGAGGAGCTGGTGGAGCCCGGCGAGCTCGATCCGGATCACATCGTTACGCCGGGAATTTATGTGAAGCGTGTTGTTGTAGGAGAGATGTATCGAAAACCGGTTGAATCCCGTTTTATCAAGGAACAGATTGCGGGAGGCGCAGCGTGAACGGTAAGGAGAGAATCGCTCGTCGGATTGCGCGTGAGGTCAGGGACGGCTTCTACGTGAATCTCGGCATCGGTCTGCCGACGATGATCGCCTCCTATCTTCCGGCTGGAATGGATGTCATCTTTCAATCCGAGAATGGGATGCTTGGCGTGGGTCCGCCACCGAATGAGGCGGAGGCCGATCCGGATCTGATCAACGCCGGGAAGCAGCCGGTGACGGAGCTTCCGGGCTGCTCGTACTTTGGCAGCGACGAGTCCTTCGCGATGATTCGCGGGGGCCACATGGACATGAGCGTCCTCGGCGCCATGCAGGTGGATGAGGAGGGAAATCTTGCGAACTGGACCATTCCCGGCAAGATGGTGAAGGGAATGGGAGGAGCGATGGATCTGGTCGCCGGGGCGCGTCGCGTGATCGTTGCGATGGAGCACCAGACCCGGGAGGGCGAGCCGAGGATTCTGAAGCGCTGCACCCTGCCGTTGACGGGGACGCACGTGGTGCATGACATCGTCACCGAGCTGGGATGGATCGAGGTCACTCCCGAGGGGCTTGTCCTGAGGGAGATTGCCGAGGGCATCGGCGCGGCGGAGGTGCAGGCTCGAACCGAGGCGAAGCTTTCGATTGCATCCAACCTGAAGACGATGAGCGTGGCTTAGACGATGCAAACTGCAGTGAGAACGCAAACCGCACGCCAGGACATCATCGAGATCTTCCAATATGCCTTTCAGGCCTCGCGGGTCGAGCAGGTCATCGAGGAGCGCATTCATTTCGCAGGCGAATCGATGGAGGTCGATGGCTTCCAGTATGACCTCGCGAAGTTCGGTCGATGCGTTCTGATCTCCCTGGGCAAGGCAGCCGAGCCGATGTTCTCGTCCTTCCTGGCGCGAAGCGGGGAGTCTGCGGAGCGTTTCGAGGGCGTAATCGTCGCTCCCGACCCGGTTGCGGTTCCCTCGGACCGTTTTGTCGCGTTTCACGCGGGGCATCCGAGCCCGAACGCCGCTTCGGTTGAGGCTGCGGAGGCGATTCTCAGGGTGCTCTCCGCCCTGACGGAGCGCGACCTGGTGATCTTTCTCATCAGCGGTGGAGGGTCGTCGCTGGTTGAGCAGTTTCTCGATCCGGACACTCCGCTCGAAGTGATTGCCGCGACGCACAAGGCGCTGGTGGAGAGCGCAGCTCCGATTACAGCGATCAACACGGTGCGCAAGCATCTGTCCTCGGTGAAGGGAGGAAGGCTTGCGGCGGCGGCGGCTCCGGCGGAGCAGTTGACGATCGCAGTCTCGGATGTTCCCGCCGGGAAGCTGGATGCGCTGTCTTCCGGGCCGACGACTCCGGATGGGAGCACACTCGCGGATGTCTATGCCGCGGTGGCGCAGTATGGCTTGATGGAGCGGCTACCACACGCGGTTACGGCACAGCTCGCCGCCCATTCGCTGGCGGAGACTCCCAAGCGCGGGGAGGCGATCTTTGCTCGCTCCCGCTGGTCGGTTCTGCTGGACAGCTCCTCGCTGGAGGCGGCTGCGGGACGACGCGCCGCGGAGCTGGGCTGGCATGTGGTCATCGACAATACCTGTGACGACTGGAGCGCGGACAAGGCCGCCGCTTATCTGGTCCATCGGCTCCGGGAGCTGCGGCGAGGCCAGGAGCGCGTCTGCCTGCTCTCTTCGGGCGAGGTGACGGTGACGGTTCCGCATGGCCTCTCGGGGAGCGGCGGGAGGAACCAGCACTTCGTCCTCGAGGCTGCCAGGCTGATTGCGGGCGACAGGATCACAATCCTGAGCGTCGGCAGCGATGGCGTGGACGGAAATAGTCCGGCGGCCGGTGGCTTGGTGGATGGAAGCTCGGTGGAACGGGCGGCTCAGGAGGGCGCTCCCGTCGAGGAGGCGCTCGGCGGGTTTAATAGTTACTCTCTGCTTTCGAGGCTTCAGGATGTCATCGTGACTGGTCCTACTGGGAACAACCTCCGAGATCTTCGGGTGCTGCTTGCCCCCTGAGGGTGCCCCCCCGTACTTATTTGCGCAAAGTCTTCGAAAGTTGGACTTAGGTCCGGACTAGCATTCTTTCAGCTTTCAGATAGAGCCAGCTTTTACGTGGCGGTTTGAGGACGTTTCGTCTCCTGTCAGGATTTTCGGCGACACGTGCGAAATACAGGGATTCCTCCACTTCGCTGCGCTCCGGTCGGAATGACGTTTTGTGAGGGGTGCTCAGATAACGGATCAAGAACGGCGGATTGAAGGTGGGTGCAGTTTTCCTTCTGGTTTCTGCTTACTTCTATTCTTGCAGAGCGAGCCTAACTGATCGGCAACTTTAAGTTGCTGAATCAATTTGGCTTATGGCCGATTATGGCTTGACATCTGGATCAAAAGGAACGATTACTCGGTGCGCAGGGCTTCCATGGGGTCGATTCCTGAAGCCTTGCGGGCGGGGAGATAGCTGGCGAGGATGGCGGCGAGGAGCATGGCTCCGCAGGCGGCGGTTAGGGCGAGAGTCGTATTGGAGAGGGTTGAGGTCAACCCTTGGTTCCCGGCATAGATATTGTCGTTGAGCATGGAGCGGATGAGGCCGGGGAGGAGAAGGCTGATCACCGCTCCTGTGACGAGGCCGATCAGTGTGAGGTTGAGTCCGCGGCCGAGGATGAAGGTGAGGATCTGGCGCCGGGTGGCTCCAACGGCGAGGCGGACGCCGATCTCGCGGGTTCGCTGGGTGACCTGGTAGCTAAGCAGGCCGAAGAGTCCGATGACCGTCAGCAGGAGCGCGAAGCCTGCAAAGGCAGTGACCAGCGAGGAGAAGAAGCGTGGACGAGCCAGCGAGTTGTCGATGATGGATTGCATGGTGACGAAGCGCGAGACAGGGATGTCCGGGTCTGCCTCATGAATGGCCCGCTGAACGACCGCGGCAAGATCGACGTCTGCCGCGCTCCGTTTGGCGAAGCGGGTACGGAACCAGCCGTTGAGCATCTTGATGGTGACATCGGATTGCTGCACGAAGGGCTCATACACCAAAAGTCGCGGCTCCTCCGCGAGGGAGTGCGAGTGTGCATCGGCAACGACGCCGATCACCGTTAGCGGAGGTGCGTTTTTTCCGAGAAAGGCTTTGATGTTCTCTCCCACCGGAGAGCGGCCCGGCCAGAGCTTCTTCGCGAAGGCCTCGCTGACAAGAATCACCGGGGCTGAATCGGCGCGGTCGCTGTCCGTGATATCGCGGCCGGCGAGGATGGGAATTCCGACCGTGTGGAAGTATCCGGGGGAGACGAGACGCAGCTCAACGGTAGAGGGCGTCTTGGAGTTCGTGGCATCGGGCAAAAGGATGTTAAGGCCGCGATCGAAGGGGAGTCCATTGATGGCTGCCACCTGCCTGACGCCGGGGTAGTGCTGGACCTGTTCGAGGACCTTCTGGATAAATTGCGTTGTCGGGAGAGTGGTCGCGTAGTCGGAGCCCTTGAGATTGACCTGCGCCACGCTGAGGTGTTGTGGCTGGACTCCTGACGGAGTGGAGCGAAGCCGCAGGAAGCTGGCGAGAAGAAGCGAGGCCGCGGAGAGAAGAAGGACTGCGACCGCGATCTGCGAGACGAGGAGGAGATTGCTGACTCGGGTGTCGGCTGCGGACGCTCCGACGGAGTGAGCTGCCTGGAGCGCAGCCGAGGTGTTGCGGCGGAGAATGAGCCAGGAAGGCAGCAGACCGCACAGGAGGGTGACGGCGAAGACGATGGGCAGGGTAAAGGCCAGCAGGGTTGAGATGCCGGTGTGACTTGCCTGCGGGAGAGGAATGGGAGAGCTGTTGAGCAGGGCCGGCAACATGAGATGCGAGAGCGCGATTCCGAGTGCGGAGCTGATGAGGGCGAGCAGGAGACTTTCGGACAGCAGGAGACGGAGGATTCCGGCGCGGGATGCGCCCAGGGCGCTTCGCAGGGCGATCTCACGTTGACGCCGGGTGGCGCGTGCCGCCATGAGTCCCGCGAGATTAAGACAGGCGACGAGCAGGACCGCGAGGACTGCACCGGTAAGGGCAAGAAGGCTGGTGCGAACGTTGCTGACGAGAACCTGCCGCAGGGGCCAGACGCGAAACTCCGGAACTGTTTTGGTGACGCCGAGCCACTGCCATAGGAAGGGAAACTCTTTGTAGAGGGGCTTCTGGAAGGAGGTCAATTCCTGCTGTGCCTGAGCAACCGTGACGGCAGGGCGCAGGCGAGCGAGCATGTTGTAGTTGGTGCCCGCGTAGCCAGGATCGTGCGTGTCGAGCTTGAGAGGCCCCCAGATGTCGGCGACTGCGCTGAGGGATCGAGGATCGTCGCTGCTGAAGGCGAGGCTGGCCGGCATTACACCGATCACGGTCACGCTCTCTCCGTTGAGATGAACGACCTGATTAAGGATGGCGGGATTTCCGTTGAAGAGACTTTTCCAGATGCCATAGCTGAGAAGAATGGCCTTGGGACCGTTGTGGAGATCCTCCTCGGCGGAGAAATTGCGCCCTAGGATGGGCTGAACGCCGAGCGTGGGGAAGAAGTTATGGTCGACCGCCTGTGCGGCGACCTGGACGGCGCTCTGGCTGGCGTTGTCGCCGAGGGCAAGGTTTGCTCCGGCACTGGTCTCGGCATAGACGGCCGCATTCTGGAAGGACTGGGAGTGCTGGATGAGGAAGTTTGCGGTGGGCCCCGTCTGCTCATTCGTAGGAGCCTGTTGCGGCTGGGTGAAGGCCACGCCCACCAATCGATCCGGCTGCGGATAGGGAAGAGGCTGAAGCAGGACGGAGTTGACGATTCCTGCCATGGTAATGGCGGCCCCGATGGAGAGGGCCAGGGTAAGGACTGCGGTCGAGGTGAAGCCGGGAGAACGGCGAAGCTGGCGGGCTGCGTAGCGAAGATCGGCAATAAGTGCGGCGAGATGTCGGTCCATGGGCTCTCCAGGCAGAGATTCAACGAGTGAGGTGCAGGTGGATTACCATACTTTCCCTGTTGCAATAAAAGGAGTTAGGCGGCTTTAGCCGGTCGCTTCCTGTTCTGTTTTGGAATCAGATGTTCAGTTTTGAACACAACGGAGCGGGCGGATTGTCAGTCCTGGATCAAAGCAGGATTAGGACGCTGGGTCAGAAGGCAGCGGGGCCAAAGCAAAACCACAGATCCTTCCCTTCGACTTCGCTCAGGATGACACTTTTAAACAGTCTTCAAGCTTTCTACGGTTCCTCAAGCCTCTTCTCAGGTTCCAGCCTTCGGACGGCATTAGCTCTGAAGAATTGTGAATGCTTCCGGTTCTGGCTCGGGCTTGGTCTTCGTGAAGGCACCCTTCATGGCTCTCCACGATTTACCCAATCTATCGGAAGCGAAAAACAGGTGCCCCGCGGTGAGCGGGCCGACAACGCGATGGTGTCCTACGGCGGCGAGTCCCATGGAGGCGATGCACCCGCACTGCGCGCAATCCGGCTCTCCACCAAACTGGCAGGGTGTGATCTTGGTCTTCAGATCGGCGGAGATGGTGTGAGTGGTCCTGGCGAAGATGCAATCCTCGGGGCTGTCGGGAGGAGAGAGGATCTCCTGGACCAGGCCTTCTGCCATATCCAGGATGGGATAGAGTTTCCGCAGTCGAAGGAGGTCTTCCACCACGAAAACCCGTTGCTCGGGCGTGAGAATCTCCGGCCCCGTGGCTCCGATCTGCGGCGTGAACAGGCTGAACCACACTTTATTGATCTGGGGTTGGGCGCTCCAGAAACGCATGAACTCTTCGAGATATCCGGGCCGCGATGCGATGTTCCCGGTAATGGTGGAGTGAATGGTGATTTTTGCGTCGGCGATGTTTTTGAGGATTCGCTCGTAGGTTGCGGGTTTGCGGCGCTCGTCGTGCTCCGGCTGCAGACCATCGATGGAGACCACTACGTTGAGGCGCTTAAACCTCTTCCACTCGGCCGGGATGACACGGAAGGCACTGGTGACGACTTGTGTGTGCACGCCGCGGGCATCGAGTTGGGGGAGAAGTAGCTCCAGTTCGCGATAGCGGACCAGGGGGTCTCCGCCGACGAGAGAGACATGCAGAGGCTTCTCGCGATCCACAATCGCAAGAATTTTTTGAACGAGGTCGTCGCCTTTAAAGTCGGAGAGTTGCCTCAGATCTGTTTCCCCACCCAAATGGGCTGCATCAAATGCGTAACAGCCAGGGCAACGAAGGGGGCACTCCTTGGTGATCTCAATTGAAAGGGATGGCTTATGTCCGGCGAGAATTCCGGCCCATGCTTGAACGACCTCACTTGTTTTCATCGGACCTCTATCTTTTCTAATAAGATGCTATTCCTTATCTGCCTGTTCGATCTAAATGGCCTAAATATGTTGCAATGGACAGGAGACAGGAGTTGCCCTTGACCGCAAACGGATACAAAACGGAAGACGAGCTAAGACGCAACCTGGTCAAATTCGGCAAATGGCTCTATCGCCTCGGATTTATGCCGGGCAGTTCGGGCAATCTGTCTGTGCGTGTGAATCCGGAGTGCGTGCTTGCGACTCCGACGGGGTGCAGCAAATACCTGCTGAAGCCCGAGGACATGGTGCTGGTGGATATGGAAGGGCGACAGCTGGGCGGATCGAGAAAGGTCACCAGCGAGATCGGGATTCACCTTGCGGTCTACGGCGCGCGGAAAGATATTAATGCGGTGGTTCATGCGCATCCTCCGCTGGCGACGGGCTTCGCCTGCGCCGGGCGGGCACTGGATCAGCCGCTGTGCGCAGAAGCGATCATGATGTTGGGGCCGGTTCCGCTGGCACCGTATGCGACGACCGGAACCAAGGACCTTGCGGCCAGCCTCGCCGCTCTGATTCCAGACCACACCGCTATTCTGATGGCGAACCATGGCGCAGTGGCGTACGGCAACAGCCTTCTGGATGCTTTTCTAAAGATGGAAACGGTGGAGCACTTCGCGCATATCTGCCTTGTAGCGCATCAGCTTGGATCTGCCTGCCAGCTGGAAGAGCCTGCAGTGGAGCAACTGCTCCAGGCTCGAGCGAAATACCTGCAAAACGTGTAAGCCGCCTGATCCTCCGCGAGGGGAGCTACGCATCCTGTCGAAGAGTAGCTTCGACGGCAGCGCGATGGCGGAGGATGGCCGCGTTCAGATGCGTCTGCATGGCGGCGCGAGCCTGTTCTGATTCGTTCTTCATCACGGCCTGCAGAATTTCCTTGTGCTCCTTGACGGAGAGAGGCATGGCCTGTGGAAGCTGAAGGACCTTCGCGACGCCACGCTCCAGCTGGCCACGGATGACCGAGACCAGATCGAGGATGAGCTTGTTGTTGGAGGCTCGGGCGAGGCTGAGGTGAAAGTCAAGATCGAGTGCGGCGAAGCGCTTTGCGTCGCCGACCGACTCCTCCATCCGGGCGACGAGGTCCTGCAGCTTTTTCAGGTCTGCTCCCTGCGCATTGCGGGCGGCGCTTGCAGCGGTGACACCCTCGAGCGCAATGCGGACCTCCATGAGGTCCTCGATGTCGTGCTGCTCGGTGCTCATGCGCCAGTGAAGCACGGTCTCCATGAATTTAGAGCCGTCCATCGCGACGGAGGTTCCTTCGCCGGGACGCGCAGAGAGCACTCCCATGATGGAAAGGCAACGGAGCGCCTCGCGCAGAGAAGAGCGGCTGGCGGCAAACTTCACGCAGAGATCGCGCTCGGAGGGCAGACGCTGGCCAGCCTTTAGATCGCCATTTGAAATCAGCGAGATGATCTGCTGCACGATGTCGTCGCTGATGGAACTCTTGCGGATTGGGCGGACCTTCAAGTGCACGTTTTTCTTTTGCGGACTTTTCGTCTCGTTCATGGAAGCAAACCTTCTACACAATACATCATGAGTCGAGCTTCAATTCCGAAGCGAAATTCTATCTTGACATTGGTATGACAATATGACAATCTTTCGGTAAATTCACCGCTTGAACACTGGCTTTCGTCGATGGATTCGCGACGGCCATCCCGGTTTTCCGGAAGGAGATTTGTCGTGGCAGATGTTGGGTTTCTGGGTCTTGGAATCATGGGTGCGCCGATGGCGCGGAACCTCGTTACCGCCGGTCATCGCGTGATTGTGTGGTCGCATAATGCGGAAAAAGCGGCCAGCTTCGCATCGCAACACGGCTGTGCCCTGGCAAAGACTCCGGCAGAGGCGGCCTGTCGAAGCCAGGTGAGCTTTCTTTGCGTGGGCGATACGGCGATGTCCCGTGAAGTGATTCTGGGTGACGATGGATTGGTTCACGGGGCGGCACCGGGAACCCTGATTGTGGACTGCAGCACGATTTCGCCCGTTGCCAGTAAAGAGATCGGAGCGCAGTTGATGGGGAGGGGGATCCGTTTTCTGGATGCTCCCTGCACGGGATCGAAGCCGGGCGCTGAAGCGGGAACGCTGACCTTCATGATCGGCGGGGATCGCGAGGCGTTTGAGGAGACCCGGCCTCTGTTCGAAGCGATGGGCAAGTCCCTCTACTATTGCGGCGCGCAGGGGATGGGACTTCATGCCAAGGTGACGCAGAACCTTATGCTCGGAAATATTCTGCAGGCGTTCAATGAGGGACTGGTTCTAAGCACGAAGGGCGGTGTCGATCCTGAGGTCATGATCGAGATCCTTAACAATACGGGAGCGCGCTCCGGTTATGTTGCCTCGAAGGCGGACTCTGTCCTGAAGGGAAATTTTTCGACGACCTTCTCGGTGCGCTGGATGGAGAAGGATCTTGGCCTCGCCATTGAGCTTGCGTCGGAGCTAGGGGTGCCACTCTACACGACGTCCGCCTCGCAACAGCAGCTACGCACTGCAATCGCGATGGGCTATGGAGAGGACGACATCAGCGGATCGATCCGCGCCCTGGAAGAGATTGCGTCCTGCCAGGTACGAAGCACGAAAGCGTAATAGCGAACTACAGAAGCATTTGATCTCCCTGGTCTGATCTGAAAACTGTGGCTCCATTAAGGAGGTTGCTATGTACCGGAAACTTGTCTCCGCTGTCCTTCCAGCCCTCGTGTTGATTACGTGTGCGGCCTCTCCCAGGCTGTTTGCCCAGAGCACTACAGCATCTTTACTCGGCGTTGTGCGCGATCCTGGAGGTTCCGTTCTGCCCGGCGCGGAGGTGACGGCGATGAATACGCAGACGTCGTTTACCCGGACCATGCAGACGGATGGGGAGGGCAACTACCTGTTTACGAACCTGCCCATCGGGCCTTATCAGCTGAAGGTGACGATGCCCGGCTTCGAGACTTTCTCGCAGACGGGAATCACGCTGGTGGTAAACCAGAATGCGCGTGTCGATGTGGGGCTGGTTCTGGGATCAACTTCGCAGACGGTCCAGGTGGATGCGCAAGCCTCCGGCGTCGATACCCATTCGGCGACGATGGGCGAGCTGGTGAGCCGCGAGCGCATTCAGGAGCTTCCTCTGAATGGCCGGAATGCGCTGACACTTGCAGCCGTTGTGCCCGGAGTAACCAATATCATCAGCCCGCCTACGGTGCAGACGCAGAGCCGCTCCGGCGCAGGCATCACAGTTGCCGGAGGCCGCGATACGCAGAACGAGTTTCGGTTCGACGGTGCCTCATGGAAGAACATCACGCAGAATACTTCCTTGAATCTTCCCAATCCCGATGCGCTGCAGGAATTTCAAATCTTCACCAGCAGCCCAAGCGCGGAGTACGGTCGAAACTCCGGCGGCATCTTCATCGCAGTCACTCGCGCAGGGACCAACAAGTTCCACGGCTCTGCATACGACTACTTACGCAACACCGTATTGAATGCGCGCAACTACTTCACGCGCCTGCCTACAGCCAAACCCTCGCTCAAGCAGAACCAGTTCGGAGGAACCTTCGGCGGCCCCATCCTTCATGACAAGCTCTTCTTCTTCGGCTCCTACCAGGGCACACGTGTCCGCCAGTCGCAGATCATCTCGCCTGCGTTTATTCCCACCGCAGCGCAGCGCAATGGATCCTTCGGGACAAATACCGTCCTTAAAAATCCTATCCACGGCGGCACCTATCCTAATGGCCAGATTAATCCGGCTGACTTCGATCCTGTCTCCGTCAATCTGATGAACGCCTTCATCCCGACTTCGCCCACCGGGGCGGGTGTCGTTCAGCTCATTTCGAGTCCTACCAACGACGATCAGTACATCGTGCGTGGAGATTACAACTTTACCGAGAAGAATCTTCTCTTTGTTCGTTACTTCCGCGACAAAGGCATCCTCACCAGCCAGGCGGGCACGCTCACTCCCTACGCTCCCAGCGATACCAGTCTGAACCTGCAGAACTGGGCCTCGCAGTTCACTCATACCTTCAGCCCTGCTCTGCTCAACGAGCTTCGTATCGATGTCTCTCGCATTGACTCCAACGTCACCCAGAAGGACAACCGTCAGCTCTCCGACTTTGGAGCCAAGTTCCCCGGCGTCATCACGCCACAGCTTCCCAACCTCAACATCAACGGCTTCGTGAACATGAATACCACCGATCTGTTCAATGAGCACGACAACATCTACCAGCTTGGAGACACACTGCGCTGGAATCGCGGAAGGCACTCCATCAGCATTGGCGGAGAGATCGAGCGGCTCGAGCTCTACAACTTCGGCTCATCCGGCAACAACGGCACATTTACTTTTGATGGCTCACAGACCGGCAACTCCTTCGCGGACTTCCTCATCGGCCGCCCCGTTCGCCTTCTGCAGGCCAGCCCCTACCACCGCAACGCCAAAACCTGGGACGGATACATCTTCGCGCAGGATGACTATCGCGTCACGAACCGCCTCACTTTGAACCTAGGCCTGCGCTACTCGATCTTCCAGCCCTTTGGCATAACTCAGAACCACACCAATACCTTCCGCGCCGGTCAGAAGTCCACCGTCAATCCCAATGCTCCTCTCGGCATGGTCTTCCCCGGCGACACCGGCATCCCCAGCGGTCTGGTTCCCAGCGATTACAACAACTTTGCTCCACGCATCGGTCTGGCCTTCGATCCTCGCGGCGACGGCCGCACCAGCGTTCGCGCAAGCTACGGCATGTTTTTTGAAGACCTCCGCTCAGACGTCTTCACTTATGCTGCCGTCAATCAACCCTTCGTCATCTCCAATACGGTCAATGCTCCCCGCAGCATGGTGGATCCCTACGCCGGAACCGTAGATCCATTCCCCTACGTCTACAATCCCCAGAACTCCAAGTTCACCTTACCGATGAGCCTCTTCACCGTGCCCACGGCGACGTTGAACGCTCCCTACGTCCACAACTTCAGCGCCTCGATCCAGCAGCAGCTTCCCGGAGGTATGCAGTTCAACATCGGCTACGTGGGCAAACTGGAACACGGCCTCATCCGCATGCTGCAGGCGAATCCGGCCGTCTACACGGGTCCCTCGTCCACCATCGCGAACACGGACTCCCGGCGTCCGCTGCTGCCCGGTGTCTACGCCAGCGTGCGGCTCGTTTGCACCTGTTCTCCTGCGACCTATCACTCCCTGCAGGCGTCGCTCTCCAAGCGCTATAGCAATGGACTCACCTTCATGACCGCCTATACCTACGGCAAGCTGCTGGATCAGTACTCTGCGACCAATCTCGCCCAGACCCCGCAGGACCCTGCAAATCCCGGCGCTGATCGAGGACGTTCCGACTTCGATCGTCGCCACGTCTTTGCCGGCTCCATCGTTTACCAGATTCCCTTCTACAAGGATGCCAATCCCATCCTGCGTAGTGTCTTCGCGAACTGGGGTGTCAACAGCCTTATTCAACTCTCCAGCGGAAATCCCTTCCAGGTGACAACCGGCCGCGATGCCTCTTTGACCGGCGTCAACTACGATCGCCCGAACGTCACCGGTATCCCCTATCGCGCTTCGTATACCAACAAGACGGATAAGATCAATCGCTTCTTCAACACTTCTGCTTTCACTGCCAATCTCCCAGGCACCTACGGGAACGCGGGCCGGAATATCATCTCCGGTCCCGGTCTTGCGAATGTCAATTTATCTCTTGTAAAAAGCATTCCGATCACGGAGCACTTCGGAACGGTGCAGTTCCGCGCGGAGTTCTTCAACGCCCTGAACCACGCAAACTTCGGCCAGCCGGACGGCAATCTTAGCAACGCATCCACATCCTTCGGCAAGATCACGACCGCTGGCGATCCGCGTATCATGCAGTTCGCGTTACGGTATCAGTTCTGAGCCTTTTGAAGATCCATGTTGTTTTCATTTTTTCTTTCGGAGTAATGTCATGATGACTCGCAGAGATTTTCTACAGACGACGACTGCTGCTGCCGCCTTTGCCATGACCGCGCCCGGGGGGGCCGCAGCTCTGGCCTCCGGCGACTCCGAATGGTTCGACCGTCCCATGCGCTGGGCCCAACTTAACCTAACGGAAGACGATCCCGCGAAGATGGATCGCGCTTTCTGGCTCGAATACTTCAAACGCATCCATGCCGATGGCGCGTGTCTCTCAGCAGGTGGTGTCGTAGCTTTCTATCCAACGAAGATCAAATATCACCATCGCAGCAAGTGGCTCGATGGTAACGAAAGCTTTTACGCCGAGATGGTGGAGGGCTGTCGCAAGCAGAATATGGTCGTGCTCGCACGTACCGATCCGCATGCGACGTATCAGGATGTGTATGAAGCTCATCCTGACTGGATAGCCGTGGATGCGAACGGAAAAAAACGTCCGCATCCCGACTATCCAGGTATGTGGCTCACCTGCACGCTGGGTCCGTACAACTTCGACTTCATGACTGACGTTACCCGCGAGATTGTGGAGATGTATAACGTCGGAGGCATCTTCTCCAATCGCTGGACCGGCAACGGCATGTGCTACTGCGAGCACTGCGTTCGCAACTTCCGCGAGGCGTATCACGAAGACCTGCCCCGCAATCATGATCCGCGGAACCCTGTGTATCGCAACTACCTGATGTGGGAGCAGGCGCGTCGCTTCGAGTTGTGGAACCTGTGGGATACCGAGATTCGCAAGGTACGCCCTGACGCGCGCTATATCGCGAACTCGGGTGGCGGCGCGCTAAGCGGGCTCGACATGAAAAAGGTCGGGGAGCTTTCGCCGACGCTCTTCGCCGACCGGCAGTGCCGTGAGCGCGTGATGGTGCCCTGGGCCAACGGCAAGAACGGTAAGGAGTATCGCTCCACGTTGGGCAACAAGGCCATCGGCGGCATCTTCAACGTTGGCATCGTGTCGCCCTACCGCTGGTTGAACTCCACCAAGAGTGCTGCTGAGACTCGCGTCTGGGTCCAGGATGGAGTGGCGAATGGCCTGCGTCCCTGGTTCAACATGGTCTCGGGCCAGTTGCATGACAGACGCGGACTGAAGGTCATTGAAGACCTCTATGTATGGCATTACAAGAACGAGCGCTACCTGCGCAACACTGCGCCCGTCGTGCGGGTCGGCATGGTGTATTCGCAGCAGACGGCGCAGTTTTACGCTGGGGCGGCCGATGCGCATCGGCTGGTGGAAGATCCGCAGCTGGGTTTCTACCAGGCGCTGATTGAGGCACGCATTCCGTTCGAGATGGTGCACGACCACACTTTGACTTCGGCCAATGTCGACCGTTTTAAGACGCTGATCCTTCCTAATATCGCTGCGCTCTCTGATGAGCAGTGCCAGCAGCTGCGCGAGTTCGTTCAGCGCGGTGGAAGCATTGTTGCCACCTATGAGACTTCGCTTTGCGATGAGCATGGCGAGCTGAGGAAGGACTTCGGCCTCGCAGATCTCTTTGGAGCCTCCTTCGTGTCGCGTGTCAATACAAAGACTGCGGTGCAAAACACGTATCTCTATCCGCAGAAGCAAAGTCCTCTCTACGCCACACTGCTGCGCGGCATGGAAGATGCCGACACATTGATCGGCGGCACCTGGCAACTGAACGTCAAACCGCACGCCGAAGGTGCCCAGCAGCCTCTTTCGCGAATTCCCGCGGTTGCGAATCTTCCCATGGAGAAGACCTTCTGGACGGTAGAGAAGACGGACATACCGGACGTCTTCATGAACCAGGTGGGAGCGGGGCGGGTGGTCTACTTTCCCTGGGATCTCGACCGCGTCTACTGGGACGTGATGGCGCACGATCATCAGCGCCTGCTGCTGAATGCGATTGAGTGGGCCACGAACGAGCCGTCTCCCCTGCGCGTGACTGGACAAGGAATGTTCGACGCGACGGTCTGGGAGCAGAAGAATTCCATGACCGTCCATCTGGTCAATTTCACCAACCCAATGGCGATGCGGCCGCAGATGCATGAGCTGATCGCCTCTCCGCCGCAGTCGGTTGAGGTTGAGATTCCCAAAGGAAAACGTGTTGCTCGCGTGCACACTCTGATGAAAGAAGGCGCCATGCCGCATACGCTGACCGGCAGCACGCTGAAGTTTCATGTGCAGTCGGTTCTGGATTACGAAGTCATCGCGATCGACTTCGCATAAGATCGGCGTGGAAGGGAAATAATATGCGACGACCCTCTGCACTCGCTGTAGCCATTGGGCTCATCCCCTTTGTCGGCATGTGCCTCTCTGTGCCCTGGTGGGACCGTATCACGCCCATGGTCTTCGGCCTGCCATTTAATCTCTTCTGGCTCATTCTGTGGATCGTCTTGAGCAGCGGTTGCATGGCGCTCGCAAACCGCGTCGAGGAGCGCAGGAAGAGAGGCTCTGCCCTATGACGCCTAGCGTCGTTGCAATGAGCGTGATCTTCTTCATCGTCCTGGTGGGAAGCGTCGTGGGCTTCTGCGCAGGCGCCGGCCGCAAGATGGACCTGGAAGAATGGTCGATCGCCGGCCGCAGCTTTGGCCTGCTCTTCATGTGGCTGTTAATGGCGGGGGAGATCTATACGACCTTCGCCTTCCTGGGTGCAAGCGGATGGGCCTACTCACGCGGCGGGCCGGCGCTTTACATCATGGCCTATATCACCCTGGGCTACGTCATCTCCTTCTATATCCTTCCCTATATCTGGGAGCTTGGCCGCCGTCATGGCCTGCAGACGCAGTCCGATTTCTTCGAGAAGCGATATCGCAGCAAGGGGCTTGCGCTTCTGGTCTCCTTTTTCGGCGTGATCTTCGTCATTCCGTATTTGCAGATCCAACTCACCGGCCTTGGCATCATCGTACAGGTGGCCAGCTTCGACCAGATTCCGCGCAATGCCTCGATGCTTATCGCGGTTTCGCTGGTGGCGCTCTTTGTCTTCTTCGGTGGCATGCGTGCGGTGGCATGGGTCAGCGTCATCAAGGACTTCCTGATGATCCTTGCAGCGCTTTCGATTGGCATCTACGTTCCGCTGCATTACTTCGGAGGCGTCAGCCCACTCTTTCACACGCTTGCGGCAACCCATCCCACGCACCTGGTGATGCCAGGCGCAACAAAGACAATGGGGCACGCCTGGTTCATCTCCACCGTCATTTTGAGTGCGTGCGGCTTCTACATGTGGCCGCATACGTTCGGCGCGGCCTTTACCGCTAAAAGCGGAGAAACCCTGCGCCGCAACGCGATCGTTACGCCGCTCTACACGCTGAGCCTTGTCTTCATTCTGATTGCGGGATTTGCAGCCCTGCTTATCGTTCCCGGCCTCACCAATGGAGACATGTCGCTGCTGATGCTGGCGCGCAAGACGTTTCCGGCGTGGTTTCTCGGTGTCATTGGCGGTGCTGGTGCGCTTACCGCCATGGTTCCCGCCGCGATCATCCTGCTTACGGCGTCAACACTTTTCGCCAAGAATGTCTTCCGGCCTTTGTTCGCGCCACAGCTTACGGAGGACAGCGTTGCTCGATTGGCCAAGGCAACTGTTCTGGTACTTGCCATGGCGAGCTTTGGGCTGGCACTGCACAGCTCCAGCACGTTGGTCGCTCTTCTGCTTCTAGGCTACGCAGGTGTCACCCAGTTCTTTCCGGGGGTTGTTCTTGGGCTCTTCTGGCCTCGCGTAAACGCCTTCGGGGTTGCCGCAGGTCTCGTTTCGGGCCTGCTCGTTGTCGCCATGCTGATGCTCTCGCATCGCGATCCCTTTCATGGACTCAATGCGGGGTTTCTCGCGCTCGTCCTCAATTTCGTGGTGACGGTCCTAACGAGCCTTGTAACTCCCGCGCAGAGCAATCCACTTCCCCTTAATGAGGAAGCGGAGCTCGGCGCATCCGTGCGCTGATCCTGGGCTTTCATTGCGGTGAAGCAGGCGCCAGCCCCACTTCAAAGAAATGAACAGGCGTCGTCGCTCCCTCCATGGTGATTTCGAGCCGTTGCGGCGCACCCTGCGCCACGTCGATCTTCCCCAGCGAGAGTGTTCCTACTTCTCTTTCACCCGCGGTTGCGGTGATTGGAGCGGTCAGAACTTTGGATCCAAACCGCACAACGAAGCGCGCGCCTGGGGTGAGGCTTGTCTTCGGCGTACTGTAGCGCACGTCTACCGAAAACTGCGTGGGTCTATCGGCCCGCACGTTCCAGGAGAGCGCATTGCCTTGCTTCTCCAGACCATCCACGTAGTAGCGAGCCGTTTTGCCATCGCCGTAGCTGAAGCCTTCCCCTTGAGTCGCTGCATCAAAGCCGAGCAGGATGTTTCTGCCGAACTCCGGTTGTAGAAGCCGGCCCAGAACTGCCTTCACCGGAACCTGACTCTCGACCACGATGACGGAATCTGCGCTGTCGGGCGCCTTCTCCGGCAGCTGCAGGCTGAGGTCGGTTGCGTTCACTCGAGTCACCTTGAGCGGCTGCCGTTTCGGGCCGCTCAAGAGGTATGCCGCCTGCACATCGCTTTGGAGGCCGCCTACGACGAGCTTTCTATCGCCGGGCCAATGGAACACATGCAGGTACAGCGTGTCTCCCTTCAGTGTGGAATCGCCCCATGCCTGGCGATCCAGCGGGGTTCGGGTGGTGCCGCGGATACTCTCCTGGTTCACATTCATCCATTGGCCGATTCCCTCAAGAATGGAAACGTCGGGAGGGTTAATGGTGCCGTTCCCGCGTGGGCCGATGTTGAGCAGGATATTGCCGCCCTTTGCCGCCGCCTTGGCCACTAACTGAATGAAGTAGGGAACCGGCTTATACGTATTGTCGAGTTGGTCCCATCCATAGGATTCGTTCGTGGTCGGAATGGCCTCCCAGTCTCCGGCGGTTGGCCGAAGCTCCGCGGGACGATCTGCGGTATTCAAGTAGTCTCCCAGGTTGATGGCTTCATTACGGGCGGCGCGACCGTTGATCACAATATCCGGCCCGGCAGCTCGCACTGCTTTGACGATGGCGGCCTGTTCGAAAAACGGTAGCTTGGTCGGCGTATCGAACCAGAGAATGTCCGGGTGATAGCGAGAGATCAGCTCCTGGAGCTGCGGGATAGCTTTGCCGTAGACGTACTTCTCCACGCGCGGGATCAGCTCTGGATGCTCGATATACCAGTCGACGCCGCCGAACAGCTTCTTGTCGCCACCTGGATTGTTGTAGTCCCAGTCGTTGCCGGGAGCATTCGGATCTTCCCAGTCGAAGGCATGGGAGTAGTAGAAGCCCACGTGAAGTCCCTGCGCCCGCGCGGCGTCCACCAACTCACGGAGCGGATCGCGCTTGAAGTGGGCGACGTCGCGGATGTTGTAGCCGTTCACGTCCGAAGGCCATATCGCAAAGCCATCATGATGCTTCGAGGTGATGATGATGTAGCGCATCCCCGCAGACTTGATCAGGCGGACCCACTCGTTCGCATCGAACTGATCGGGATGAAACTTCGCTGCTACCTCGTCGCGATAGGTTGCCAGCGGAATGCGATCGACGCGCATGATGTGCTCGGCGTATCCGGGATTCGGATTATCCTTCCACTCCCCTCCAAGCACGGAATAGGCGCCCCAGTGAATGAAGCATCCGAACTTTGCCTCGCGCCACCATGCAAGCCGTTCATCGTGCGTCTTGAGCGCTTCCGCGTACCATCCGGTGCGAGCATCCTGGACTGCGGCTGCATCCCGTTCGGTCGCATCTCCCATCTGCATGGGTTCATTGGCTGCCTCGCTGCGCCGCTCGTCGGCTGCGGGCCTCTGCGCAGAGACGCCGGCGCTGGAGGCCATCAGAAGGATTGCCAGGCAAACGACAGGTACACGAGATTGAGTCATGCAGAAAATACTCCTTGAAATCATGTGAGGTCAGGTACCCACCTCATGGAGGCGAAACCAGGCACGGGGAGATTCTAGCGGCAAGCATATTCCATATGCAAAATAGTTATTTTTTAAGTAAAACAACGAAAAACCTTTAAAAGACTCACAAACGACAACGCACAGGTTCTGCCGCCGTCTTGCGGGAGGGAATAAAATCGTTACCACCATGAATCACCGCAGGAGAGATCTTCGCGAGGGTTCATCGTCAGAAGGAGAATCTGATTCACCATGAGTACGCCGTCGCTGAGATCAGGTAGCTCCTTTCTCATGCTTATCCTGTGTGCAGTCGTATGCCTTTCCACGTCGGCCTCTGCGCAGCAGGGAAGCCCGGCTCCGGCCGATAAACCGGCCGAAGGAGCTAGTTCGAAGCCTGCGGGAGCTCACGGAGAAGCTTCCTCTGCAAAGACGCCGCTCACTCCCGAAGAGAAGAAGCGCGCGGATTTGCAGGCTGACACGGAAAAGCTTTACAAGCTTACGCAGGAGTTGAAGGCCGAGGTGGCCAAGAGCAACAAGGACACTCTCTCCGTGCCGGTCGTCAAAAAGGCTCAGGAGATCGAACGGCTGGCGAAGAGCATAAAAGAGCGGTCCCGCAACTGATCTCCTCTCACCCTTTCAGCGATCCACGAACCTGTTTCCCTCTGTTTCTTCGAACGACGTACCGGTATGCTGATGGAGCAGTACTTCGGGCGCTCGATTGGCCCGCTTAAGCCTGCTCCAGGAGGCACTAACGCGTGACATCTCTTCGCGCTCAAAGCGACTGGCCCCCGGTGGTCGTCGCCAGCGTGTTTCAGACGGGCCTGAACCTCATGCGCGATCTGCTGCGTCGCGGTGTGCGTACGGTTGGCATCGATTGCGACAGCAGCCACGAGGGCTTCAGCTCTTCGTATGGAAAGTCCTATCTCTGCCCTAACCCGGACACTCATCCGGAGCAGTGGACGGCATTCATGATCGATCTGGCGCAGAAGCTGGGCGGAAGGCCGGTCATCATTCCGGCCGCCGATATCTTCGTCTCCGCGCTGGGCAAACACGTCGAGGCGTTAAAAGAGCACTACATCTTCTCCCTCGATTCCATTGCCGTCCAAGCCGCACTCGCCACCAAGGAGCAGCAGTACGCTCTTGCCGCCCAGCATGGTCTGCCGATCGCGCGTACAGCTTATATTCAATCGCGCGCTGACCTTGAGAGCTTCGCCGCGCAGGCGCGTTTTCCCTGCCTGGTTAAGCCCCGTCACCAGCGCGAGTGGGACGCTCTTCCCGAAGGCAATCCTCTGCGCGGCCTCAAACTCTTCACCGCCGATACGCCGGAAGAGCTTTTCGACAAGTACTCCCACGCCGAGATCCTTCGCCCCGAAGCTGTCGCGCAGGAGATTATCGCCGGAGGCGATGACGCCAAGTACTGCTACCTCTCCGTCTATGGAGCAGGCAGTCGCCGGCTGGGCCATACTGTCGTCCATGAGCTGCGCGCACATCCGGTTCTCTTCGGCAGCGGCTCGATGGTTGAGCCGGTCATCGACGCTGAGATCGCAGACCTCTGCGACAAATTTCTTCGCGGCATCGGTTATGTCGGAATCTGCGAGATCGAAGTCAAACGCGATACGCGCGACGGCGTCGTTCGTCTGATCGAGGCCAATCCCAGGTACAGCGTCACCGCCGATGCTTCCGTCTATGCAGGTGTCGATATCGGCTGGCTGCACTACCTCGATCTTATCGGGCAATCCGTCGAGCCTGTCGAGCCGACGCATCTCGGTTACCGTCACGTTGTTCTGCGCCGCGACATTCCTGCTTTGCCACGCTATGTGGAACGCGGCCTCCTCACCTGGGGCCAGATCCGGCAGACTTATCGTGGCGAGCTCGCCTTCTTCGACTTCGACCGCCACGACTGGCGCCCCACCGCGGCAACTCTAAAAGGCTGCACTCGCGTCGTCGCGGGAACGGTGCTTCGCTCTTTGGGTTTACGACGAAAGCTTTCTTAGAAGGCAGGTTGAAGCATCCAATCCAGTCAGACTGTAAAGAGGAGAACTTTCCCGAATGTCGAAGAGAGAATTCGCCGCCACGGTGCTCAAGAACTCAGGCGCCCTGGCCATCCTCGAAAGCTTCCGCTCCAAGCCCGGCATCCTGATCGTCAATCACCACCGTGTCGGAGACGCAGCCTCGTCACGCTTCGACCGCGATGTCTTCAGCGCCTCTGCGGAGGCCTTCGACATGCAGCTGAAGTACTTCAAGCGACATTTTCCGATCGTGGCCGGCGAGGAGCTTGAAGAGCTTGTCGCAGGGAAGACTCCGCTCAAACGAACTTATATAGCTGTCACCTTCGACGATGGTTATATCAACGACTATGTCGTCTCGTTTCCGATTCTCAAGGCCAACGGCTGTGCTGGAACCTTCTTCCTCGTCCCTGAGTATGTCGGAACATCCCTTGTGCCGTGGTGGGACGAGATCGCCTATCTGGTTCGCAACTCACCTCGCTTGCAGATCACGCTCAAAAGCCCGGTCCCCACGACCATCAGCCTTAGCGGCGATCGGGAGCAGGCCATCCGAAACGTGCTGCGCCACTACAAGCGCCCAGACAATTTAAACGGCGAACAGATTCTCAAGGAGCTTCGCGAGCAGGCAGGCTGCGTTGTTCCTGCCACGGGACGGCGCTTTATTACGTGGGAGGAGGCCCGTGAGATGAGGGCCGCCGGAATGGTGGTCGGATCGCACACCCAGACCCACGGAATCCTCGGGCAGATGCCTCCGGACAAACAGGGCTGGGAGCTCAGCGAATCCAGGAAGAATATCGAAGCAGGCATTGGAGCGGAGGTGCGCAGCCTCGCGTATCCGGTGGGAATCCGCGGTGCCTTCGATGAGAAGACAGAAGCGATCGCACAGTCCCTTGGCTACAAGATGTGCTTCTCCTTCTATGGAGGAATCAATACACCGGCAAACATGCAGCCGATGAACCTGTTGCGTATGGCCACCAATCGCGATCCACTTCTATTCCGAGCGGAGACGGTGCTTCTTTCGCGGCTCGGCAAGCTGCCCTATTAGGAGTCGGTGACGACATCGCCCTTCATGCGCTCTTCCGAGGGCTGCAGGGTTTTTCGCCGGCTGTAGGCGTTCACAAAGGCAGCGGGAAGCGCCGGCATCTGAACTCCCGGGTGGTAGGGACCTCCACGATTGAGCCAGCCGTCCCAGAGCCCCGCAAGAATGGCCTGGGAGCTCTCCGGTCTTATCGTCAGACGATTGCGATGCCGGATGAATCCGTTGAAGCTATACCACGCCAGCCGCATGCTGGCCGCCAGACCAAGATGCTTCCTCCAGAACCGGCTCTCGTTTCTGGCCACGTAATACCAATAATGAGGCTTGATCTCGAGCGGCTTCGTATTTCGGTTCTTCTCCAGATG